>Ga0073900_10000530_pt1 | contig 24504 bp, 19 predicted proteins | sample KloWWTmetKNB5Kit_FD_66666 | JGI IMG/M metagenome (GOLD analysis project Ga0073900, IMG submission 66666) | Active sludge microbial communities from Klosterneuburg, Austria, studying microevolution and ecology of nitrifiers - Klosterneuburg... | ecosystem: Engineered > WWTP > Aerobic digester >...
TATCTGAAACGGTGGTGCTCGGAAGGTCCGCCACGCGCACCGTGCGGCTCGCCAAGGCCACCAGCCTTCGCTTCGCCACGCAGCACGCATGGCGAACCTTCCGAACGCCATGACGGTTGTGCTACTTGATCAGCGTTGCCTTAATGTCCGTTACCCGGCTTGCCGCGCGGGATGGCGTGCATCAGGTGATCGGTGTAGGCGATGCCGATTGCCGAGAGGATGAATACGCAGTGGATCAGGGTCTGCCACATGACGCCCTGGCTGGTCAGCGTCGAACAGGTTTGCACGGTGCCGTTGATTGCCGCCTGGGCGGCGCTGACCAGGGCCTCGCCCTGGCAGAACGGCAAGCCTTCGAGCGTGCCGGCGGCAATGAAGGTCTTCAGCAGGTGGATCGAGGAAATGCCGATGATGGCCATCGCCAGCTTGACCTTGAGCACCGAGGCGTTGACGTGGCTGAGCCATTCCGGCTGGTCCGGATGACCTTGCAGGCCGAGTCGCGAGACAAAGGTTTCGTAACCGCCGACGATGACCATGATGAGCAGGTTCGAGATCATCACCACGTCGATCAAGCCGAGCACGATGAGCATGATCTGCTGCTCGCCGAACGAGGTCGCATGCAGGATCAGGTGCAGCAGCTCCTTGACGAAGAGGACGACATACACGCCCTGGGCGACGATCAGGCCGAGGTACAAGGGCAGCTGCAACCAGCGCGACGAGAAGATCAGCGCCGGAAAGAAGCTCAAGGGTGGTTTGACTGCCGACATGCGGGTTCGCTCTGGGAAAAAGAGGGGCGGATTCTAGGGCAACGCCGACCAGGTGGCACGATCATCATGGCGTACGCGTGCGTGAATCAAGCAAGGCGACACCCGGCAGTTCGAGCACGTAATCGGCACCCATCAACATGGATGGCGTGTAGTAGCCGCCGGGCGGGGTGCTGGCCAGCAGATGTTCGACAATGCCGAGACTGGCGCTGACCGTCAGCTCGTAGCCGTTCGGTGTGCGCAACGAGGCCGCCACCTGCTTGCCGTTGGCATTGCGCGCTTCGGCCCAGATTTCGCAGGCGCTGTTTTCACGACGCTGCCGGTCCGGTCCGGCGGTGCGGCCGGCCTTGTCCTGCAGGAATCGTTGCAGCGGTGCCAGTGCAAGCAGCCAGCGCAGATGGCGCAGCCAGCGCAAGCGCGCGATCGTTTTCGCCGGCACTGCCATGTAGGTCTCGATGTTGACGATGCCGGTGGAGACAAACGCCGTGTAGACATCTCCCCAGGGAATCGTCATGGCCGTTCGATGACTGCCATCCTGGCGCGTGAACTCGCGCATCTTCCAGGCCAGCGGCACCTCGCGCAGTTCGCCATCGATGCGCGCTCGCCCGCCCTTGGCAAGGCCTTCGACGCTGGTTCGCGCCGTACCCGGGCTGGGGCCGCCGCTGGCCTCGAAGGCAAGCACCAGATGCGTGGCGTCCGCCAGGCGCTGCTTGAGCATCGCCGCCAGGCAGTCGGTGGGCACCACGTCGAAACCGGTACCCGGCGCAATCACGATGCCGGCATGCCTGGCCTGATTGTGCAGGCGATGGCAATGCGCAAACACGTCGATCTCGCCGGTGATATCCAGATAGTGGACACGCTGGCGCAGGCAGGCGGCCAGCAAGGGCTCGCAGGTGCGCGAAAACGGCCCCGCGCAGTTGAGCAGGATGCGCACGCCTTCGAGGTTGCGATCGATCTCGTTGGCATCATTCAGCTCGAACACGCGTCGCGTCAGCTTGAGCGGTGCGGCGAGTTCGTCGAGGGCATCGCGGTTGCGCCCGGCGAGGACCGGCTTGTGCCCGCGGCGCGCCGCTTCGGCAGCAATGAGACGGCCGGTATAGCCGTTCGCCCCGTATATCATCAATGCCTGCATCAGCGACCCCCGCGTTCGCGTACCTTTTGCATCAGTTTGCGGAAATAGAGATCAGGAAACCAGCGTTTCAGTCGCCAGCTCCTGCGCACCAGCGCACTCGGCAGGATCAGGAACTCGCCACGCTCGACACCCTTGTAGATCGCTTCGGCGATATCCGCTGCACTTTCCCTGGCGTCGCGCATCAGTGCCTTGGCCACCTTCAGGGATTCACCGTCAGGCGCGCGGAATCCTTCGAGCAGGTTGGTCTGGAAGAAACTCGGGCACACCACCGAGACTTTCACCGTGCTGCCATCCAGGTCGGCGCGCAGCCCTTCCGAGACGGTGACCACCCCGGCTTTTGCCGTCGCATAAGCAGCCATGCCGGGACCACCGGCAAGTGCGGCAAACGAGGCGATGTTGACGATGTGGCCACCGCCCTGCTCGATCAGCACCGGGCCGAACAGGCGACAACCGCGGACCACGCCAAGCAGGTTGATGTTGAGCACCCATTGCCAATCCGCCATCGACGCATTCAGTACCGAGCCGCCGGCACTGACGCCGGCATTGTTGATGACCAGGTCGACGCCTTCCCAGGCGGCCAGCACCATGTCGCGCAAGCCTTCGAATGAATCGTCATCGCCGACATCGACCTGCAAGGCCATGGCACCTATGCCGAAGCCGGTGATCAAGGCAACCGTCTCCTCGGCGCGATCCAGGCGGATGTCGGCGCAGGCCACGCGCCATCCGGCCTCGGCATAGCGAAAGGCGAGGGCACGACCGAGACCACTGCCAGCCCCGGTGATCAGGACGCGTCGTGAGGATTCCATAGCTGCACTCTGTTTGCCGGTTCACGTATGCTTGGTGGGCAAGCGACCGGGAACTGCCGCCAAGCGTTGCGGCGCGCGAGCGCCCGGTCGACTGCCATCCTAACCGGAGAAGCGATGCGCTGGCCCACCTGGACGCCGGAATTCGAATATCGCATCAGGATTGTCCTGCTCGCGATCGCCGTGCTCGCCTGCGTCGCCCTGCCGTATGCGGTGATCCGCAGCAATGCCGAGGCCATGATGGAGGCCTCGGGCTGGGTCGTGCACAGTGCCGAGGTCAAGGAGAAATTCAACCGACTGCGGCTGACCCTGGCCGAAATCGAGAGCGTCATCCTCGGCGAGTTTGCGCAGATGCCGCGCGCCAGCGGACGAGCGGAATACAGCAGGGTGCGCGAGGAGATCGATCCGCTGCTGGCCGAGTTGTCCGAGGCCACGCGGGACAACATCGATCAGCAAAACCGCATCGGCGCGCTGGGCGCATTGATCGGCGGTCGCCTGAAGCTTTATGACGACGCCATGCGGTACATCCAGGCGAACAATTTCGACGCTGCAGCGGACCGGATCCGCCAAGCTGCCGAACTGTTCGACACGGGCGGATACTGGGCGCAGATCGTCGCCTTCGAGAATGAGCTCTACGTGCAGCGCACCACGCGGCTGGCCCGACTGGAGCGCAACAGTCGCTGGGCGATGAGCAGCGCCTTGATCGCCCAGTTGCTGCTGCTCGGCTCGGTCATGTTCATTTCCGAACGCCAGGCCAGCCAGCGTCGCAAGGCCGAATCGCGCGCGCGGCTGGCGGTCGAACGCTCGCGCATCATCGTGCAAAGCCTGCGCGAACCCATTGCCGTGCTCGATCCGGAACTGCGCCTGCTGATGAACAACGAGGCCTTCGCCGAGTTCTACGGCAACGAAACGGTTCAGCACGGCGACGTCAAGCTGCAGGAGATAGGCAACGGCTGCTGGCAGGATGCAGAGCTGCAACAGCGCCTGCTGGATGTCGGGGCGCGCGGCCGCGAGATCTGGGATTACGAATGCGCGCAGACCTGCATCGATGGCATCGACCGCATCGTCCTCGTGAATGCGCGCCGCATGGAGCTCTCCGAGGATGCCGGGAGCAAGGATCGGGCCGGAATCCTGCTCACGGTCAGCGATGTCACTGCACGCAAGCGCTATGAACAGCGCATTGGCGAACTCAACGAGGATCTGGAACGACAGGTGGCGCAGGTTTCCGAAGTCAACCGCGAACTCGAGTCATTCAGTTATTCCGTCTCCCACGACCTGCGTGCGCCGCTGCGGCACATCGCCGGCTTCGCCGACAAGCTCGGCATGCACATGGGAGCCTCGGCCGATGAGAAATCCCATCATTACCTTGAGGTGATCGCCGAGTCGGCGCGGCGCATGTCGAGCCTGATCGAGGATCTGCTCGAGTACTCGCGGCTCGGGCGCAGCGCGTTCCGTGTCGAACCGGTCAATTTCAACGCCGTGGTTGCCGAACTGGTGGCCATGTTGCACAGCGCCCACGAGGCACGCTCCATCGAATGGCGAATCGAGGAGCTGCCGATCGTCATGGGCGATGCCTCGATGCTGCGTCGGGTCTGGCAGAACCTCATGTCGAATGCAGTCAAATACACCTCGCGGCGCGAACATGCCGTCATCGAGATCGGCAGGACCGAAGCCGACGGTGAATCCATTTTCCATGTGCGCGACAACGGCACCGGTTTCAACATGGCCTATGCCGGCAAGTTGTTCGGTGTGTTCCAGCGCCTGCACAAGGCCAGCGAGTTCCCCGGCACCGGCATCGGCCTGGCCAACGTGCGACGCATCATCGGCCGCCATGGCGGACGCACCTGGGCAGAGGCCGAGGCGGGCAAGGGCGCGACATTCTTCTTCTCACTGCCGGCCGTGGTCGGTACCATCGTCGCAGATGAGGCAAAAAAATGAATCCTGAAATCCGCACTATCCTGCTTGCCGAAGACAGCTCGGCGGATGCCGAGATGGCGCTCGACGCACTGCGCGAAGCCAAGCTCGCCAATCCGGTCGTGCATGTCGAGGATGGCGTCGAGGCGCTCGACTACCTGTTCTGCCGCAATTCGTTCTCCGGGCGCGCCAGGGGCAACCCTGCCGTGGTCCTGCTCGATATCAAGATGCCGCGCCTGGATGGCCTGGAAGTGCTGCAGAACATGCGTTCCAGCGAACACCTCAAGCGCGTGCCGGTGGTGATCCTGTCTTCCTCGCGCGAGGAGAGCGACCTCGTGCACAGCTGGAATCTCGGCGTCAACGCCTACGTGGTCAAGCCGGTCGATGTCAGTCAGTTCTTCAGCGCCGTGCAAACGCTGGGACAGTTCTGGGCCGTGCTCAACGAATTTCCGCAGGAATAAGCGCAATGAACAGCCTGGCAATGGACGCTGCGCTGCGCGTGCTTCTGGTCGAAGACGACGCCAACGATGCCGAATTGTTGCTCGAGAGACTGCGTGATGACGGCCTTGCCATCGAGGCGCGACAAGTCGAAACGGAAGATGATTTCCGCGAGGCACTCGGTCAGTTCGAGCCGGACATCGTCATTTCCGATTTGAACATGCCGATGTTCAACGGCTACCGCGCGCTGGAGATCCTGCGCGAACGCGCACGCCTTGTTCCGTTCATCTTTGTGTCCGGCACGATGGGCGAAGACGCTGCCGTCATGGCCCTGCGTGCCGGTGCCATCGACTATCTGTTGAAAGAACGTCTTGCGCGCCTGCCATCGGCGGTCACCCGGGCAGTCCAGGAGGCACGCGCGGCACTGGCGCGCGAGCGATCCGAGCAGGAATTGATGCGGGCCCAGCGCTTCGAGAGCCTGGCCATGCTCGCCGGCGGCCTCAGCCATGACCTGCGCAACATCCTGCAACCCCTGCTGCTGGCAGCGGATGCAATGAAGGAACATGAAGACGAGCGCTTGCGCAAGCACGGTGCGCTGGTTGGCGACTGCGCCAAGCGCGGCCTGGAGATGGTGGCATCGATGCTCTCCTTCGCCCGTGGTGCCAGGCTGGAAACCGAGCGGGTCAAGCTCGCTGCGCTGTTCGATGCCATGCTCATGCTGTTGCGCGGCAGCGTTCCGCGCAACATCGAGATGGTCATCGAAAAGCCGGCCGATGATCTGGCCATTGAAGGCAATCACACCGAATTGCAGCAGTGCTTGCTGAACCTGTGCCTGAACGCGCTGCAGGCCATGCCCGACGGTGGCCGCTTGCGCCTTTCCGCCGAGCCGTCCGCGGTCGATGCGGACTTTTTCGCCGATGACGAGCTGCAGGCTCCGGGTGCCTACCTGAAGTTGCAGGTCTCCGATACCGGCATCGGCATGCCGGAGCACGTGCGCGACAACCTGTTCCGCCCGTTCTTCACGACCAAGGAAACCGGCACCGGCCTGGGCCTGGTGTCGTGCAAGCGCATCGTCAGCAATCACCGCGGTTACCTGCGCGTACTCAGCGAGTCGAACAAGGGCACGACGTTCGAGGTCTACCTGCCGCTGCGCGGCGTGGAGTCCGACAACGACGACACGCCCATCGAGGTCGGCCAAGGTGAACATGTTCTGGTTATCGTCGAGAAACTCGGCAAGCAGACCATGCTGACCGACACGCTCGAACTGAATGGCTACGCGGTGACCACCGCCGACAGCGGCTCGCAGGCGGTGCAGAAGATCCAGGCGCTGGGCATGCCGGACATCGTGGTCATGGATGCCGACTTGCGCCTGATGAGCAGCGTGCGCACCATCGCTGCCCTGCTCGATCATGGTTATTGCGGCCCACTGATCCTGCTCGTGCGCGATGGCGAAATGATCGATCGCGATGACTTGCCGCCGATCGAGCGCATGCGTTTCCTCGACAAGCCGGTGTCGGTGCGCGGCTTGCTGCGCAGCGTGCGCGAGGAGCTCGACGCAAGCCGTCGCCAGTCAGGCTGAGCGCGTCAGGACTTTCCCGGAACCGCGGCGAACAGCCTCTCGGCGCGCTGGAACAGGATCCACGAGGTGGCGATGTACTTGTCGCCGCCGCGCGGCCGATTGCCGCGATGGGTGTGCGTGAATCCCGCCGGCGCGATCAGCATGGCACCGGTCTGCGGCACTATCTTGCGTTGCTGGTACAGGAACTCGGTTTCGCCGTCGGCGAAGCCGTCGTTGAGGTACGCCGTCCACAGCAACACGCGATGCAGGGTTTCACCATTGCTGTCTCCAGCCTTCGGATACAGCTCGCAATGCCAGTACGGATAGCCGCCCTGATCGGCAACATATTTCTGGATGTTGATGGTGCCGGGCCTGAGCACCTTGACCAGCAGGCTTTGCAGGCGGGCATCGGGCATTTCCTCGATTGCCTGCGCATCGAGTGCGCGCATCCTGCCGCTGTGCGGATCGGCCATCTGCAAGGATAGCGGCGCCAGCACGACATGCGGATACTTGCGCACGTAGCGCAGCAGTGCCGTCATCATCGCCGTGTTCAGCAGGTTGGTGGCGATCGACCATTCGGCGTAGTCGCTGATGCAGATATCCCAGCTGTCCTTGAGCTCGGTATTGACACCGCCGCCGGTGCGCCCGCGGATAGCTTGCCCGGAAGTCTCGAACTGCTGGATCATTGCCCGGCAGTCCTGCACGGCAAGCGCATGTTCCTGGACTTCGATGAAATCGTCATTCATGCGCTGTGCTCCTCTCCTGCGGGATTCAAAAGGTCTGGAAAAGGATGCCGGCGACCATCCCCGCCAGCGCGCCGACGAGAATATCGCGACGATCGTGGCGACCTAATACCAGCCGCGACCAGGCAACGGCAATGGCCAGGATCGCGATTCCTGCAGCGGCGGCGAAACTGCCGGGCACGAAGATCGCGAAGCAGGCAAAGGCAACGTGCAGAGACAGTTTGCAGCATGCCGCCGTGAGCAGGGCAAGCAGGATGACGGCCGCAGCCAGCAGCAGGGCGACGGTGATCGGCGAGTTGCCGGAATGCCAGGCCGCCAATGCCGCGGCGAGGACAAACACCCCCAGCAGGAACAGGTTCAGTCCGCGTCGCTCGTCCGGCGCACTGGCATCGACATGCTGCCAATGACCACCGCGCACCCGGCTTGCGCTGTAGGCCAGCACGACCAGGCCGAGGGCGACGATGGCAATCAGCACGAGCCACGTCGTCGAGCCGTCGCCGCGACTGTTCCTTGCCGCCAGCCACGCTGCCAGCGGCATGACCAGCATGGGATGGCCGAAGATCGACACGGCGCGGGCAAGGCGGATGAGTGCTGCCTGGCTTGAGGCGGATGACCACTTCATGGGTACGCGCAACGCTGCCTGCGCGCGGCAAGGTCGAATCGGCGACGGCGCGAAAAACCGGCGCTCCGGCGCTGGCATGGAAATGGCTCAGGCATCGATGGCTGGACTGGACTGGTCAGGCCGGCATTGTCGCCCGTGCCGGGAATTGCGCAATGGCGGCACCGGCGCAATTGCCGGGGCCCGCGCGGATTTGACGACAGGCAAAGGGATGCGATCATGCAGTTCTATGCGGATGCGGAGCTGCACGATGAAATTGCCGATGCTGGGCGCTTGCTGTCTGGGTGTTTTCCTGGCCGTGCCCGTGCCCACGCGTGCCGACATCGCGCCGGGCTCATCGGTGGACCAGCAGTTCAAGGCCATCTACGAGGAAGAATGGACCTGGCGCCAGCAGCAGTTTCCCGGCGCCGACGACGACAGGGAGGATGCCGCCCGCATCAATCACCTGCCGCACGTCGATGCCGAGACGCAGAAGCAGCGACTGCAGGTCTGGAGCGACGTGCTCAAGCAACTGGACGCGCTGCCGGCTGACGAACTTTCGGCGGCCGAACAGATCAACTTTGCCGTCTACCGGCCGCAGATCGGCAACTTCGCCGCCGACATCCGTTTTGGCGGCTACGAGATGCCGTTCAATTCGGACTCGTCGTTCTGGTCGGATCTCGGCTTCATGACGCGCAGGCCGTTGCGCACGGTCGAGGACGCCGAGGATTACATCGCGCGATTGAACGATGTCCCGCGTTATTTCGATGAGCAGATCGTCAACATGCGCGCCGGACTCAAACGCGGCTTCAGCGTGCCGCGGGCGGTGTTGCCCGGGCGCGATGCCTCGATTGCCATGGTTGCCGAATTGACGGAAGCGGCGGACAGCGAGTTCTTCAAGCCGCTCAAGGAACTGCCGGCGAGCATGCCGCTGGAACGCCAGGAGCAGTTGCGCGGTGCCGGGCTTGCCGCAATCCGCACGGCGGTGATTCCGGCGTACGCGAAACTGCTCGATTTCTTCCGCACCGAATACCTGCTCAAGGCGCGCAAATCCCTGGCGGCGGAATCGATGCCGAACGGCAAGGCCTGGTATCGCCAGCAGATCCGCGAATACACGACCCTGGACCTGAGTGCCGAGGACATCCACAAGATCGGGCTCGACGAGGTCGCACGCATCCAGGCAGAGATGCTGACAAGCATGCACGAAGCCGGGTTCAGCGGAAGCTTCGCCGAATTCCTCGCCTTCCTGCGCAAGGATCCGCAGTTTTACGCGAAGACCCCGGATGAATTGCTCATGCGTGCTGCCTGGATTGCCAAGCGCGTCGATGCGAAGTTGTCGCGCTTCTTCAACCTGCTGCCGCGCGGGCGCTTCGGCATCGAACCGGTGCCGGCCGACATTGCGCCGTTCTGGACGGCCGGGCGCGGTGGTGCCTCGACCTATTGGCTGAACACCCATGATCTGCCCTCGCGACCGCTATACAACCTGCCGGCGCTGACCTTGCACGAATCCGCGCCCGGGCATTCATTCCAGTTGTCGCTGGCCGAAGAGCAAACCGCATTGCCGCCGTTTCGGCGCAACGGCTACATTTCGGCGTATGGCGAAGGCTGGGGTCTGTATGCGGAAAAGCTGGGCGTGGAAATGGGCATCTACACCACGCCCTACGAGAATTTCGGCCGCCTCACCTACGAGATGTGGCGTGCCTGCCGCCTGGTCATCGACACCGGCGTGCACCACAAGGGCTGGAGTCGCGACAAGGCGCTGGCTTACCTGCGCGATCACACCGCGCTCAGCGAGCACGAGGTCACCACCGAAGTCGATCGCTACATCTCCTGGCCCGGACAGGCGCTGAGCTACAAGCTCGGCGAGATCCGCATCGTCGCCCTGCGCAAGGAGGCTGAAAAGGAACTCGGTACCCGCTTTGATATCCGCGCCTTCAACGATGCCGTGCTCGCCCAGGGCTCGGTGCCGCTGCCGGTACTCGATGCGCAGATCCAGCGCTTCATCGCCGACCGCAAGGCGGCCGCCGCCGTGCAGGGCGCAGCCGCCAGCGCGTACTAGTCGTGCAGCCACGGGCACGCGCTGGTCGCAATTCCGGGCGCGGAAACGACAACGCCCGCGTGGTTCGCACGCGGGCGTTGTCTTGAAGCTGGCGGACTGGGCGGGTTCGCCGCCGAGTCGCTGGACGACTACTTGGCTTCCTTCTCCATGAGCTTCTCGACCATGCTCGCCGGCACTTCGGCGTAGTTGTCGAATTCCATCGTGAACGTGCCGCGACCGCGCGTGGCGGAGCGCAGGAAGTTGATGTAACCGAACATTTCCGAGAGCGGCACAAAGCCCTGCACGAACGACTGCAGTCCCTTCTGGCCCTGCTCGCTGACCGTGCCGCGACGGCGGTTGACATCACCGATGATGTCGCCGAGGAACTCCGCCTCGGTCACCACTTCCACGCCCATGATCGGCTCCAGCAGCTTCGGACGACTGCCGCGATGGGCTTCGCGGAAGGCACCCTTGCCGGCAATCTCGAAGGCCAGCGCCGAGGAGTCGACATCATGGAACTTGCCGTCGACCAGGCGTGCCTTGAAGTCGACGACTTCGTAACCGGCAACCTGACCCTTGCGGCTCTCGGTGCGGATCGCATGCTCCACCGCCGGGATATATTCGCGCGGGATGCGGCCGCCGACGATCTCGTCGGAAAACTCGATGCCCGAACCTGGCTCGCCCGGTTCAAAGATCATCTTCACTTCGGCGTACTGACCGGAACCACCGGACTGCTTCTTGTGCGTGAAGACGAGTTCGATCGGACCACCAAACGCCTCGCGGAAACTGACCTTGGGCTTGCCCATGACCGCTTCGACGCCGAGTTCGGTACGCATGCGGTCGACGGTGATTTCCAGATGCAGCTCACCCATGCCCTTGAGCACGGTCTCGCCGGTTTCCTTGTCCACTTCCATGCGCAACGAGGGATCGGCCTTGGCCATCTTGTAGAGGGCTGTCGACATCTTGTCGATGTCGTTGCGGTTCTTCGGCTGCACGGAAACGCTGATCACCGGATCCGGGAAGCGCATGCGCTCCAGCAGCACCGGCGAGGATGGATCGCAAAGCGTGTCACCCGTTTCGGTGTCCTTCATCGAGACGAACGCGCAGATGTCGCCGGCGCGCACTTCCTCGATGTCCTTGGTCGAGTCGGCTTGCACTTCGACGATGCGACCGATGCGCTCCTTCTTGCCACGGGTCACGTTGAGCAGGGTATCGCCCTTCTTGATCACGCCAGAGTAGATGCGACAGAAGGTCAACGTGCCGAACTGGTCGTTGATCACCTTGAACGCGAGCGCACGGGCCGGCGCGTCGTCGGTGACTTCCTGTTCGCCGATGATCTTGCCGTCTTCGTCGACCATCGAGATGCCGCCGTTCTCGCCCGGATACGGCAGATAATCGATGACGCCGTCAAGCAACTGCTGGACGCCGCGGTTGCGATACGAAGATCCGCAGAACACCGGCACCAGCTTGCCGCTGATCGAGCCCTTGCGGATGCACTTCTTCAGCATGTCCTGATCGAACTCGCCGGTTTCCAGCAGACGCTCGAAGGCATCGTCGTCCATGGCCAGGGCGGATTCGAGCAGGTCCTGGCGCAGCTTCGGCAACCGGTCGACCCAGTCGTTGTCGACGGTCGAGGCGAAGTTGAGGCGCGCGCGCAGGTCGGCCAGGGGCACGATCTCCCACTTGCTGTCCTTGTCGTCGGATTCCCAGATGTAGCCCGCATTGGCAACCAGGTCGGCGATGCCGATGAATTCATCGTTGCTGCCGAGCGGTACCTGGCAGATCAGCGCGTTCGCACCAAGGCGCTCGCGGATGCCCTTCACGCAATGGGCGAAACTTGCGCCGATGCGGTCCATCTTGTTGACATAGCACAGGCGCGGCACGTTGTACTGGTCAGCCAGGCGCCAGTTGGTCTCGGTCTGCGGTTCGACACCGGCAACGCCGTCGAAAACGACCACCGCGCCATCCAGTACGCGCAGGGAGCGATTCACCTCGATGGTGAAATCGACGTGTCCCGGCGTATCGATGACGTTGACCTGATGACCCTTCCACTCGGTCGAGACCGCCGCGCTCTGGATGGTGATGCCGCGCTTGCGTTCCTGTTCCATGTAGTCGGTCGTGGTCGAGCCCTTGCCGTCCTTGGTGTCATGCACGTCGACGACCTGATGCTTGCGACCGGTGTAATAGAGCACGCGCTCCGTGGTCGTCGTCTTGCCCGCGTCGATGTGGGCGATGATTCCGATGTTGCGGTAGAGCTTGAGTGCTTTCTGCCTGGCCATGATTTTTCTCTGGTACCTGATAATGAGTGGCCGAGCAGAATCCCGATCGGTATCGACCGAGCCTTTCGACCACGAAAAAACACGACACCGAACGCGGCAGCATGGCGCGCGGAGAGCGCTGCTGTCGGGTGCATGTCGTGGAAACTGCCCGATTGCTTCAGTATCGATGCAGACCGAAGTCCGCCTGGGCATCCGGGCAAGGCCCGGATCGGCGCGCGATTTTACACGAACCGGTGATTTGCGTCGAATCCGGCGCAACAACCCCCTCCCGGGCGCGCCTTACTCCGTTCTGGCTCGAAGCAACCCCCTCCCGGCTTCGCCGTACTCCCCTTGGCAGGGAGAGCGTGGGTTCTTGACTCCCCTCCTTGCAAAGGAGGGGCCCCGCAGGGGTGGGGTGGTGCTTCTGGTGCCCCGCGGGGCCGGGTGCTTCTGGTGCCCTGCAGGGTGCGGCGGTAGCTCGGGGACCCGGACTGGAGGTGGCTCTAGCGCCCGGTTGGTCCGTGTTGCTTTTGCTCCCAACCAAATCCTTCCTTGATGGCCATCAACACAGCCTCGGGCTCCTGAAACACCCACTTGTTCTCAAAACGCAACACGTTGATCCCGAAATGCTGCAAGAACAGCGCGCGCTCCTGGTCATGACGCTGCGCCGTTTCGCTATCGTGAGCGGTACCGTCCAGCTCAATGGCAAGGCGCTCGCTGGGGCAATGGAAATCCAGGATATAGAGGCCCACGCTGTGCTGCCGGCGGAACTTGCGACCCTCCAATTGCGAGCCTTTGAGCAATGTCCAAAGCTTGGCCTCGGCAGGCGTCAGGTGGTTGCGGAGCAGTTTGCGGAAGGTGCGTAGTTCGGGGAGGTTGTTCAGTTGCATGGCCCACTCCCCAATCGTTTCGCCGTACTCCCAGGCGGAAGCAACCCCCTCCCGGCTCCGCCGTACTCCCCCTTGGCAGGGGGAGCGTGGGTTCTTGACTCCCCTCCTTGCAAAGGAGGGGTGCCCCGCAGGGGTGGGGTGGTGCTTCTGGTGCCCCGCAGGGGTGGCGTGGTGATTTCCTGCTCCGACCCGCTTGGCAGGTTCACGATCGTAACACCGGGGTTCCGAGCGAACCTGGCGACGACCCGCGTGCCAGGCTCCATTCGCCGGGATCGTCGCGACGCGCGCATGACTTCCATGCCTTGCGCAGCAACGCCCCTGTGCTAGCGTCCGGGTTCCTGAACCGGAATGGGGAGTCATCGATGAAACGCCCGTCTGCGCACTACCGTAGCCTGATCCTCCTGCCCTTGCTGGCCCTGGCCGCATGCGCACCGGCGCCGGTGCCTCCCGAGCCATCGGCGGAAACATCCGCCACCGCGACGGCGGCTGAAGCCGTGCCAGACGTCAAGGCACACCCGATCGAGGATTTCATCGACACCACCGGCGTCGCCGGCGCATCTTTCTCGCCGGATGAAAGCCGGATCCTGTTCTCCTCGAACAAATCCGGCATCTGGAACGCCTACACGATGCCGGCCAGCGGCGGCGAATGGGTGCCGGTGACTGCCTCGACCACCGACAACACCTATTCGGAAGCCTGGTTTCCGGCCGACGAGCGCAAGCTGGTCTCGCGCGACCAGGGCGGCAACGAGCTTGACCACCTGTATGTGATCGAAGCCGACGGCAGCGAAAAGGATTTGACCCCGGGCGAAAAGCTGAGGGCCACCTTCATCGATTTCAGCACGGATGGCACGGCGTTTTATGTCGTCACCAACGAGCGTGACGAGAAGTTCTTCGACCTCTATCGCTACGACGCAAAATCCTACAAGCGCGAGCGCCTCTTCGAGAACAAGGGAGGTTACGACATTGCCGCGATCTCGCCAGACGAGCGCTGGCTGGCCCTGTCGAAGTCGCGCACGACGGTCGACAACAACCTCTTCCTCCACGATCGCCAGAAAAACAAGACGATCGACCTGACCCCGCACACCGGCAACGCCAGCTATTCGGCAGAGACCTTCTCGCCGGATTCGGCCAGCCTGCTCTACACCAGCGATGAGGGCAGCGAGTTCAAGCGCCTGCGCCGCTATGTGCTCGCCGGCGACAAGCACGAGGACGTGCAATCGGCAGAATGGGACATCGACTATGCCCGCTACTCGCATGCCGGCAAGTATCTCGTTGTCGGCACCAATGTCGATGGCAGCACGCAAGTCGCGATCACCGACACGACCACCGGCACGCCGCTGGACTTGCCGGAGTTGCCCGCCGGTGAAATCCGTGGCGTCGAGATTGCGCGCTCGGAAAACCGCATGGCGTTTTACCTCAACGGTGACCGCCAGCCCAGCGAGTTGTACACGCTTGCTTTTGGCGACGCCGAGGCCAAGCGCCTGACCACGTCGCTGAGCCCGAAGATCGAGGCGGGCGAGCTGGTCGATTCCAGCGTCGTGCGTTTCAAGAGCTTCGATGGCATGGAGATCCCGAACATCCTGTGGAAACCGCATCAGGCCACTTCCGCGAACAAATTGCCGGCCCTGGTACTTGTGCACGGTGGCCCCGGCGGGCAGACCACGCGTGGCTACAACACGGTCGCCCAGTTCCTCGCCAACAACGGTTATGTCGTGCTCGGCATCAACAATCGCGGCAGCTCCGGTTACGGCAAGACCTTCTTTGCCGCCGATGACCAGAAGCACGGCCACGAGCCGCTGCAGGATTGCGTCGAGGCGAAGAAGTACCTGCAATCGCTCGATTACGTCGACGGCGAACGCATCGGCATCATGGGTGGCAGCTACGGCGGTTACATGACACTGGCCGCGCTGGCATTCCAGCCTGGCGAATTCAAGGTTGGCGTCGACCTGTTCGGCGTCAGCAACTGGTTGCGCACGCTGGAAAGCATTCCGCCGTACTGGGAAAGTTTCCGCGAGGCGCTCTATCAGGAAATCGGCAATCCGGAAAGCCAGCGCGACATGCTCGTTGCCATCTCGCCGCTGTTCCACGCCGACAAGATCACCAAGCCGTTGATGGTGCTGCAGGGCAAGAACGATCCGCGCGTGATTCTTGCCGAATCCGATGACATCGTCGCCGCCGTGCGCAAGAACAACGTGCCGGTCGAATATGTCGTCTTCGACGATGAAGGACACGGCTTCGGCAAGAAGAAGAACCAGATCGAGGGCTACGGCAAGATCCTCGCCTTCCTCGACACCCATCTCAAAGGCGACGGTCCGACCAAGGCACCTTGAGCAAACGCTGCACCGCTGCACCGCTGCACACGATCTTCCACGCCGCCCCTCTTCCGTGCAGGGAGAGGGGCAAATCCCCTTTCACCAACGCGTGGCGTGCAAGATTCGTTGGCGGAGAATCGGGCTACTGGTAGCCCTTGGCCTGCAAGGCGAACAAATGCGCATAGTGGCCTTGCTGCTGGACGAGCTGCGCATGGTTGCCGTGTTCGATGATGCGGCCGCCCTGGATGACGATGATCTGGTCGGCCATGCGCACGGTCGAGAAGCGGTGCGAGATGAGGATCACGATGCGATTCTTCGACAACGCCCTGAAGTGCTCGAAGATGGTCGCTTCGGCTTCGGCATCCATCGCCGCTGTCGGCTCGTCGAGAACGAGGATGTCGGCCCCGGTGCGCATGAAGGCACGCGCCAGGGCGATCTTCTGCCACTGCCCGCCGGAGAGCTCACGACCGTCGTTGAACCATTTGCCGAGCTGGGTGTTGTAGGCAGCCGGCAGGCTTTCGATGAACTCGTTGGCCATGCCTTTCGCGCCGGCTTCGCGCCAGCGCGCCTCGTCCTCGAAATGACTGACATCACCGGCACCGATGTTTTCGCCAACCCGCATCTGGTAGCGCGCGAAATCCTGGAAGATCACGCCGACGCGTCGACGCAAGGTGGTCTCGTCCCATTCGACCAGATCGACGCCATCGAGCAGGATGCGGCCGCTGTCGGGCGCGTAGAGGCGCGTGAGCAGCTTGATCAGGGTGGTCTTGCCCGAGCCGTTCTGTCCGACCAGGGCCAGCGATTCACCAGGGCGGATATGCAGGTTGATGTCGTGCAAGGCGGGTTCGTTCGCGCCCGGATAGGTGAAGGTTACGTGCTCGAAACGGATGCCGTCGGTGGCATCGGTGCCCTTGGTGGCGGTACCGGATGGCAGGCGCGTCGGCGTTTCCAGGTATTCGTACAAGGTGGACAGATACAGATTGTCCTCGTACATTCCGCCGACCGAAGAGAGGATCGCCGAGACCGCCGATTGCCCCTGGCGGAAGACCATGAAATACATCGTCATCTGGCCGAGCGTGATGCGCCCCATCACCGTGGTGAAGGCAATCCATGCGTAGGCCAGGTACAGGGTCAACGTGCCGATCAGGCCAAGGCCGAGGCCCCAGCTGTCACGGCGCAAGGTCAACGCGCGATCCGCCTTGTACAATTTGTGGAAAATGCTTCGATAGCGATCGAGCAGCAGCGGACCGAGCCCGAACAGGCGTACTTCCTTGGCACTGTCCTCGCGCGCAAGCACGGTCTCCAGGTAGAGCTGCATGCGCGTTTCCGGCGAACGCCAGCGAAACAGGGTGAACGCGTCACCGGAGAACTTCGCCTCGGCGATGAAGGCGGGCAGGCCCGCCAGCAGCAGGATCAGCATCGCCCACGGCGAGAAACTGATGAGCAAGGCGGCATAGCTGGCCAGGGCAATCAGGTTCTGGGCGAGGCCAAAAGTGCGGTTGACCAGCGACAATGGGCGGCTGGAAGCTTCGCGACGCGCGCGGGTCAGCTTGTCGTAGAACTCCGAATCCTCGAAGTGGACGAGATCGAGGGTCAGCGCCTTTTCCAGGATCATCTCGTTGACGCGCTGGCCGAGCTGGGCGCGCAACAGCGATTGGCAAAACGAGATACCGCGCTGCGCCGCCGCCATCGCCGTGACCAGCAGGCCTTCGAGGGCAACCAGCCAGAACACCGCTGCCAGATGCGGGGACTCGCCCGCGCGCACAAGCTGGGCCGCAGTCACCACCGCATCGACGATATGCGCACCTACCCAGGCGATCCCGGCCGGCAGCAGGCCGGCGATCAGGGTCAACGCCGCCAGGGCGAAGGTCAGGGCATGACTTGTACTCCAGACCAGCTCGATCGCGCGCCGGCTGAAACGAAACGCACCGAGAAAGCCGCGCGCGATCTCGGGCTTGGCGGACGTGGCGGCGGACTTGTGCACGATCATGTTGAATGGCGACACGGCAAATGGATCGAAGCCCGTGACATGGGGGCAAATCCGACGGCTGAAAGGAGTCCGATCGGAATGTCGATGAACTCTTGTTAGGGCCGGCGCCCAGCGTGGCCCTGATTGCTTTCGTCATGGGCGGCGCGCTGGACCGCCGCCGCTCACCGTGGCTGCCCCGTGCCCGCCAGCCTGCGCGCCAGCCACAGACCCAACATCAGTATGGATGCCAGGCCGCCGCTCAAGAGGATCTCGAACGGCCACAAATTGTGCGAAGTCGGGTTGAAGGCGACGCCGATGACGATGCGCAGGATCACGAATGCCATCAGTGCCGCCGGAATGGCGGCGGCAACACGCCAGCCACCGCGCCAGCGCCACAGCGCCCATGCCGGTGCGATGAGCCCGAGCATGCCCACCAACAGCATTGCCAGCATGAAGCCACCAAGGATCGAATCGCCGGCGCTGTCCGCGGCGATGGCGAGCGCCTGCGGATCGGGCCCGACGCTGCCCGCCTGAGATCGCAGCCGTGCAATCCACGCCGGCTCGGCGGTCGTCACCGCCGCATTGTCGACCACCACCATCCGCAGCCGATGATTGGCCACCACACGTGGATGGCTGTTGCCGGCGCTGACGCGGATCTCGTCGACCTGCAGGCCTGCCTTGGTGAAGGAGAACCAGGCCAGCGCCTCGCCGCTGCCCTGCGCGTACCGCGGCGAAGGATTGCTGTATGCATCGACCTCGCGCCCCTCGAAGTACGGACGCGCCCAGATCCGCCGCGGCGCATCGGTGTTGTAGGCCAGGCGCAGGTAGAAGACCTGACTCTCTCCGAGAGTGACCTCCTGACCCGGCGGAAACGTCTCCAGCACCTCGACCGTCATCGCCGCGTGCGTTGCATCCACCCGGCCCGCGCAGACGGCCAGCACGAACAGCGCCGACATCAACCTGTGCATCGCACCTCCCCTTTGTCCCCCACCGTCCGCATCGGGCGGCAGCGGAGCCCCTGCGGGCATGGCCCTTGCCGCATGGCCACGAGGCGGGACATCAGAGACGACAATCGATCGGCAATACCTGCGGCTCCAGGTCGGTGCGATTGCTGCCACTGTAGGTCAGGCCTTCGACCGGATGCGCCACGCCGCACAACCAGGAAACGGGTACCTGTTTCGCCGCCGCGACGACCCCGGGACGCAACGTGATCCACTTCTTGATGATCGCCTGATTCGCGCGATTGCCAAACTGCACGTTGATGGTGCCATTCTCGATCTCGACCTGGGCGATGTAGTTGCCGATGATCTGCTGCGCTGCCGGCAACCCCGCTTCGGCGTTGTCCACGGGCATGCGCCGGGTCTTCGCATGGAAGGCCTCGACGGCATCGCGTGCGAACTCGACAAAGGCCACCGACTCCTGCACCTGCGTGCGAATGATGCGGTCCTGGTAATTGGGCAGGGCCAGCGCCGCCATGATGCCGATGATCGCGATCACGATCATCAGTTCGACCAGGGTGAATCCGGAGCCTGCCTTGCGCATTGGAAATTCCTTGCTTGGTTCGTGCCGCGATCGTTGCATTACAGCAGCGAGGCCAGCTTGAAGATGGGCAGATACATCGCGATCACGGCGGCGGCAATGACAATGCCGATGCCCGTCTGCACAAGGGCCGGTGTCAGCGAGGACTGGAATTCGGGCAATGCCCCGACGCTGCGCCAACGCGCGCGCAATGCCGCCAGCGCATCCTCGCGATCGGAGATTGCCAGGGCCGCGTGAAACTCGCTGTCGAATCCTCGCGCCTCCTTCAGGCAGGCAATAATCTCCTTGCCCGTGGCTGCGGCCCGCAGGACTTCCGCGCAGGCACGCGAAAGCGCCTCGCCCCGATGCCATGCCCGTGCCGCTTCGACTGCGGTCAGTTGGGATGTTGCATCGACCGCGGCAGAACCAAGCCAGCCGGAAATCCTGTCGCTGTTGCCTTGGCGCATCTTCGCCCCGATCAGCGGCAGCGCCAGCAACAGTCGATCGAGAGGCCGCAGCAACGGACCGAACACGAACGGCACCATCCGCCACATGAGCAGTATCAGGAGCGCCAGGGCGGCGATCGAGATGAGTGGACTGGATGGTCCGATCATGGCAAGCACCAGGCGCGTGAATGCCGGCAATTCCATGCCCGCCGCGTCGAACATCTCGTGGAACTGCGGCAGCACGAAAATCGCATGGATCGCCAGCACGACCATCAACACAACGAGTTCCACCGTGATGACGCCGAGCGAGGTTCGCCCCTGGGCGCGCTGAATCCCTTGTCGCGCGAGCAGGCGCAAGGCCATTTCGCCACGACCTCGTGCTTCACAGCCAGCCACATGCGCGACGACACCTGGCACGGAGCCAGGGCTGCTTGCAGGCGGCACAAGCATGCTGGAAATTGCCGAAGTCAGAGGAAGGCCGGGATCCGCGTTCGACTGCGTGGGGAGAATCGATTCAGCCACCAGGATCTGCACGGCTCTTGCGGGCGCAATCGATTCCTCAAGCAAGGCGTGCAGACGCCGCGCGACTGCGCCGACCTGGCGGTGATTCCCGGATGCAAAGGTCATCGATGCTCCTGCTTTCATTCGCTGTGGCAAGCGGCTCAACCGCGACAGATCGACGGCAACCACTTCGCCTCGACCGGGTTGGCGGCAATGTCTCCCTGCGCTTGATAGGCAGCACCCGCAGCGGGATCCTGCTCGCCGCACGACCAGATGATCGGGCTGCCGGAAACGCTCTTGTTGAGCCAGGGCCGAAACGTCAGCGTGCGCATGATCGGCTGCTGGTCGGAATCCTTGCCCAGATCCATCAAGGCGACCATCACGCCATCGTGGACGCTGAGGCTGCGCACATGATTGCCGCGCACCGCTTCCGGTTCACGCAGGCCGGCCTCGCGGTTGTCCGTGGGCATGCGACCCCAGCGCGAATGGAACTCATTGATCGCACTCTTTGCGTCACCGAGGAAGAGCAGACTCTCGCTCACTTTGCTGCGCAGGAGATAATCCCGATATGCAGGAATGGCAATGGCGGTGAGAATGCTGATCACGGCAACCACGATCAGCAATTCAATGAAGGTGAAGCCCGCGCTGGATTCGTTCGCGCCACGGGCGGCCCGGCATTGCCGCCGCGGCTGCCGAGTGGAGATGCTCAAGGTATGGGAAAAATCCACATGCGATTCACCAGCGGATCCCACGCGAAATTCGTCGCCCGTCATCAGCGCCATGCCTCGATCGCCTGCCGAGCCGACAATAGATCAATTCGCGCGATTCTGGAAGTTGCCAACTCGCGTCATGCCCGGCACCGACCTGGCGGTCACCTGATGCGGTTGTCCATGTCCATTGCCCGCACCCCCGCTTGATGTGCTTCTCGACTCTGACCTTTCCGCGTACCTTGGCGACACCATGACCTTTTCCCTGCCTCGGCGCCACGTGCTTCACCGCATCCTGCTCGGCCTCGTCGTCGTGGCGATTGCGGGTTACCTCGCGCTTGCATTGTTCGTGCATCCATCGAACGCACGCGACTGGTCACCCGACCAGGAGCGCCTGGCGACCGCGGAGTTTTCCGGCGACAGCGTGCGAGTGCACAACGTGCGCAGCGCGATTTACCGCTCGACCACGGACTACGATGTGCGCTGGCAGGAGCGCAGCTACGATCTGCGCCGGATTGAATCGGTCTGGTTCGTCGTCGAGCCCTTTGCCGACTGGCGCGGTCCGGCGCATACCTTCCTCAGCTTTGGATTTGGCAATGACGAGTACGTCGCCATCTCTGCCGAGATCCGCAAGGAGCGCGGTGAGTCGTTCTCGCCACTGCGCGGCTTGCTGCGCCAGTACGAACTGACCTACATCGTCGGAGACGAACGCGACCTGATCGGCCTGCGCACCAATCACCGCCACGACGACGTCCACCTTTATCCCGTCCGTGCAGACCGCGATGCGGCGCGCCAGCTGTTCGTCTCGATGCTGGAGCGCGCCAACGCGCTGGCGGCGAAACCGGAGTTCTACAACACGCTCGGCAACACCTGCACCAGCAACATCGTCGACCACGTCAACCTGCTCCTGCCTGAACCTATCCCCTTCAGCTACAAGACCCTGCTGCCGGCCTATTCGGACGACCTTGCCTTCGATCTCGGCCTGATCGACACCAACCTGCCGCGCGAACAATTCCGCACCGCCTTCCGCATCAATGGCCTCGCCCGCGACCACGCCGACCACGCCGACTTCTCCGCAGCCATCCGTTCGCACCAGCGCGATTGAGTCTGATCATCGTGATGCAGCGGTTATCCATCACGGATTGTCGTCCGCAGCGGGTTGCCCGATCTGCCAAGGCTATTGATTTGCAGCAATGACCATTTGCCGCTGTCGCCCATTGGCAGCCTTGAGCCGGCGACCCTGCTCCATTTTCCCGCCTGCGGGCAACCTGCGCTGTTCCTCGCTGGCAGTTTCATCCCGCACGGGTAGTCAAGATAAGCGCGCGAGATGTCGTTGATCCAGGTCGACGCCACTTGTTGCAGTCAGCAACCCCAGCCGTCTGAACACCATTGCGATTCACATGGCCTGCCGTCGTAATCGCCATCCATCTGCGTGTGCGGACAGTGCTGGATGAAACAGGTCGCTTCCGCGCAGGACGTCATCTGCGAGCAATGCTTCCGACCGTCGCAGGTAAAAGTCGATTCGATTGAGGTTGTGCGCTGCGTGATGGATGCGGGTTGCGCGGGGACAGAGTCCGCGGCGATGTGGCTGCCAGCTATTTTCGCGGAGCCATACCCGCCCATGGCTGCAATGACCGCAAGGCCCGCCACGGAGGCGAGTGCGCCTCGCCAGGGTGACGCTCCGAGGCGCGGCCCCTGCCGCGCCTCGGAGGGGTTGGTTAGCGTGCGGCGTTGCTGTTCATGGTCGAGTTGCGGGTGGTGTTGAGGTATTGCGCCGGATCGCGCATGCCGCTGGTGTGGCATTGGCCGGTGACATGGCCGCGGTTGATGCCGCCGGAGAGCTGACCGTTGACCTGCTCGGTGGTGCCGTCTTCCGGATCACTGAGGACGAGATCGGTGGCGAACTGGCAGTAGTCGTTGGTGTACCAGTTGGTCAGCTTGAACGACGTCGTGTAGTAATTGACTTTGCCGCGCGATGAGGTCGGAATGCCGGCCAGCCAGGCCGATGCGCCGCTGTAGGTCAGGTTGCTGTTGGAGCCGCAGGCAACGCCGAACCAGTTGCCGAGGGTGGCGAGGATACCGGCCAGGTTGGTGCCCTTGTACGGCGTTCCGACCGATTGCATCAGGCGATTGCCGGTGGCGTTGTCGAGGCCGCTCCAGTAGTAGGCGTAGAGGTGCAGCGAGGCCATGCCGCCCTGACTGTGCGCGACCGTGCCGAACGAGTTCCAGGTGGAACCGAAGGTGCGGATGCGTTGGGCAAACTCGTCGTTGCTGCGGTTCTGGTTGACGTCCAGAAAGGTCGAAGACGTACCGAACTGCGAAGCCGGCCAGACCCCGCCCGAGCAATAGCCATGCACGAGCAGCAGGCGCTTGCCGACGCCTTGCGTACTGCGCTCGACGGCCGGGCGCGGCCCCATGGTCATGCGTTCGTCGATGACGATCCCGGATGCCCGGGCACGTGTGCGCAAGGCGGGAACATCGAGCGCCATGCGTCCCGCCGAGGCCACGGTGATGAAGTTGTCGGCATCCTCGATGCGCAGGTTGCGCAGCTCGTACGGACCCTTGGTGCCTGCCAGCACGAACCAGCGTTCATCGAAGCCCAGCGACAGCACGCCGTCGACCGGGGTGACCATGCCGCCTAGCCAGGCAACCGCGGTCGGCTTGCCCTGCGCATTCGTGCCCCACACCTCTCCGATCGCACGATAGTGCTGGCCTGGATTGCGCATGGTCACCGGAACGCGAATGGACAGGCGATCCGCGTCGCCGGCAACGGCCAGCGCGCGCGTTGCACTCAGGCCAAGACTGGCATCGACTACCGGCAGCAGATGCTCGGCGGTGCGCACGAAGGCCTTGCCGCGTTCGTTGACGCCGCGTGCCTCGACCTGGGCCACGTAATTGCCGCCCATGCTGGCCGGGAAATCACCGGCAAACAGGCCGTCACCTGCCGCGCCGTCGTTGTGGCGCCCATCGTCGAACATTGGATAGCTGGCGACGGAACGATCCGGCGCGGTGACGCGGATGCTCGCCTGGTCGATGCGGCCGGCGCTCCTGCCGACATGCACGCTGCCTTCCAGCGAAGTGGTCAGCAGCGCGGTAAGGCCGAGGCGCTGGCCGACCAGTTGGCGCGTGTGGGTTTGCCAGGAGGCAAGTTCGGTCGCCGCATCACCTTCGATGAGGACGAAGCCGTCTTTCGCATCTGCCGGTGCGCGCAAGCGCAGCGTCCAGTTGTCGCCGGCGAGGTTGTCATAGTCGTAGCGCATGGCCGGAACGCGGGCCTGCTCGATGCCGAAATCGGTATCGATCACGCGGCTGGCCCGGGATGCGGCCGAGACCGCTCGCCCGCCTGCGCTGACCAGATCCACCTGCCAGTTGCTGTCGGCCGGCTCGAAGACGACGAAGCGCAGCGTGCCGTTCTCTACCGGCAAGGTGCCTTGCCAACTGCGCTCGGAGGAGCCGTTGTCGCTGAAATGCACCGGCAACAGGGCGCTGCGCGAATGGATCGTGGCATCGATCGGCGAGGGCGCGCGCATGCTCGCGATCTCGGCGGCGGGGCCGGACAGCTGCTTGGCGAATGCGGCGACGTCGCCCGGTTCCTCCGCTGCCAGCAACGGCAGGGAAACAAGCAGCGCAATCAGGGATGACGCAAGTTGGGTTCGATTCACAGCATTCCCTCCCAGGAAAGCATGGTTGGACAAGCGGGTTTGGCCTTGCACACGAAGGCCGTGCTGATGCCGCCATCGCACTGCGTGCCGCTTCTCCCCAGCAGTCGCGCAGCCTTCCCTCGTTGAGCGGATCGGCGCAAAGTCTGTACGCCTGCGTATGGATCAGCAAGACGCGCTGCAACATGCCCGCGTCCAGGCCGGCCTTGGGGGATAGACTGCCGACTTGCGTAGAAGTCGCTACTTCAACCCGTGGGGT
>Ga0073900_10000532_pt1 | contig 24481 bp, 24 predicted proteins | sample KloWWTmetKNB5Kit_FD_66666 | JGI IMG/M metagenome (GOLD analysis project Ga0073900, IMG submission 66666) | Active sludge microbial communities from Klosterneuburg, Austria, studying microevolution and ecology of nitrifiers - Klosterneuburg... | ecosystem: Engineered > WWTP > Aerobic digester >...
TTTAAATCCATTTCAGCAAGTTCAAATCCATTTTTTGCTTCCAAGAAACTCTTCAACCGTTTTTCTGTAATGTCGCCCATGGACTCACTGAACAGAAAACAGTATGGTTGATGAGACGCTCGCATGACGCGACCTCGTAATTGGTGAAGCTGGGATAATCCGAATCGTTCCGCGCCTTCAATAATCATCACTGACGCATTGGGTACATTTACACCAACTTCGATAACTGATGTTGAAACTAAAATATCAATTTCATGATTTGCAAATTCTTTCATGACTTCTTCTTTCTTTTGTTTTGTCATTTTGGAATGCATAATGCCGATCGTATATTCTGGAAACACTTTTTCTTGAAGTCTTTTTGCTTCCGCAGTTACAGAACGCAGTTGTAATTTTTGTTCTTCATCTGGATCTGGGTCGGAAATTCTTGGACAGATAACATACCCTTGTCTACCAATCTCAAGTTCCTTACGCATAGTTTCATACGCACTGTCGCGTTTATCTGGCTGTACTAATTCTGTTTTTACTGGCTTGCGACCAGACGGCATTGTGTCCAGTACTGAAATATCAAGGTCGCCGTAAATCGTGAGGGCAAGGGTTCGTGGGATCGGAGTGGCTGTCATAGAAAGGTAATGCGGCGCATGACCCTCCTTTTTAGCCAGCTTCATGCGTTGATTAGTACCGAATCGGTGTTGTTCATCGATAATTACCAAGCCAAGATCATGAAAATCAATTGATTTTGCAATCAGTGCATGTGTTCCAACAGTGATTGCAATCTCGCCACTTTTTATCCACTTAACAAGTTGGGTTTTTGAAATCTCGGTCCACGGTTTCTGTGACGACGCGACTTTGGTAGGGAATTTACGGCAACCTGAACCTGTAACAAGTCCGATTGAAATACCAGTATTTTTAAAATATTCAATAAAGTTTTCAAACAACTGAACCGCAAGAACCTCGGTCGGTGCCATATAAGCAACTTGAAGGTTTCCAAATTCTTGACCTGCAGGTCGATTCATAATAGTTGCATAACTTGCAACGGCAGCCAGAAACGTTTTACCGCTTCCCACATCACCTTCAATTAATCGTGACATTGGTTCGTCAGATTGAATGTCTCGGAATATATGACCCAATGCATCCATTTGCCCAGTTGTTGGCTCGAATGGGAATGTATCAATAAAATCTTGGACATCTTTTTTCGGAACATTTAATTTAAATGAAAATAATTGTTGATACTGTTTCCGTTCAAATGCTTTTTGTACATGGATCAGAAATATTTCCTGGAACGCAAATCGTTTTTGAGCAGCGTCAGCATGTTCTTTTTTCTCGGGCATGTGCATCCATACCAGTGCTGTTTTTAAATCGGGCAAATGAAACTTTTTTAATACCGAATCAGGTAATGGGTCTGAAATCATTCCGTGAATACTCTCTGCAAAGATCCTTTTTACTGTGTGATAGATCCATTTACTGGTGATACCACGCGTTTCGCGATAAATAGGGAAGCCAACATCTTTTGCGTCATCCGTATTTTCAAATAATGAATCAGAAACATCAACAGGTAGATATCCTGTTTTTTCAATATGCGGATTCATGAATATACGACCGTTTTTTCCTTCGCTGATTTTTCCAGTTAATTTTACTTGGTCGCCCTCGGCAAACATTTTTGCCATGTATGGCTGGTGCATCCAAATGATAGAAATATTTGTATCAGACATATCGCGTAGTGATGCCTTTGCCATCGGAATTTTACTTTTCCAACCTTTAGTTAATGAGATCTTCGAAAGCACTCCGTATACAGTAATTTCAGTATCGGCTTGTGCATTATCCAAAACTGTAATGGTTCCAACATTGCTATAACGAACGGGAAAATAATACAGTACATCTGTAAGTGTTTTTAAACCTATTCTTTCCAATGCTTTTGCTTGATCAGGAGTAATTTTCGTAAGACTTTTTATTAAACTATCCGGTTTCATTGTTGCAGTATACCATAACTTTATTCTTGGTTTGTTGTGGTGATGGTCTGATTTTGATATACTTAATATATCGAGAATCTATTATCATTTAACCATTTCTCGCGAGACACCCAACATGAAAGGAAAAGGATTATATGCAATATTTGCAATTGCGGCCCTTGCGGCGATAAACGGATTCATCTATTTCGGAGTACCCGTCGACCAGCAAGCGTCCGTTGGCGAGCTTGTCCCAAAGCGATTGTCTACCAAGACAGATTCGGGCATTGGGCCGATTACTACGAGTCCCGACGATGAAGGTTGGACAAAGTTATGTATGGACAAGAAGCCTCACATTCAGGTATTGTCTCCAAATGGTGGAGAAATCTATCAAGGCGGCCAGCAAATTGATGTTAAGTGGAGGAGTTGTTTTTTAAGTCGGCACCCTGGCGGAACCGGCGATGATACCGCGCGTATTACATTAACTTCTTCGCGACCTGGCATATCTGTAAATGTCTTGATTCCTCACATATCTGAAGGTCCGCATAGTGCCATGGTTACATTACCGGCAAATTTTCCGCCATATGTTTCCGGTACCTTTTATAAAATGCAGGTGGACTACATCGACAATCTGCCATCAAGTCCGACAGCTGGCCGACTACTAGCGACTGATAATTCCAATAATCCGTTTACGATTAATGCAGACACGCTGACTACCACTCTTGTTTCGTCAAATAATACAACCACACGCGACACTAAGGGAAATGTTTCTCGCGCAGAAATTTCCATGGATGTTCGCGTTACTGCAGGAGTTTCCGATGTCTTCATTCCTCGATTCGTAAAGATCGGAACTTCAGTTTCTGATAGTGCGATCGAGAACGCCGGGTTTGTTATTGTTCCTCTGAATGCGTCATCTGCATTTGATTCAAGAGCGTCAGTAACGTCTACAGTAAGTGTTATATCAGGAGCAGTTATTGATCCTTCGGGACGGATGAGAATTAATGCGGGGCAATCTGCGAATTTCAGGGTTACTGCTTCCATCACGGCGCCTGTTGGCAGTGGGCAAAAGGCGATTCAGTTGAATGCGATCGGTGCATCGGCGACAGCAAATAGAGTCCTAGTTTCATACCCAACACTTCCTGCTGCATCATATCGTTCAGGATTTACACCTGCTTTCTAATCCAAACAAAAAAAACCGCAATGCGGTTTTTTTTGTTTGGATTACTTTCCAATGATAGCTTTAATTTTTTCCGCTAATTCGTCTAATGTAAAGTTTGCTTTAACAAGATATTCACTAACACCCAGGTCTAGACATTTTTTAATATCAGATTCTTCACCAAGATTTGAAAATACAATAACTTTTAATTTCTTTGTCGCTTCATTTTCTCGGATTTTTTGCAATACATCAAATCCTGATACATTTGGAAGCATAAGGTCTAAAATTACTAGATCTGGCGGTAATGCCATTATTTTTGATACTCCTTCATCGCCAGTTGCTGCAATTTCCATCGCAAAACCTTCCGCTTGTAATTTAGTTACTGCCAATGATCGCAAGAAATCATCATCTTCTACAATTAATATTCGGTATGCCATATGGGTGCATTATACGGTACAAGCCGCTTTTTTACAAGCAGCAGAGGCTTTTTTTATTTATCGTTTTATGGTAAATTAGCAGCGTTCAGCTATTAGACTGATGGAGACGTGTCAGAGTGGTCTAACGTACCTCTTTGCTAAAGAGGCAGGGTGTTAAAGCCCTCGGAGGTTCGAATCCTCTCGTCTCCGCAAGGCATAATTAAAAATATGGAGGATTGGATGAGTGGTTTAAATCAACAGTTTACTAAACTGTCGGCCTTTACGGGCCCATGAGTTCGAATCTCATATCCTCCGCAAATCAAGGAGCGCAGCGACTATAAAATGCCTCCGCAAAAAGTGACTATATTTCAACTCAGCAAAAAATTATGGCTATAGCTTTCTTTTACTATATATATAAAAATGTTAAAATATAGACATATTAATTATGTCAGACTTCCGATTCAATAGAATAGTTAATAACATCCACGAGTCAGAGAGTGGTAATTTAAAAGAATCTACTACTGAGAAGTTGCCTGAAATTCAAGAAACAATAAATGCCATTGAATCTCATTTGGATAAACAACCTCAATCCGTTCAGGATTTGTTTATAGGAATAAAAGAGAAGTTTTACAACATCACAGAAATTGATGGTAAAAAATTCATGTTTACACAACTCAATGGTCATAGCGTTTTGGCGTTAGTTGAAGATATGCAAAATCCTGGAATATGGAAAACTAGAATATTTAGATTTTCTGGGTCTGATCACCAATGGAAGTCGTTACCTGGGGAGAGGGGTGATGGGAGCTATATGAAAGGTGAGGAAGGCAATCCTTTTCATCACTATGTTCAAAGCGCTAAATTACATAAAGATATTTATAAGTTAATCAGTAACTTGCCCCAGAAGCGTAATCATTATCCAACAATGCAATATTTACCTAATCCAGGTATAAATGGCGAAGATCCAGTTTATTGGGAAGAATTTGAGTTTAAAGAGAAATATCAAACTTTAAAAAATAAAGAATGGGCATCTTACCAAGATTTTTGCCAGCGATTTTTTAAGGCTTACGATAGGTTTGTTGTAAGCTCAAGAGGTTTCAAAAATTTCACACTTGAAGGTGGTTTATATCAATGGGTCACAAGAGCAGAATCTATTCAAGAATTCAAAAACATAAAAAATTACCTTGAAGAAATAAATAATAGTCAGAAATACTCAGAATTGTTAATTAATTCAAACCTAACTTATTTTCATTTGAGCAACGAAAATCCAGATTTAAAAAAGATTGCACAAGTATATGATGAGAATATAAGTAGCTATATTGAAAAATGTTTTAAAGGGCGTTTCCCTGAAACCATGCTTCCTAATTTTTCTGATAGTAGCTGTATTGATCGATATCAGAAAAATGACTTAGGAAATGACACAGAAAATAATATTTATATTGAAGAATATAAAGTAGATAACATTGAAGGCGATGAGCTTGTTTTTGCAATGGCGTATGATGGGAAAGGGAGGGTGTATATCGATAATATTTATGATCCTCGGGTTGGAATCTCTGATTACGGTATACCCGAAGAGATAGTGCAAATGGGTCACTTGGTTTATAAACCAGAAGATTATCCACAACAAGCAAGTTTTGGTTTTCCAAAGAAATATATAGGAGATATTGAATCGTATGTTGACATAAATGCATTGTGGCAAAATATTCCAGTTATTAATAATTTTAAGAAGGAGCTTATTAAGCGAGGTATAATCAATGAGCCAGCGTAAACGCAAACACAGCTTTTGCATGTGGTTCAAGTAATGTTCGGACTTCATCGAGCGTTCCGCCAGTTGTGGTTACATCATCGATAATAATGACCAGGGAGCGGGCGAGATGCGTAGCATCTCGCCCGCTTTGAATTTTAAATGCATTTTTAATATTCTGCTTTCTAATAGTTCGATCTGTAATTAATGCTTGCTTATCAGTCTTCTTGGATTTAATTATCAGATTACTTTCTATTCGGATTGGGATACCTGATCTTTTCATTTTCTGTTCAATAATTTTTTTATATGCATTCGCAATAATGTCAGCTTGATTATATCCTCGATCGACAAAGCGCGATTGGTGAATGGGTACAGGAATAATTACTATGTCATTACATTGAAACATTTTAACTAACCCTAATGTCCAATGCTCGATCATGAATGTTCGCTGACTTATCACTTCATCGATCATTTCTTGGTCCGGAAAGTTTTTTAAATGTCGAATACATTGTGCTACATTGTCGGTTCGGTATCGGTAAAGTGAAAACAACCATGGGCGACGCATCTCTCGCGTTAGTTCTAAAGTTGTCTTACACGAAGTGCAGATATTAATTCCAGTATTTTCAATCCCACAAATTATACAGGTTGGTGGGAAAATATATGAAAATAATTTCTTTAGTGTACCTGAAACCATGGTAATTTTATTATAGACTCCATATATAAAAGAAATCTAAATAATTAACTAGGAAACTTAAAACACTGTGATATACTATATCCATGTTTGACGCAATTAAAAAATTATTTCAAGGGGCTTCCTTGACGGGTAGTTCAGCAGGCGGAAGTGTCTGCGGGATTGATATTGGTAGTGGTTCTATAAAGGTAGTGCAAATCAAGGAAGACAAAGGTCGTATCATTTTAGAAACATATGGTGCGCTTTCGCTTGCTCCGTTTTCAAATGAAGCAATTGGAAAACCTGCAAAACTATCAGAAGCAGACACAGTAAAAGCAATTACTCAAGTTTTAAAAGAATCTCGTGTTACTGCAAAAAATTTCGTTGTGTCATTGCAATCAAACGCAATTTTAGTGTTCGTGGTAACATTACCTCGCGCAAGTCAGACCCAATTAGATACGGTAATTCCAAATGAAGCTCGTAAATATATTCCTGTTCCGCTTACTGAAGTTTCGCTTGACTGGTTTATTATTCCTGAAAAAGAAACATATGAACAAGAGGTTACGGCCCCGTCGCCTACAATTGAAATATTAATTGTAGCAGTACGAAATGAAACGCTTCAGAATTATCAAACAACATTAACGCAAGCTGCGATTCTAAATCCTGCGTTTGAAATTGAAAGTTTTGCAACAATGCGGTCAGTGCTGCGTCGTGAAATTGCACCGGTACTGATTGTAGATGTGGGAACTGGATTTACTAGTATGATGATTGTTGAATATGGAATTATCAGAATCTTTCATGTCGCAAATCGTGGATCTGCATTTGTAACAGAATCATTAAGTCGAAGTCTCTCCATTCCTTTTGATAAAGCAGAAGAGATGAAATACAATGCAAGTAAGCATCCTGAAATACAAACCTTGCTTGATGCATCATATGAATACTTGGTTTCAGAAATAAAACGAGTACTCCTTGAATACGAGCATTCTCAGAATCGGGTTGTGTCAAAAATAATTCTTTCTGGTGGTGGTTCAGTTGTGCAAGGATTTAAAGAATTAGTTGCACAACAAACTGGTCTTGAAACAGTGATGGCGGATCCGTTTGCAAAAGTTGATGCACCAGAATTTATGCGACCATTACTTCTAACTTCTGGTCCCGAATTTTCAGTTGCAACAGGGCTTGCACTAAAAAACATGTTGTCTTTTTAACAGACATACCGTATACTATTAATATCATTCTATGATGGAAAACGAATTTCGAACAACCTTCATTCCTAAAAAACCGATTGTCTCACAATCGTCACAAAGTTCTGCTCCGGTTTCAAAACCTGTCGGAATTCTTTTTGTAGTTTCTGTTATTATTTTCATAATGAGTCTAGTAACTGCAGGTGGAATGTATGGTTATAAAGTGTATTTGGAAAAACAAGTTGTAGATCTTAGTAATTCACTGAATCTAGTCCAAAAAAACTTGGATCCAAATACGATAAAGGAGTTCACTGTAATGGATAAACGATTGCGTAATTCTGAAACACTATTAAACCAGCATATCGTAACATCTCCATTATTTACAATGCTTGGAGTAACTACGCTTCCAACCGTTCGTTATACTAAAATGGATATGTCATTTAATGAGGCAGGAAATTTAGCAGTGACAATGTCAGGTGAATCAGATGGATATCGTTCAATTGCACTACAATCACAAGCGCTTTCACAAAATGCAAATCTAAGTGATACAATTTTTTCAAATTTTACCGTAACACCAAAAGGACGGGTTTCATTTGATGTTGCTTTTACAATTCCAAAAAGCGACTTACAATTTTCAAAAAATATTCAAGATTCACCTGCTCGACCAGTTACTGATGTATTACCAGAAGAGGAGTCAGTAATAGATGGTCTATCAAACGAAGTGGTCGAAGAGGTAGCGACTCAGCCAATTACACCTGTTCGCTAATATAAATCATTATGAGAACAATATTTTCAATTATAATATTAATAGCATCTATAGCAGGGTTTATTGCATTTACTATCCCTACTTATACTGATGTTAAAACAATCGGTAAAAAGAAGACCGAGTATTTAGATTTACTTGAAAGTGCACGAACTTTGGCTGAAAAGCGTGATCAATTATTACAGATTTACAATGGAATTTCACCAGATGAAATTGCACGACTTGAAAAAATGCTCCCACAAAATCCTGATAATGTTAAATTAATATTAGAAATAGATGCTCTTGCAAAAAATCAAGGATTATCGCTACAGAATGTTAAAATAAAAGAAGCTAATGATACTAGTGCTAAAAATAAAGCTGCAAAAGCAAATGCAGATACTGGAGTGCTAACACTAGAATTTACAACAACTGGACCTTACCCAGGATATGTGAATTTTATTGCAATACTAGAAAAGAATCTTCGTATTATGAATGTGAAAAAAGTTTCCTTCCTTGCCCCAGATGACAAGGCTAATTATCAGTACCAAACGACAATCGAAACGTATTGGGTGAAATAATAAATTATCTCTATGAAAAATCATAAATTATTCATCGGTATTGTTGCGTTATTGGTTATTGCTCTTGGGGCGTACATATACTTTTCTGGTAATTCTTCATCAGATAAAGAGCCTGTAACCAACACTATTGTATCTTCAAATACTGGAACAAGTCCTGTAGCTTTAGGAAATACCACTGCAACGGCTTCTACGTTTGCAGGAAGTGACATCGCTAGTATGTTAAAAAATATCTCACAAATAAGGTTAAATACTGCAATCTTACAAAACCCATCTTTCTTAGCTTTAGTTGATACCACTTTAACTCTACCTCAAACATCAGTTTCTGGACGAGTTAATCCTTTTGGGCGATCAGGCGCATTAGAAAGTGCGATACCTGCTTCAACTCAGATTAATAGTGGTACCACAGCACTTCCTGTTGTAGTTCCATCTGTTACTACTACGGGTAATTAATTGATATATAAAAACACTTGCACTATGCTGGTGTTTTTAATTATGATATAATTTTACATATGGGATTTCTTGAAAAACTTGTTGAGAAACAAATCATCAATCGATATCAATTGAATGATATTTTGGAGAAAACAAAAGATATGAACGGTGACATTGATCGAGTACTGGAACTTTATAAAGTTCCAGCTGATGCAGTTCGCGCAGCAAAAAGTTCATTTTTTGGTGTTCCAGAAATTAGTGCACCTGAAGTTATTCAGAGTGACCTTCTTTCGATTGTGCCAATTGACGCTGCTCGTAATTATCGATTTGTGCCAATTTTGCAAGAAAATGATATTTTGAAAATTGGAATGCTCGACCCGGGAAATTTAGAAGCACGAAACGCATTACAATTTATTGCGTCTCAAACTAATATCCCGTTTGAAGCCTATGTAATTTCACTTGCTGATTTCAATCGTGTAGTGTCACTTTATAATGGGTCAGAAAATGACTTAACGACAAGTAGTGTTAATCGTGGCGAAGAGGTTTCCAATCTAGAAACCGACGCTGGTACAAAACAAGAATCAGACAATATTTCGTTTGCTGGTTCATTTGATGCGGCTATAAAACAAACGACTGATAAAAAAATAGTGGAAGATGCTCCTGCAACAAAAATGCTTGCCGTAGTATTAAAAAATGCAATCGAAGGTGGAGCCTCTGATGTCCATATTGAACCAACAGGAAACGATGTTCGTGTCCGTTATCGTGTAGACGGCGTGTTGCATGTTAGTTTGCGAACTAACAAAAACATGCTTGATTCATTGATTGCTCGTCTGAAAACAATGACTAACACAATGAAGTTGGATGAACGACGAAAACCGCAAGACGGACGATTTATGGCGTTGACTGGTGGCCGTAAAATCGATTTTCGTTTATCTATTTTACCAACTTTTTTTGGTGAAAAGGCGGTGATTCGTATTTTAGATCCTGGTCGTGGTATAAAAAAACTAGATGATATTGGAATGAGTACAACTCAGTTGCAAATGGTGCGAAACGCTCTTGCATTACCGTATGGATTAATTTTGATTACTGGACCAACAGGATCCGGAAAAACAACAACTCTTTATTCGATGATGAATGAAATTGATCGTGAACGACTGAATGTTGTTTCGCTTGAAGATCCTGTCGAATATAATATTCCCGGTATGAATCAATCTCAGGTTCACCCGGAAATCGGATACACTTTTGCAAATGGTCTTCGTTCAATTTTGCGTCAGGATCCAGATGTGATCATGGTAGGAGAAATTCGTGACAAGGAAACAGCAGAGCTTGCAATTAATGCAGCTCTTACCGGACATCTTGTGATGGCAACACTCCACACAAATAATTCTATCGGTGTGGTACCGCGTTTGGTTGATATGGGTGTTGATCCGTATTTGATTGCACCAACTCTTGTGTTATCAATTGCACAGCGTCTCTCAAGAATGTTTGTTGACGGGAAAGGTGAAGAGGTTGCAATTGATGGAGCCATTGGTGGATTAATTGATAAGCAATTTGCCGATTTGCCAGATCAGTTCCGCCCTAAATTCGGACCAACAGATAAAATTCATGATATTCCAAAATCAGGAAGCGAAGTTGCTTTGCGTGGCCGTATGCCAGTATTTGAAATGTTTGCTGTTGATAAGCCTCTTCAGATGATTATTCTGAAAGATCCAACAGAGAATGCTATCTATGATTATGTTCGTGGACAGGGAATGATGACAATGCGAGAAGATGCAATTATGAAGTCTATACAAGGAATCGTCCCATGGAGCGAAGTAAATACACTATAAAGACTCTTTAAATAAGGGTTTTTATATTAATTAAATATTATTGACTTTATATTATATATATGATATAATATATTTAAGATTTTCATTTTTAAACCATTAAATTTTTATATATGAAAAAGTATATTTTGTTCGTTCTTTGTTATTGTTTTGTTTTAAAAGGAAACAGTCAAACAGTTGATATGTCTTCACCGATTAATTACGGTTCCGTAAAGCAATGGAGCCTGAAAGCGGGCGACACCATGTTGGGAAAAGTATTCAGCGTCGAAAAAGGCGAGCCTAAGCTTGTGTTTTATCCAACACAATCAGATTTTCTGCATAAGACATTAATCGTTAGCGGAACTTACACTTCCACTGATGCCAAAGTCGCAGGCTCTGCTCTGGATGCTAACTGTGCTCAAGTGGGCAATATTAACGACAAAGCTTTCAAGCCGAATGCCTATCTTAGCTTTTCTTCAGCTGTAAAATTTTCTGACTTGCCATTATGCAGCAGTATTCCGGTATATCAATTGATAAAAGATGGAATCGCTCAGACAGATGTAATTGCAAGCCGCATCAAATCAAAAACGCAATGGAGATTTTTCATTATAAAAAAATGGAAAGAAACATTCGATAATGGCAGCACCTTGGAAGGGCAGGATTACCTGATTGCTGACTTTGATGTCGCACTAACGCTTTCTAATGCTTGCGCCTATGTAAAAGCATTAGAAAGAAACAGGTATTACGATCGATATCACTATCAAAGCACAATCGATGCGTGCCTGCTAGACACTGGAGCATTCAGAGGATTTTTACTAAACGGAGAAAAGAAAGACGGTAATTTTCCAACAAAACAAAGCAATGTGATTATTATTAATTAATAGTCACGAACATGAAAATAAAAATCCGCACAATAAGTGCGGATTTTTTATGAAAAACATAAAACTATTATTGCATTTGCATTTCAAGTAATGGTATACTATGAGTCATGCAAAACAACTACCAACAAAATCTGGAAACATTATTGGATTTAGTTATTCAAAACGGAGCGTCTGATCTTCATCTTGGTGAAGGACGTCATCCGTTCATTCGTGTTGACGGCGAACTTACACCAATTGTGCAGTATCCGCAATTATCAAAAGACGATATTGTTGGAATGTTGGGTATTATGATTAGTCCTGAAGCGCTTCGAAAGATTAGTAACTTGCAAGAGGTAGACTTCGCGTATGATTTTGGTGGAAAAGTTCGTTTTCGAGGTAATGTATATATAAAATCGGGAACACTTGCTGTTGCACTACGAGCTATTCAAAAAGTCCGAACATTACAAGATTTACATTTACCAGATGTGCTTCAACAATTTATTCAACCAAAACAAGGTTTCTTTTTGGTAGTGGGTCCAGTAGGTCAAGGTAAGTCAACAACACTGGCCGCTATGATCGACATGATCAACAGCACTCGAAAAGATCATATTGTAACCATTGAGCATCCAATCGAATATATTCATGTTGAAAAGCAATCTATTATTGATCAGCGTGAAGTTGAGCTCGATACGGTTTCATTTGCTGACGCATTATCTGCAGTGTTTCGTCAAGATGTAGATGTGATTTTGGTAGGTGAAATGCGTGATCCAGAAACAATCAAAACCGCTGTAACTGCAGCGGAAACTGGTCACCTAGTATTTTCAACGCTTCATACAAACTCTGCATCTCAAACTGTAGATCGTATTATCGACTCGTTCCCAGCAGAACAGCAGGATCAAGTTCGTATTCAACTTGCAGGATCACTTTTAGGAATCTTTTCACAACGACTTCTTCCAAGTCAGAAAGGTGGATTAGTGCCAGCATTTGAATTACTTATCAATACAAAAGCTGTTGCGAATGTAATTCGCGAAAATAGAACTCATGAAATTGATATGTTGATTGAAACAGGAACAGAACATGGGATGCTTTCGTTAAACCATTCATTACTTGAACTAGTGCGTTCCGGTGATATTACTCTTGATGAAGCTCGTTCATATTCATCAAACCCACAGGCGTTGGATCAATCTGTTTAATAGGCTACATAAAATCCATACTTATTTATGATATACACTCCTTTTTCTATTATAATTATGGTATTATTATTCTATGTTATTTAATTACACCGTACTGACCCCAGAAGGGTCACAATCTAAAGGTCAAATCGACGCATTATCATCAGATGCTGCTATTAGTTCACTACAACGGCGTGGTTTTGTTGTTGTTTCTGTAACAGCTGATCAACAAAAAAACTTTCTTCAAAAGAAATTTTCGATTTTCGATCGTGTTCCAATGAAAGATATTGTAATTATGTCTCGACAGATTGCAGCTTTGTTTGAAGCGCAGGTTTCTGCTATTAAGGCCTTCACACTTCTTTCCGAGAATGCCGACAACAAAGTATTATCATATGCACTTTCAAGTATTGCACAAGATATTCAAGGAGGTATTACTATCTCTGGTGCAATGGAGAAACACTCGAATGTATTTTCTCAGTTCTATATTAGTATGGTTCATGCTGGAGAAGAATCAGGTAAGTTAACGGACTCATTTCGATATTTAGCAGATTACTTAGAGCGGCAATATGAATTAACTAGTAAAACAAAAAATGCGTTGATTTACCCAGCCTTCGTGATTATTACATTCATCACAGTAATGGTTTTGATGCTTACGATGATTATCCCTAGATTATCTGTGATTTTGATTGAAACAGGGCAACAGCTACCAATCTATACACGAGCAGTAATCGCTCTTTCAGATTTTTTTGTTAGCTATGGAATATTCATGCTGATAATTGTAGTGGCGGTTGGACTATATATAGGTCGATCACTTCAAACGGTAAATGGAAAGCGTAGAGTTGATGGTTGGAAAATTAGCTTACCAGTTATTGGTAATCTATATAAAAAAGTATATTTATCTCGTATTGCAGACAACATGGATACTATGCTTTCGTCAAGTATTCCAGTGTTACGAGCCTTGGAAATCACCGGTGAAGTAGTGGATAATCAGCTGTATAAAGATGTTATGCAGCAAGCAGTAAATGATGTAAAAGCCGGAGTTTCAATATCTTCATCATTCGAAAAACATGCAATTATTCCACCGATTATGGTGCAAATGGTACGCGTAGGTGAAGAAACAGGTTCTCTTGGTGCTATTTTGAAAACATTAGCCCGATTCTACAAACGGGAAGTAGATGGAGCTGTTGATACATTAATTGGTTTAATCGAGCCAATCATGATTGTAGGACTTGGAGTTGGTGTAGGTTTTCTCTTGACGTCTATCCTTGTGCCGATTTATAATATTGCTAGCTCCTTATAAGAAAGGATCTGTGATATACTATTACCATTAATAACTAACATATTTTGTTTCCATTTATTTATGAAAAAGTTTCTTAAAAAATCAGAAGGAGGATTTACATTGATCGAGCTTTTGGTGGTAATTGCTATTATTGCAATTCTTTCAACAATCGTTCTTGCCTCACTTAACAGTGCCCGAGCTCGAGCGCGAACAGCAAAAGTTCAATCAGAAATGAAGAATATGCAACCACAAGCAGAATTGTATTATTCATCAAAGTTAAATTACGGTACTGCAGTAACAGGTAATTGTGAGTCAGGGATATTTAGTGAACCAATTTCACCTAATAGTGGATTAGAATCATTAGTAAGTTCAGTTCAAACAGCTGTCGGAACTTCAAATCTATCTTGTTACTCAACGGGTGATTCGTGGGCAGCATTTGCAACACTTCCAAATGGAAAAAAATGGTGCGTGGACTCAAATGGTTATTCAGGACCTTCGTCATCTGCTCCTTCGACAGGAACATGTGATCGAATTGATCCAGATACTCAGGGAACTGGCATTAATCCAAACCAAAATCCAACTTTATAATTTGAATAAAAACTTTCCTTTGGGAAAGTTTTTATTTTGGTGTATAATTCAAGTATATGAAAAAACGACTGCAACAAGGGTTTACTGTACTTGAATTTTTGATCGTAATTGCCATTATGTGCATTTTGATTGCAATAGCGCTCGCAAGCCTTACATCTTCACGCGAAAAATCAATTGATGAGAAAAAAATTACAGACTTAAAAACAGCGGCATTAGGATTAGAGCAGTACAAACAGGTCTGTGGAGTATATCCACCAGAAATTGATCCAAATCAGCAATGTGATGCATTAGGAACTAATACATTAAGTAATTTTATCCCTAATATTGAAAGATATCACTTCAATGACCCTGCTTATGGCTTTTACTATACACCACTTTCTTATGATATAAATAATATGGATCACTGCGATGGTTTTCATCTAGGCGTAGAATTGAAAACTGATATTGATGGAACAGTAGCAGTAGGAGACTCGAATGTTGACTCCATTCAAGATCAAATATGTACCGACGGTTCTGTTCGCAGTCTACCAATTCTAGGACAAAGTAATACTAAGATGTTTGATATTTACAAATAATATATATGGTAATAGGATTTACACTAATAACAATATTGTTCGCGATATTTGGACTACTAGTCGGAAGTTTTTTGAATGTAGTTATTTTGCGTCACAAGAAAATGACACTACAAGGGCGATCTCAGTGTCTTAAATGTCACAATCAATTGAGATGGTACGAATTAATACCTGTAATTAGTTATATAGTCCAATTTGGAAAGTGTAGAAATTGCAAACAATCTATTTCATGGCAATATGCTGCAATAGAGTTACTAACTGCTGTTTTATTTTACCTTTCTTCGTTATATTTATTTATAAATATAGTTACGCCTGGAAATATAATCCTTTCTTCTATATCGGTAATTTCTTTCCTTTCGATCGTATCATTTGGAATTATTATTTCTGTACATGATGCCAAGACTCGACTTGTTCCATTTGGCTGGTTTTTAGGTTTAGTAGTCTCCACTGTCATTTTTTTGGTTTCATATAATGTAATGCTAGGTTTCTATCTACCAAGCTTCATTCCGCACATTTTAGGGATAATGATTGCAGTACCATTTTTATTTCTTTTTTTCATTTCACGAGGAAAATGGATGGGTTTTGCAGATATTGAACTTATCGCTTGGATGGGGTTGTATCTTGGAATTGTAACAGGATTCAGTGCTGTATTATCTGCGTTCTATCTTGGGGCATTATTTGCACTTGTATTCATAGTTTATAAGCTTTTAAAAGGTAGTACATATCAATCATTACGAACTACGAGGATCCCATTTGCACCATTCCTTATTATCTCATGGTTCATAACAGTAGTATTTTCTTGGAATATATTTTCCTTGATTGCTTCGCTTTTTGTATGATATAATATAGATAACTATTTAATATTATGAATATTACTATACATCAACTTAAAAAATATTCGCAAGGGTATATAAACACATCTAAATTGAATGTATTATCACGAAATGATAATGGATTTACTTTAGTAGAATTCATTGTCATTATGGCAATTTTCGCTGTTATGGTTGGTGTAGTTTTATTTAATTTTACTGGTTTTCGTTCAAGGATTACTTTAGATAATCTTGCTCAGGATATTGCACTATCCGTTAGACAAATCCAAACATCGGCCGGTGCCTCAATTTCTTCATCAGACGACCCGCAAAATGAAATTCCTCGCGGAATATATTTTCCTATTGATGGCGATACGGGAACCTATGCAGCTCAATTTATTTTATTTCAAGATTATGATGGGTCTGGAACATACTCACCAAATATTATTCCATCTGAATTAATCGATACTGTTTCGATTCAAACACCAGATCGAATTGTTGATATCTTATATGGATCTAATATGTCAGGAGTGCTTACATCACTTGGCCTGCAACCTTTAGGAATAACCTTCAGGCGTTATACTACTGGAGCAACATTTAGTGACCCTTCTGGATCAGTTCAAGGCTCAGGTGTTGTGCGTATAAAAATAACATCTGCAGATAGAAAGATCTCACGATTTGTGACTATTTCCAAAATAGGACAAGTGAGTGTTCAAGCTGATAATTCGGACAATGTAACACCGTAACTAATTTTATGAAAAAGACTACCGTTCAATTTAATAAAAGTCATAATGGATTCACTTTAATGGAAGTGATGGTTTCGGTATCTATCTTTGCAATTATTATTACTATCGGTATTGGATCATTACTAACAATTTATAGTACTCTTCAAAAAACTCGTGCAGACCAACAAACAATGGATTCTTTATCATATGTAATGGATACAATGACACGACGAGTTCGAACTGGGACCGAATATTCGAGCCCAGATGGTCAGTCAATCAGGTTTAGAGATCAGATTGATGAAACTACCGGAGGTAATATGATCACTTACGGTATTCGCCCAGACTTAACTACTGGGGAAATGCGTCTTTATGTTGAAGAGGCTGATGGTGAATATGATATTACTCCTGAAAATATGAGAATCGATGCCTTTGCAGTTAATTTGACTGGAGGTATAAATGGCGCAGACGGCGGACAGTCGTTAGTGGAATTTCAAGTTCAAGCAACAATAAAAAATGGAAAACAAGAAACTCCTCTTGCAATTCAAACTGCTGTATCTCAGCGTCCGTTTGAAGGAGGTGGAACTACCCCTGCTTCATCTGGAAATGTAAAACCAGATGGCGGTAGTTCATTCGGTGGCGGGACAGGAATTACTCCACCAAGAATCGAAACTCCAGGAGCAGATAATGTTAATACTCCGACAAATCAAGGTGGTACAAACCCACCAACAGCAGCTAATACAACTGGTACTGCAACATCTATAAAGACACGAGGTGAATAAACTATTATGAAAAGTATTCTTAAAAAAATAAATATAAATAATCACGGCTTCACATTGCTTGAAATGCTTTTTGCGGTAATAATTTTCTCGTTTGCATTAGTATCTTTAATGACAATTGCTGGAAAAGGTGTTATAGCAACAGCTAGTGCTCGTGATCAGTTGGTTGCTCAGTTCCTTGCAGAGGAATCGCTTGAAGTTGTTCGTAATATTCGTGATAGTAATTATATTAATGGGTCAAATTCATGGATTGATGGATTAACAGAGTGTGTTGATTCTGCAACATGTGATATTGAGTATGTTGCGAATGCAAAACCAATCATGGTAGTGTGTCCTGCAAATGATTGTAGTGGACGACTACTCTTTAATAATAACGGACAATTTCGACCAGAACCAGTTGGGACTGCTACTACATTTTGGCGCGAAATAAAAATTACATCAATTACACCTGATAGCGAATTAGTTTTGGAATCAACTGTACATTGGAGGCAAAAGACTATCAATCGAAGCATGACCGTAACAACAAGAATTGCAGATTGGCAATAATATTTCATTATGAATAAAACTTCCTTACAATCAAGCGCATCACACGAATCAGGATTTGTTCTGTTGTTTTCACTTGTCGTGTCAGCAATTATCTTTCTTGTTGGTGCTGGAATATTTTCACTATCATTCAAGGAATTAATTACTTCAACTATTTCACAAGAATCACAGAAATCAATTTTTGCAGCTGATTCTGGTGTTGAATGTGCATTAGCAGCTGATACAAATAATAATGCATTTGAAGGTGAGCAAATTCCATTTCAATGTTTTGGAAATGACATTAACCCAAGTTTAGCGGCTGGCGTCTACACATTTAATATTGCATTCATCGATAACAAAACTTGTAGTATTGTTCAGGTTGATACAACAGGGGATGAGTCTGTTACCGTTATTGCTCAAGGTTACAATAAATGCAGTGGAGATAGAGGTGATCAACCGGTATTGTCTTATCCTGGATTGGCCGAACGAGTATACCGTGTAACTTTCCTGAAATAATATTTTGGCATTATTTATTAATTGTTTTAAAATCGCACAACCACATCTGGCTGTGCGATCTTTGTTTTTGGCAAGGTAGGAATATTTCTTATTTTTTGTATACTGTATCTATGAAACCTGGGAAGTCTCCATCTAATACAAATACTGAGAAGCTCTCATCATTACGAGCATTGATTAAACTCCATCGTGAAAAATACCACACACATGATGCGCCAGAAATCTCTGACGAGGCATATGACGCATTAATTCGTCAACTCGAGGAACTAGAAGCAGCTTTGGGTATTTCAGAATACGCACAAGAAAGCAAAAAAATCGGTGGGAAAATATTAGAAGGGTTCGAGAAAACTACGCACGCAGTTCCACAGTGGTCATACGATAATGTATTTGATATCTCAGAGCTTGAAAATTGGAACGAACGAAACAGAAAAATTTTAGTAAAAGAATGGGATACCGATCCTGATTTTGAATATGTTTGTGAACTGAAAATTGATGGATTAAAAATTGTATTAACCTACCGCGATGGAAAATTGATTACTGGCGCAACACGAGGAGATGGATCAGTTGGCGAGGATGTGACAGAAAATATCAAGAGAATAAAATCTATTCCACATACTATTTCTGAAACGCGACCGATTGTTGTGGTTGGTGAGGTGTGGATGAAAACTGATGACTTGGAAAAAATTAACGCAGAACGAGAAAAAAATGGTCAACCGATTTATGCAAACCCGCGCAACCTTGCTGCAGGGACATTACGACAATTAGATACTGATATTGTTGCATCGCGGAATTTGCAAACATTCATATATGACTTGGAATATTTAGATACTGATCGGGAATTTGAATCGCATGAACAGGAATTACAATTTTTAAAACAACAAGGGTTTAATGTAAATCCAGATCGGAAATTGTGTAAAGGCTTGCAGCAAGTTCAAGAATATTATGAATCATGGATTGAAAATCGTCATGATGAGCAATATGGAATTGATGGATTAGTCGTTAAATTAAACAATAAACAACAATGCAAACAGTTGGGATACACTGCAAAATCTCCACGATTTGGTGTTGCCTATAAATTCCCAGCCGAGGAGACCACAACTGTGGTAGAAGATATTATTATTCAAGTTGGGCGCACAGGCGTACTGACACCTGTAGCTGTTCTAAAACCAGTACCTGTTGCAGGTTCTGTTGTTTCGCGTGCGACATTGCATAATGCGGATGAAATAGCACGACTGGATGTACGGATTCACGATACGGTCATCATTCGAAAAGCAGGTGATATTATTCCCGAAATTCTGCAAGTTCTGACAGAGCTTCGACCAAAGAATTCAAAACACTATGAATTTCCGAAAACTTGCCCAGTATGTAATGCGTCTGTAATACAAGAAAAAAACACCAGTGGAACATCGGTCGGATGGTACTGTCCGAATTCAGAATGTGGAGGAAAGCATTTTGAAACATTGGTTCATTTTGTATCAAAGAAGGGAATGAATATTGTTGGACTTGGTCAAAAAGTATTGGAACGATTTTTTGAGGTGGGTCTGGTGCAAAACCCGACAGATATTTTCAAATTAAAAAAAGAAGATTTCGTGGAATGGGAACGGTTTGGCGAATTGTCGTCTGATAAACTGATGAAATCAATTCAGAAATCAAAAGAGGTGCAACTACAAAAGTTTCTATTTGCACTTGGAATTCGGCATATTGGTGAAGAAACCGCAGAAATCTTGGCTAATTTTATTGGGCAGAAAAATGGCGAATTGTTCAAGAGGTTGCAATCAGTAACGGTTTCGGATCTTTCAAATTTGGAAGGGGTTGGCCCCGTTGTTGCCGAGTCATTTGTGGAATATATGAACAATAATTACCATGCACGAATTGTTTCAGAATTGGTGGATATATTAGATATTCAAATGCCAAAACGATCGACTACGAATCAGTCATTAGCAGGGAAGACATTCGTGTTGACAGGAACGCTTGAAACCATGTCGCGCGATGTTGCAAAGGAAAAAATTAAATCCATGGGCGGTAAGGTTGCAAGTTCGGTATCAAAAAATACGACCTATGTCGTTGCGGGAGCTGATCCAGGGAGTAAATACGATGAAGCTGTGAAATTAGGAGTTGAAATATTGGACGAGAAGAAATTATTGACAATAATTAAATATTAAGTATAATCACAATAACGATTACTTAACCATAAAATTTAATAGATGAAAAGTTTATTTGAAAATCAAGTCCTAGTTTTACTTTTAATACCAGTGATTTCAAGCGTTGTATTTAATGTTATCCTTGATCCATTACTTACGTTTTATTTCTTTAGGCAGCGAGAAAAAAAGATAGGAGTATGGGAATGGTATACTTCAATTGATCATAAGGCGTATCTAAGTAGTTATGTGCCTAACAGCGCCTTCAATCTCCTGTTTCATACAGGATCGTATGCATCTTTTTCCCTAATATTTATCATTATTTTTGCTTTCGCTATCATGTGGCCGTTTGTAAAAGATATGTGGCAACTTATTTTCGCAATTAAAGTTGTCATATTTATATCGTACGCTTGCCGTATTCTGTTCATAACCATGATTGCAAAAAAAGAATTAAAAAAGTATTAGCGCAGGTATTTCAAGCTAAGTAAAAAGGCATCTGTTACCAGATGCTTTTTATGTTCCCAAAATTTCATTTTATGGTAGGATGGTGACATGACTGATGCAGATATTAAAAACCTTGCCCATTTGGCACGAATAGAAATTACTGATGAAGAGGTTCAAAAGTTCAAGTCTGATATTGAACCAATTTTGGCATATGTGGCGCAGATTAATGATGTGCAGATTGATGATGTTCATCCTGAATATATGACGAAAAACTTGATGCGACCAGACATTGCAGATTCTGCAGACACTACTGAACATGATCTGGTTTTGAAAAATGCACCAGATGCACAGGACGGATTTTATAAGGTACCAAAGATATTATAAATACTGAATTGTCATTCCGGCCTCCGAGCCGGAATCCAGGGTATTATCTTTAAACTCTGGATGCCGGATCAGGTCCGGCATGACATCTACATACTATGACACTTAACTTAAAAAACTTAACAATCGAATCTGCGCATGCAATGCTCGTAAATAAAGAAATCACCGTTCGTGATTTGGTTTTTGCGTACTTGGATAATGCAGAAAAACAAAATACTGATATTTTTGCATTCATTGAATTCTTTGATAAACATTCTGATTTTGAGAAAAGAATAAGTGATGCTCAAAATATGATTGATTCTGGAAATTCACATCTACTAACAGGAATTCCTTATGGAATAAAAGATAATATTTTAAGTCAGGGACATATTGCATCGGCTGGATCTCATATGTTGGAAAACTATACTGCCAGTTATAATGCGACCGTGATTGAAAAACTAAATACAGTCGGGGCAATTTGTATTGGACGAACAAATATGGACGATGCGGCGATGGGGTCATCTACTGAATCATCATATTATGGCCCTACAAAGAATCCATTCGATACATCGCGTGTTCCAGGAGGCTCATCAGGAGGATCTGCCGCAGCAGTTGCAGCAGATATGTGTTTATTCGCATTAGGAACTGACACAGGAGGTTCTGTGCGTCAGCCAGCAGCATTCTGTGGGGTGGTGGGTATGTATCCCACCTATGGATCAGTGTCACGATACGGTGCGATTGCTATGGGTAGTTCACTTGATCAAGTTGGCCCATTTGCAAAAAATATTCGTGATGAACAAATTGTATACGAAGCAATTGCAGGCTATGACGAGATGGATTCAACATCGATTTCAGAATCAAAACGAGCAGAACTAAGAACAGAGCCAATTAAAAAAGTTATTGGTATTCCTCGAAAGCTTCTTGAAATGGATGGTATTGCACGAGAAGTAAAAAAGAATTTTGAAGAATCATTAGAGCAACTTAAAAAAGTTGGGTATGAAATCCGTGATATAGAATTACCAAATGTACATCTTGCACTTGCTGCATATTACATTATTGTACCTGCAGAGGTTTCATCGAACCTTGCTCGGTATGATGGAATTAAATATGGATACAGTGATCGTGAAGGGAACTTGCTTGATAGTTATTTAAAAACTCGCCATGTAGGATTCGGGGTTGAGCCACGACGACGAATCTTATTAGGTACTTATGTATTATCTGCTGGATATTATGATGCGTTTTATAACAAGGCAACAAAAGTCCGCGAGGTGATCAAGAGAGATTTCAAGAAAGTATTCGATTCTGGGGTTGATGTAATTCTAACTCCAACAGCACCGACAACCGCTTTTAAATTCGGAGAAAAAGCAGATCCATTATCAATGTATTTGGCAGATATTTTCACCATTAATGCGAACTTGACCCATATGCCAGCTATTTCGATTCCGTCGGGAATTGATTCAAATGGTTTACCGTTTGGAATTCAGTTTATCGCTGACCAATGCCGAGAAGATATCTTATTCACGATTGGAGCAGACTTTGCCAAGTAGCACACAAAACAACCTAAAAGGGTTGTTTTTAGGTTCTGTATGCTATAATCTCCTTATACTATGCCTGAAGTTCGATTTCTTAATCTAGAATATTTTTTCTATAAAATATACGACTTTTTTGCCGGTATTTTTGGTGGTGGTTCAAACGGTGGATATAGCAATTCTGTCAGTGGTGCTTCATTTTGGGATCATATCGTTAATTTTTTTACAAACACATTATCATTTGTATGGGTGTTAGTTATTATTGCTTTTCTTGTTTTGTTCTGCGTGGTTATCTATACGCGGCTTCGAATGTATGAACTTGATCAAAAACATAAAGAGAATTACAAGAATCATTTTATAAAACCAGTAGCACCGCCTGAACATCCAAAAAATCCACGATGGGAATATATTGAAAAAATGTTTGCATCGCCGAATTCTAATGATTGGCGTGTTGCTATTATTGAGGCAGATGCAATGCTTGATGAATTGGTTCAATCATATAATTTTCCAGGCGATACACTTGCCGAGCGATTGAAAAATGCCAGCCCTCGAGTAATGCCAACATTACAAAGCGCATGGCAAGCCCATTTGGTCCGTAATCGAATCGCGCACGAAGGTATAAATTATATTCTATCTGAACGAGAAGCACAGGTGGTTAAAAAGCATTTTGAATTTGTATTTATTAATGCAGGAATTATTTAATAAACGAAAAAACACCTTTTGGGTGTTTTTTCGTTTATTTCGTGTTGCGGGACCCGGATTCGAACCGGGGTCTTCAGGTTATGAGCCTGACGAGATACCATTACTCTATCCCGCTATGTGTCTTTCGGACAGATCGTCACTATATCAAATAATCTAAAAGGGCGCAAGTGGATAACTTTTGGGGACTTTTTAGTCACAAGTGACTTGGTTACAAGGGACTTGCCGATTACATCGGCAGGTGATTTTCGATTTCGCGCAAAACGCTCAATAACGAAAATCCTTTCAAGTCCCTTGCGCACGCAACGCAGGTTGCGTGCTTCTTATGCAAGATATCAAAAATCACCCTTTCTAAAAGGGTGATTTTTGATATTGCGCAGTGAAAGGGACTTGAACCCTCGACCTTCCGCGTGACAGGCGGATGCTCTAACCAGCTGAGCTACCACTGCATATGGTTTGCTATATTCTACAATGGTCATTTCCGCTTGAGCGGATGCTCGCTATAAAACACTTCGAGCTGGGCTACCATTGCATAAAAGCTATACTAACATACTTTTACTTTTTTTCAATGTGGCAAGACCAATCTTGCCACCTGGTGTCGAGGGTGGGATTTGAACCCACGACCTCAGCGTTATGAATGCTGCGCTCTTACCAACTGAGCTACCCCGACATATGCTTGTGAAAAGCTCTCATTGTATACCTTATTTTTCACTTTTTTTCAAGGGTTTCAGAACAAGGATATAATTAAGTAATATAATAAAAGTTGAAGTTGAAAAAAGCAGATAAATAGGGTATAGTCGTGCCAAGTTCGATGTATCGAACGAAAGCCAAAGA
>Ga0073900_10000538_pt1 | contig 24184 bp, 18 predicted proteins | sample KloWWTmetKNB5Kit_FD_66666 | JGI IMG/M metagenome (GOLD analysis project Ga0073900, IMG submission 66666) | Active sludge microbial communities from Klosterneuburg, Austria, studying microevolution and ecology of nitrifiers - Klosterneuburg... | ecosystem: Engineered > WWTP > Aerobic digester >...
ATCCCCAAAATTGACGACGCGCCGTGGCCGGGCTTCCCGGCGGATGCGCTAAGCAGCGTGATCGTGGCGGCCACGCAATGCGAAGGCACGGTGCTCATTCACGAAAAAATGTTTGAGAGCCGCCTGTATTTTGTGGATAAGCTGATTGGCATGGGGGCGCGCATCGTGTTGTGCGACCCGCACCGCGCGTTGGTGCAGGGCGTCAGCCGTCTGCGCGGCGATAACGTGCAAAGCCCAGACATCCGCGCGGGGTTCGCGCTGGTCATTGCGGCGTTGTGCGCAGATGGGCAGAGCGTCATCAGCAACGCCCAGCAAATTGACCGGGGTTACGATCACCTTGAGGAAAAACTGCGCGCGCTGGGCGCAAAGATTGAACGGCAGGAGTAACCAGCAAAACCTACGCGCTGGCGCCGCTATACCGGCGGGTGCCAGCGCGCCATACCAGCCGTGAGATGACAAACGCAATCACGCTCACGGCCAGCGCGAGCACAATTTGCGCGGGCGTGAGTTCGCCGCGCAGGGCTTGCAGCGGCACGGTGGTGGCCACCGCGATGGGCACGATGAACGTGACGATCACGCGCAGCCACGGCGGGTAAATGACCGATGGATACCGCCCGGTGTCCATCAGCGCCTGCATGAGCGTGACATTGTTATCAAACTTGGTCAGCCAGAATGTGAGCGAAATCATCACAATCCACACGCTGTAAATGATGGCCGCCCCGCTGATGGCGAGCGCGATAAACACGAGGATGTTGGGGATGGTGGGCAGGCTGTCTCGCGCGCCAAACAGGCCGATGGCGATGAGGATGATGCCGAGCACGATATCCCACACACGCCACACGATGATGCGGCGCAGACTCACCACCGCCTGCGTGTTCACCGGCAAGAGAAACACATAATCCAGCGTGCCTTCGCGGATGCCCTTGTTAAACTCCTCGGTGTTGGGCCACACGATGGCCGCCATGAGGGTATGCACCAGCCGGAACACGCCCAGCAGCGCGATCAGGTCAGCGGCCTTCCATCCGCCAATTTCCGGGGTGTTGGAAAAAATGATGGCGATGCCCAGCAGCTCCCAAATCGTCCACATGATGCTGAGCAGGATGTTCACCACCGTATCCGCCCGGTAGGCCAGCTCTTGCTGAAGGTTGACCTTGAAAAATGCGCGAAGCACGCGAAGAAAACTCATGGTTTTATAAAAAGACAAAACAAAATGCTCTTTTAGATGGGAGCATTTTAGAGCAAAGCCAACCGGGGAATGCTGGCGAGCGCGCCAACTCTTTTTTTTGCATACTCGGTTTATGCAAACGGTGTGTGGTTAATCCGCAACCGCCATGAGAAAATGACTGCATGGAACTACGCAAACTTGGCAATTCTTCGTTGATGGTGTCGCCGCTGTGCCTGGGTGGCAACGTGTTTGGCTGGACGATTGACGAGCGCCGCTCGTTTGAGGTGCTGGACGCATTTTTGGCGCATGGCGGCAATTTTGTTGACTCCGCCGATGTCTACTCGCGCTGGAAAGAGGGCAACACTGGCGGCGAGAGCGAGACGATTGTTGGCGCGTGGATGAAGGCGCGCGGCAATCGCGGCAAGGTGATTTTGGCGACAAAATGCGGAAGCGATATGGGCGATGGCAAGAAAGGTCTGAGCGCAAAATGGATCGCCCGCGCGGTGGAAGATTCTCTGCGCCGCCTGCAAACAGATTATATTGACTTGTATCAGGCGCACATTGATGATGCCGCCACGCCGCTGGAGGAGACGCTGGCCGCGTTTGACGCGCTGGTCAAAGCGGGTAAGGTGCGGGCGATTGGCGCCTCGAATTACACCGGGGCGCGTTTGCAAGCCGCACTAGACATCAGCAAAGCCAACGGCCTGGCCCGCTACGAAAGCCTTCAACCCAAATACAACGCGATTGACCGCGAGATTGAGGCCGACCAATTGCCCATCTGCCAAAAAAACAACGTGGGCGTGATTCCGTATTACGCGCTGGCGGCGGGGTTTCTCACCGGCAAATACCGCCCCGGCCAGCAACTGCCAGACACAGCCCGCGCTGGCGGCGTGCAAAAAAATTACATGAACGAGCGCGGGTTTGCCGTGCTTGAAAAAGTGGAGCGGCTGGCAAAAGAAAACAACGCCACGCCGTCTCAGGTGGCGCTGGCCTGGCTGATGCGCCGGCCGGGCATTACTGCGCCCATTGCCAGCGCCACCAGCGCGGCGCAAGTGGCCGAAATGTTTGGCGCTTTTGGCATTTCAAACATAGAGTTGTAAACGCGCAACGCGGGCAAAGAGGCCAAGCCGCAAAGAAAAGACATCTCTTTGCAACTTGGCGTCTTTGCGAGAGTTTTTCAGAGAAGCACCAATTCGTCTTGACAATATGATTTACGACTTGGCGCTGTCCAGTCAAACGTTACCCGCGAAGTAAAATCATGCAGGTAATTTGCGGGGTGCGAAATCCCGGTGATTGAGGCAGACATTTTGATAAAACAAAAAAGAATTTTTGCCGCGCTGGCAGTGAGCGCGGCTCTGGCGGGATGCAGCGCAACCGCGACGCCAGATGTCAACGGGTTGCCAGTGATCCCCGGCGTGACATATTTCCCATCGCCAACGGTGCCGCCAACTGCCACGCCCATCCCCACCCCAACGCCCGCAATTAAATACGCGCAAATTGATGCGAGCTTGCCGCAAGAGGCGCAGGTGGCGCTGGCAAAAGCCCTCTCTGGCACGGGGCTGGTGGCAACCACCGCGCCGCAAAATGGCGCGGTGGCGCAATATGATGCGGTCGCGGGCGGGCGGGTTGTGCTCACCCGCACCTACGTTTTGGCCGCGCCGTTTCCCACCATTGCCGATGGAATCTCGCTCGGCGCGTTGCAGGCGTTTTGGCAAGGCAACGCCGATGCGCTTAGCCCATACACCAACGACAAAAAAGCGCCGCTGCTTTTTATGGATGCCGACACGCGCAAAGCGCTCGGCATTTTGCTGGGCGCCCCGGCAGATGGGGCAAAGATTGGCATTGTGGCCGCTGGCGAGATCCCCAGCCGCACATTTGCCACGCGGCCCAGCGCGTTTGCCATCCTCCCGTTTGAGCAACTGGAAGGCCGCTGGAAGGCGATGAAGATTGACGACGCCTATGCGCTGGACAAGGCGATGGACGAGGCGAAGTATCCGCTCACGTTGCGCGTCTACGAAAAAACGCAGGCCGCGCCAATCGTGTCACCCATCACCAACCGAGACACCAGCAAAATGGCCATTGTGGCGATGACCGGCGTGACGGCTTTGGTGCGCGGCACGGCGATAAAAATGGAAGAGAAGGGCGTGCTCTACCCCGCCGCAAAAATTCGAGATTGGTTTCTCACCGCGGATGTGCGGCACATTTCCAACGAAATTTCTTTTTACGACAAATGCCCCTTCCCCACCCGCAACGATGGCACAAAGTTTTGCTCCAACCCCAAATACATTGACATGCTCAAGGATATTGGCGCAAATTTAATTGACCTCACGGGCAATCACCTTTGGGATTACGGCTGGCAAAATCTGTTGCCCACGCTGGACACGTATGACCAGCTTGGCTGGAAATATTTTGGGGGCGGGCGCAATTTAACAGATTCGCTCAAACCGGTGACCATGACCGTGAACGGCAACAAAATTGCGTTTGTGGGCTGCAACTGGTTTGGCATGGACTGGGCCACCAGCAAGGTGGCTGGCTCTGCGCCGTGTGGGGCAGACGACCCGCATCAACTGGATTTAATTGTGCCAACCATCAAACAGTTAAAGAAAGATGGCTACAACGTCATCGCCACGCTGCAATATTTGGAGTTGTATCAATACGACACCACGGCCCAGCAGGAAAAAGATTTTCGCGCGTTGCGCGATGCGGGCGCGGTGGTGGTGAACGGTTCGCAAGGCCATCATGTGCAGGCGTTTGATGTGAACGCGGCGGGGTTCATCCATTACGGCACGGGCAATTTGTTTTTTGGCGACCAGACCTTCATGGATGGCACACAACAAACATTTGTAGACCGGCATGTGTTTTACAACGGGAAATATCTTGGCGCAGATTTGCGCAGCGCGCGAATTGAGGACATGTCTCAGCCGCGCCCCATGACCACCGCCGAACGCGCCGACCTGCTGGGCACGCTGTTTAAGTACAGCTATTTTGACAAGTGACGGGAGAGGGGAGACGGAAAATCGTCTTCGGTCCTCCGTCTTCCGTCACTCGGCTAAAATTTCTTTCAACCCATGACCAACAAAATCCGCCCAAACCAGAAATTCCGGCAATTGCGCTGGCTTGTGCCAGGGTTGTTTGTAAAACGCTGGCTGGCGCTCATGGTGTTTGGGGTGGTGTTGATTGGTCTGGGCATTGGCTACATTTTGGTGGATATTTACCGCAATGCCGACCTGCCCAACTTCTTTTATTACCTCACTCTGCAATTTTTAGACCGCATTGTCCGCGCGGTGATGTTTGGCGCGTTGGGCATTGGCGCAGCGGTGTATGGGTTTTACCGGCTCAATCGCACCCTTGTTGAATCGGTCAAGCCATCAAATCAAAATGTCATTGATAATCTTTGGGAAAAGAGGATCGCTTCGCAAGGCCCAAAAGTGGTGGCGATTGGCGGCGGCCACGGGCTGAGCGCCCTCTTGCGCGGGCTAAAGCATCACACCTCCAACATCACCGCGATTGTGACCGTGGCCGATGACGGCGGGAGCAGCGGCCGCCTGCGCCGTGAGCTGGGCGTGTTGCCGCCGGGCGACTTTCGCATGTGCATTGCCGCGCTGGCCGATGAAGAAAGTTTGGTGACGCAGCTCATGCAATACCGCTTTGGCGGCGATAGCGGTTTGGCCGGTCACGCCTTTGGCAATTTGTTTATCGCCTCCATGGCCGAGCTGACCGGCAGTTTTGAAAAAGCGCTACTGGAGTCATCCAAGGTGGTGGCCAGCCAGGGCAAAATTTTGCCCAGCACTTTGGCCGATGTGACCCTGTGCGCCGAGCTAAAAATTGAATCGGCGCAAATTTCGCCCACGCTGGCCGCCAATGGGCTGGATGTGAAGGCCAACGCCCGCGGCGAGTCGTCCATTGGCAAGGCGGGCTTCCCAATCGAGCGGGTGTGGCTGGACCCAGACAACGCCCCGGCCTACCCAGACGCCATCCGCGCAATTTTGGACGCCGATCTGGTGGTGATGGGGCCGGGCAGCTTGTTCACCAGCGTGATGCCCAACGTGCTGGTGCGCGGCATCCAGCAAGCCATCACCCAAACCCGCGCCACCGTTGCCTATGTGTGCAACGTAGCAACCGAGAAAGGCGAGACCGATGGGTTTACGCTGGACGATCACCTTGAACATTTGGAGCGGCACATTGGGCGGGGCGCGGTAGATGTGGTTGTGGCGAACGATCATCCGTATGCTTCCGCGCCGGAGGGCGTGGAAATTGTCGCGCCGGTGCTTTCGCAAAAAAACGAGCACATTCGGCTCATCCGCGCGGATGTGGTCTCGGATGAAAACCCGCTCATCCATGATTCCATCAAACTGGGCAACGCGGTGATTGGGCTGGTAAAGACCGAGGCGTAAACACATCTCACCGCCAAGGCGCAAAAGCGCTGGGAAATAAACAGGGGCGAGACATGCCTCCCCTACCGCCCCACTCCACGCGTTCATGGGATTTTTGGGGTAAATCCAATTCTTCCTCTCCGCGTCTCAGCGCCTCTGCGGTGAAAAAACTAAATCCCCACCCACAACACCTGATACGGCTGCACCATGAGCGATGGGCCATGAATGTTGATCCGCGAGCCGTTCATCAAATTTTGGATGTTGTTGCGCGTGCCCAGAATGTTGCGCCAGTCCACCGCCACAAACTGAAACTCGTTTGTGACATTGATGATGCACACCACCGTGTTGCGAAACACCTGCGCCGGGTCGCGCATGTCCACGCCGGGGGCGGTGCGGGCCAGCGCGAACACGCCGGGGTCAAGGTCTAGCACGCGTTGCGCGCCGTGCGGATGAAAGGCCGGGTGCGCCGCGCGGACGCGCAAGAGCGCCCGCAGCCCGGCGAACACTTTTGCCCGCAATGAGTTTGGGTCGGCCAATTCGCCCTCTACCTGAGCGCGAGAAAACTTTTGGCGGTTGACCGCGCGGTTGTGACCCAGCGCGGCCACGCCCTGCGGCCACCCGCGCGAGCCAAACAAAGAATGCCAGTAAATGCCCGGCACGCCAATGAGCGAGAGCATGATGGCGTGGGCGGCAACTGTCATAGACGATAGACGATGGACGATGGACGATGGGCTTGACGCATTGCCATCGTCCATCGTCTGCCGTCCATCGTCCAAAGGCGCAATCGCATCCACAAAATTGATGTTCATCTCGTAGGGGCTGCGCGAGCCATCGGGCATATTTTTGTAGCCAATAAAGCCGCCGCGGGCCAGGGTGCCCTCTGCCAGCGCGTCAATCTCCTCGCCGCTCAAAATGCCCCGCGCCGGGTTCAGGCCAATGCCATCGTGCGAGGCCAAAAAGTTAAAAAAGGTGGTCTGGTTGGATGGGGCGGCGAGCGTGTTGGCCCAAGCGGTGAGGGCTTTGGCGTTGCCCGTGCGAAACGTATGCGTTGTGAGCGGCGGCAGCGCGAAGTTGTAGACCATGTGCGCTTCGTTGCGGCCATCGCCAAAATAACTCAGGTTTTCGCGGTGCGGCACGTTGGTCTCGGTGATCAACATCGTGCCCGGCGCGGCCTCATCCAAAGCCGCCCGCATCAATTGCACGGCGTGGTGCGTTTGCGGCAAATTCAAACACGTCGTGCCCAGCTCCTTCCACAAAAACGCGATGGCATCCAGCCGGATAAATTGCGCCCCGCGCTCGACATAAAACAGGAGCACATCCAAAATTTCCAGCAGCACATCTGGATTCTTAAAGTTCAAGTCAATCTGGTCGGCGCTGAAGGTTGTCCACACGTGCTTCACGCCGCTGGGTGTTTCAAAATCGGTGAGCAGCGGCAGAGCGCGCGGGCGGGTCACCTGCGCCAGACGCGGGTCGGCGGGGTCACTTACCGTGACCGCAAAATTTTTGTAGCGCGGGTCATCGCGCAAAAAACCGCGAAAGTAGGCGCTGCTGGCAGAAACATGGTTGACCACCGCGTCAAACATCATGCGAAAGCTGCGCCCAATGCGGGCCACATCACCCCACCCGCCCAGCGCCGGGTTCACCTCGCGGTAATCCACCACCGAGAAGCCATCATCTGAGGTGTATGGATAAAACGGCAAAATGTGAACGCCGCTCACCACGCCGCGCAGGTGCGCCTCGCAAAACTCGGCCAGCGTTTGCAGCGGGGGCTGGCCCGGCTCGCTCAACTGGTCGCCATAGGTGATGAGAATCGCGTCGCGCTCGGTCAAGCCTGCAGGCGTTTTGCCGCGCGGATGTTGCGCCACAAACGCGCCAAGCCTGGCTTGCAGTTGCGCAAAAACCTGCGCCCCGGCTTCATCGCCATACAACACGCGCAAATGTTGATGAATTGCGGCGAGGGACTGAGAGTTGAGGGCTGGGGGTTGGTCACTCATCACATTCATACACGCTATTTATTTCGCATTTCCTATTTTGCATTTTGCATTTCAATCGCCAGCGCCGCGCTCCAGGAAAACTGTTTTGCACCGCAGCCGCTGCCATCGCGGGGGTCATAATACTCGCGAAAACCCTCTTTTTTAATAAGCGTGAGCGCGTCACTCACCAGCGCGTCAGCCTCGGCGGCGTAGCCATACCGGCGCAATCCTTCGCTCACCAGCCAGTTCATCTGAATCCAAATTGGCCCGCACCAGTAGCGGCGCGGGGCATACAGCAGCTCGTTTTTTGCGGCAGATGGCAGCACGAACGCCGAGTTTTTGCCCGGCGCATACTCATCGGAATTGCGCAAATGTTCCTGCACCAACCGCGCGGCTTTGTGCGCATCTGGCAGGCCCGCCAGCAGCGGCACAAAGGTAGAGATGGTGTTGATCGGAATCGTCTTTCCCGCGCGCAGGTCGTAATCCAAATACAGCCCGCGCTCCTCATCCCAAAATCGCGCGTCAAAAACCGCGCGGGTGCGCGCCATCCAGCCCTCAATTTCCGCGCGCATGGCCTTTGGCAGACCCAGCATTTGCGCCAGCCAAAGCAAATCTTCATCGGCGCGGTGCAGCAAGGCGCAAAACATGGCGTCTTGCACAAGGAAGGGCATCTCATCCAGCAACGGCTTGTGCTCCCATTTTAGTTGTCGCCCGGTGTTGATCAAATGCACAAATCGTTCGTAATCTTGCGGGCGGGGGCGCTCCTCCACCGCGACATGCTGCATGTCTTTGCGTTTGAACTGCGGCAAATCGCGCGGCGTGACCGCATCCAGCGCGTGCAACCAGCGCGGCGAGTTATCTGTGCCGCTCTCCCAGGGGTGAATCAGACATGGCAAACCAGTGCCATCGGCATCGCGGGCGGTGTGCAGCCATTTGTGCCAGTTAAAAATGGCATTTGCAAAATGCGCAAGCTCGTCTCGTCCCTCGCCTCTTTCATTTTGCGGCGTCCATTTTGCATTCTCAAGAATTTTTCTGAGGATGGTTGCCAAAACGGGCGGCTGAGTAAGGCCGGACGAAGGCACATCCCCGCCATGCGGCAAATCTGCGGTTTGCCAAAACTCCGGCGGCGGGAAATAATCCGATGCGCCATACGGGTAGATGATGTGCGGCACCATGCCATCGCGCCATTGCGCGCTGAGCAGCGTGCGAATCTCGGTAAACGCGCGGGGAAGATCAAAGTGCGCCAGCCCCAGCGCAATCAACGCCGAATCCCAGTTCCACAAATGCGGGTATTGGGTGGGCGAGGGTTTTGTAAATCCGCCAGCGTCGTTGGAGCGCAAGAGGGACTGGGCCTGAACTACCAATTCTTCGTTTGTCATATTCGTGTTGGATATTGGGGATTGGGCAGGGGCAGGTTACCCAAATACCCAATACCCAATTGCTAAATCGCCTTGCCCGTCTCGGCATCCATCCACCGGATTTTGCGCGGTTCGGGTTTTAGCCAAATGGTTTGATCGTGGTCAATGCGCATGTCTGGGTGGGCGCTGACTTTGACAATCTCGTCGCCCACGCGGGCGGTGATGAGGTTATGCGAGCCAAGCGGCTCGACCACCACCACGCGGCTTTCCAACGCGCCGGTTGCGGCCTGCGTGTGCGGCTCGATGTTTTCCGCGCGGATGCCAGCCATCAGCCTGCCATTTTTTGGCGCGGGGTAGCCCGCTGCCTCCATGCGCCCGCCAGAGATGAAGTTCATGGGCGGGTTGCCGATGAACCCGCCGACAAACATGTCTGCTGGGTTGTCATACACCACCAGCGGCGAATCACATTGCAAAATTTTGCCATTCTTCATCACCGCGATGCGGTCGCCCAAGCTCAACGCTTCCACCTGGTCATGGGTCACATACACGGTTGTGGCGTTCACATCGTGGCACAAGCGCTTAAGTTCGGCGCGCATGTCCAGCCGAAGCAGCGCGTCAAGGTTGCTCAGCGGCTCATCCATCAACAACACCTCGGAGGGCATGGCCAGGGCGCGGGCCACCGCCACGCGCTGGCGCTGCCCGCCAGAAAGTTGCGCCGGGAAGCGATCCAGATAATCCTGAATGCGCAGCAACTCGGCGGAGCTTTTCACGCGCTTGGCGATCTCGTCTTTTGCCATGTGCTTCATCTGCAAGCCAAACGCGATGTTGTCATACACGCTGAGATGCGGAAAGACGGCGTAGCTCTGAAAAACCATCGCGATGTTGCGTTTGCGCGGCGGCTCAAAGGTCACATCTTTGCCGCCAATCAACACGCTGCCGCTGTCTGGCTGATCCAACCCGGCGATGGCTCGCAGCAAGGTGGTTTTGCCGCAGCCAGATGGCCCCAGCAAAACCATAAATTCGCGGTCTTTGGTCGTCAGGCTGATGTCATCCGTGGCCCGCACTTTGCCATACGTTTTGACGATGTTGTTAAGTTGAATTTCGGCCATTTAAGTATTGGTTATTGGTTATTGGTTGATGGGGCTTTGATGCGCCGCATTAACCAATAACCAATAAAAATTACCGCGAAACGCGGCCCCAAAGCGTGAATAAATACTTGCGAATAAAGAGCATGAAGAACAAAGATGGCAAAAGCAGGAAAAAGCCACCGGCATAGCGGTAATACAACGGCGCCATATCAAGCTGAGAGATGAGCAGCGCAGGCAATGTGCGGTTGCGCAGGGTCAGGATGGTGGACGCGAACACCTCGTTCCAAGACAATACAAAGGTGAACAGCGTGGCCGCCGCCAAACCAGGCAAAACCAGCGGCAACACAATGCGGATGAACGCCTGAACGGGCGAACACCCCAGCGTCTCGGCGGCCTCTTCCAGATCGCGCGGCACACCTGCGAACACGCTGCTGGTGACCAGCACGGTAAACGGCAAAGCCAGCGCCACGTGCATCATGGCTAGGCTAAACACCGAGTCATACAAATCCAGTTTGATAAATGTGACCGCCAGCGGAATAGCCAAAATGACGATGGGGAACGAGCGCGTGCTCACGATGATCACGCGAAAAAAATCGCGCCCAGGGAAGGCAAACCGAGCCAGCGCATAGCCCGCAGGCGCGCCCACAAACAACGACACGGCCACGGTGATGGCCGCCACGATCACGCTGCGCCCCATGCTGTCTATCACGCCGGTGGCGTTGATAAAAAAGTCCATCGTCTCTGGCGAATACGGCGTGGGGAAAAACATCTTTGGAAAATTAAAGAACCCCGACCGCGCCGTGAACGCCTGCGACCCAATCAGCCAAATGGGCAGCAAAATCCAGCAAGCCATCACCACCGCCAGCAAGTACACCAGCCCGCGGGTGATGACCGCCCGGCGTTGCGCGGCTTTGCGCGTTTGGCTGGCCTCGGATGAGTTTGTGTTCTGCGCCATGATCTAGAGCGCCTCCCCGTTTTTGCTGCGCAGCGCCACCAAATAGGTGACGGTGGCCGCAATGGATAGCAACAAAATCAGCGTGGCATACGCAGAGGCCACGTTGGGGTCGCGGATGGAGTAATACCAGCGATACGACTCGCCCGCCAGCACACTCAACCCGCTGCCCGCAATTGCCAGCGCGGTGCCAAACACCTGAAACGCCAAAATCGTGCGCAAGATCAGCGCCACTTGAATGCTGGGCCGCAGCATGGGTATGGTGATGCGCCGCACTTTCTGCCATGTTGTCGCGCCAAACACATCGGCGGCCTCAAAATAATCATTGGGGATGGATTGCAGACCAGCCACAAGGATGACCATGATGATGCTTGTGGCCCGCCACGCCTCCGCCACCACCACCGCAAAAATCAGCCAAAAGTGATTTTGATAACTGAGGAAAAGAAACGGCCTTTCCAGCAAACCGCTGGTGACCAAAAAGCTGTTCATAAAGCCGCGGTCTGTAAAAATGTTGAACCACACAATCCCCGCCGCAAGTTCGCTCACCGCCATTGGGATGGCGTAGACATATAAAAACAAACTGGAACCCTTTATTTTTGAATTAAGCACAAGCGCCATCACCATGGCCAGCACAAATTGCAGCGGCACCAGAATGATGATGATGAGAACGGTGGTGATGATGGCGGGCGCAAACTGCACATCATTCGTCATCGTTTGAAAATATTTAAGCGTAAACGCGCCGGTATCCGCATCGCGAAAGGCCAGTTGAAACGCCTCAAACATGGGGTAGGCAAAAAACAACACCATGTAAATGACCGATGGCGCGACCAGCATAAACGGGATTAGATTTTTGCGATTGAACATGGCGGTGAATGAATACAAAGCGCAACTATTTGGCGGAAGACGGGAGACGGGAGACGACGCTCATAGACCATCTTCCGTCTCCCGTCTTTGATCAAATACTTACACTTTGCGCATCACAAAACTACTTCACCTGGCAAACCGCGCCCTTGCTGTCGGCATCCGGCGCCCAGCAAGCAGCCTTGGCGGTGTCCATCACTTTCTGAAGCTCAACTTTCTGCTTCGCCAGCGTGTCCTTCACATTGGCTTTGTTCAGCACAATCTGAGTAAACGTGTCGCGGAACACTTTGTTGAAGTTGCCGCCCTGCCCGCCCAAGCCTTGTGGGATCAGCGTGGCGATGGAATCCTTGGCGTTGGCCTGTGTCTTCACCGCGTTAGCCATCAGCAACTGCCCCGGCGTCAAACCGGTCAATTCCTGCGCGCTCACCGGGTAAAAGCCCAGCGAATCCAACGTCACGGCCTGCGTGGCGTTCTTGGTCAGGTGCTCAATTGTGGCTTCTGCGCCCGCCTGGTTTGGCGCAAGCGCCGGAATGCTCAACCCGGCCAAAATGACCATATACCCGCGTCCCTTGGGGCCAAGAGGCACCGGCGCGGCGATAAAGTCATTGGGCTTGTTGGCAAACGCATCCTTCAGGCGCGCCACGTGATCAATCGCAATCCACACTTCTTCGCTTTGCAGTTGTTCCTGCATGTTGGCGAAGGTGGTGCTTTGCGGGTTCACGTATTGCCACAAATCGGCAAAATAGGTCCAGGCCTTCTCCGCGTCCTCGCCGGCAAACGTGGTCACCACGCCGCCGGTGTAAGACGGGATCAAATCGCCCTGGAAAAAGCGGTGGATGAGGCCCGCATCTGCCGCGGGGAACCCGATCTTGGCTTCCTTTGTGCCTTCCTTGATCGCCTTGCCCCAGGCCAAAAGCTGGTCATAAGTCAGCGTGTTCACATCCGCCCCTGCTGGCAGATACTGCAACGCCTTCTTGTTGACGGCCATCAGCAGCGTGGCTTGCATCCATGGCACCAGCTTGGTCTCGTTCGTGCCCAGCTTTCCAATTTGCCACAACGCCTCTGGGATGTTGCGGTCGGCCAATTTTGCCTTGAGCGCAGACAAATCCTTCAGGCTGGCGGCCATCGGTGAAACATCACCCACCAGCGCGCCCGTGAGCGAGGTCAGCCCCTTGTTGGCCTTCGCCTCAGAGGTCAACTGATCGGCAAACTGGCCGGCAGATGCAACCGGGATAAATTCGACCTTGGCGGCGTTGCCGGTCAAAATCTTCTTGCGCATCGCCTCAGATTCAGCCACCGGCGCGGCCTGCGTGGACAAGAAGTTGACAACGGTTGCATCGGCGTTGTAGGCCAGCGTGGGCAACGGCGTGGGCGCGGGCGCCTGCGTGGCGGCAGGCTTGGGCGCATCGGTGGGCTTGGCAGGCACAGCGGTGGGCGCTGGCGCCCCGCCGCAGGCCGCCAGCGCCATGCTCATGGTTGCGGCAAGCGCAAAAACCTTTGTGAGTTTGGTCTGATTCATGTTCTTCATCTCCTTATCCTTAACGTGATAAATCACAAGCGAATGGGTGTATTGGGCAGATTTTCGCTCGCTCTTCTCCTGTTTCCCAAAACGTTTTGGGAAGTATAAACGAAAACTCGAAAATTTCAAGAAGATGAGTCGAGTCTCAACTAATCTGCCAAACCTCACACATCGCACAATTCAAACGCGGCGCGAAGCGCCTCCAGCCGGTCTCCCTGGGGGGTGAATTCGTGCCCCACAAACCCGGCATAGCTGGTCTGGCTGATGGCGCGGCAAATGCCGCGGTAATTTAGCTCCTGCGGCAAGTTGGCATCGGCAAAATCCCATCGCCCGGGGTTTCCCGCCGTGTGCATGTGGCCAATGATGTCCAAATTGTCGCGAATCGTGCGAATCACATCACCTTCCATGATCTGCATGTGATAAATATCGTAGAGCAGCTTTACGCTGGGGCTTGCCACGCGACGCACCACATCCGCGCCCCACGCCGTATGGTCGCACAAATAACCCGGATGGTTCACCTTTGAGTTGAGCAGCTCCATGTTCAGCAGCACGCCGGCTTTTTCTGCATCCGGCGCAAGGCGGCGCAAGCTCTCAACACACGCCGCGCGGGCATCCTCATCGGTCTGGCCGTCCATCCGGTTGCCGCTGAAACAAATGAGGCTGCGGATGCCGTTCTGCGCCGCCAGCGCGATGCTCTCGCGCATCTCGGCTTCAATGCGGGCGTGCTCGGCGCGGTTGTTCATCCCGCGCTTGATGTCAAAATGCCCGCACATGCTGGCGATGGTTAAACCGGCGTGATTGGCCGCGTCCAAAAATTCATCGAACGTTGCGCCATTTAAATTGCGCTGCCAAAGCTCCACCGCCGGGTAGCCCATCGCTTTGGCGCGGCTAAACACCTCGCGCAGGCTCATTCCATCGGGTCGGAAAAGTGGGAAACAAAAAGATTGTTTGATCATAATTTTTTGACGAAAGACGGTTTCTCAGTCATCTCTCGTTTTCCGTCCTCCGTCGTATTCCAAAATCACCTTCACTGCCTCATCCGCGCGTTTGTCCAGCAACTCATACGCTTGAGGGGCGTCGGCGTAGGCAAACCGATGCGTGATCATAGGCAGAACATTCAGCTTGCCATGCTCAATCAGCCGCGCGGCGGTCTCGCGCAGGCGCTGCAAATCCCACATGGGGTGCGCCCGCAACGAGTTGCCCCACGCCGGCATGGATGACACCAGCGTGGGCCGGTTGTGATGCCATTCCGCGCCAAGCTCCAACCCGGTTTGCCCGGTTTTGTAATAACCCGCCGCCGCCACAATGCCACCCTGCCGCACCGACTTGATGGCGGCATTCAGCCCGGCGTATGCTCCGCTAAATTCAATGGCGCTATCAACGCCTTTTTTGCCGGTGAGTTTGCGCAATTCCAGCGGCACATCGTCCGCGCGGGCATCAAACACGGCATCTGCGCCAAACTCTTTTGCCAGCGCCATGCGCATGGGGATCGTATCCACCGCAAACACTTTTTCCGCGCCCTGCAACCGCGCAATTTGGATGGCGATTAGGCCGAGCGCACCCATGCCAAACACAGCGACGCAATCGCCGGTTTTAATTTGCGCGTCGTGCGCCGCGCACAGCGCAAACAGCGCCGGGTCGGTGAACAGCATGGCTTCCGGCGCAACCCCATCGGCCAGCGGGAACACATCACTCTCTGCGCGGGCGTTGGTGGGTTTGTGCAGCATGGAGCCATGCACGCGCTGGCCCACCTGCACACGGGTCACATCCCGCCCAACTTCCATCACCTGCCCCACCCCCCAAGACCCCAGCGCGATGGGGTAAAACGGCTGAGCGTCTGCGCGCGGCAAAAACATGCGCCATTCCAAGTCAAAATCCTGCGTTAAAAACGGCGTTGTGCCGCGATACACATTTAAATCTGTGCCTTGTTTGATGCCGCTGAGCAGCGTGCGCACCCGCACTTCGTTTGGCTTTAGCGGCGGCATTTCGTGCGCCCGGTATTCAATCGTGCGCGGGGCAGATACGACAAATTCTTGCATGGTTGGTTTGGTGGCTGGTTGCTAGTTGTTAGTTGCTGGTGGCTGGTGGTTTGCATTTTGCATTTGCATAGCCATGTCAAACACAAGCGGAGTCCAGCTTTGGTTGTAGCCACCGCAGCCCTCGCCGGTGATGGGGTTGAAATACTCGCGGAAGCCCGCGCGATCCACCAGTTTTAGCGTGCGCTCGGCCAATTTTTTGGCAATATCCTCGTAGCCGTAATGCCTTAAACCCATAAAAATGAGCCAGTTCACGGGCGGCCACACATTGCCGCGCCAATACCGCCCTGGCCCAAACAACGGATGGTTAACCGGCACAGTGGGCACGGGATACGCCGGCGCGTCCACGATCCCGCGCAGCTCATCGGCCAGTTGCGCGGCCACCGAGACCGGCGCGCACCCGCCAAACAGCGTGAGATATTTCGCCGATCCTTCATCCGAGATATGCCCTTCGTCCAAACCCTGCAAATCCACCGCCTGGGGGCCGGGCATCAACATCTTTTGGCCGATGGCCTCGCGGATGCGCCGCGCCTTGTTGCTCCATCGCAACGCCAGCGCCGCATCGCCGCACACATTCTCCAGCCGCGCCAGCGCGTCCAGGTCGGCGGCGCGGAAGGCGTTGTAATCCACCGGCTCAACGTGATACAAACCATCTTTCGCCAACGCCAGCGCATCGCACCCGTGCGAGATCAACTCGGCTACCAGCGCGTGCCGCTGCGCCTTGGAGCCTTCATCGCTGGTCTCGTTAAAAAACCGGGTTTGGTTCCAGCGCGGCGCGGCATCGCACCCGCACTCCCATGGATGAATCAGGCTGACCAGATCATCGCCATCCGGGTCGCGGCGGCGGTCAAACCACTCGTGAAAGGCGCGGATGGCGGGCAGCAACCCGCCCGCGCTGGCCGTATCGCCGGTGGTTTGCAAAACAAGCTCCGCCGCAACCGCCATCAATGGCGGCTGGGTGATGACGCTGTGATTGGGGTTTTGCCAGATGGGTTCGCCGCCGCCGCGCCAATAGGTCATGTGCGGGATCATCCCCGCGTCGTCGCCGGTTTGCACTTGCGTGGCGGCCAGCGTGCGCAGCTCGTCCCACGCCATTTGCGGGTCCAGCCAGCGCCAAATGATGGCGTGAAAACACGAATCCCACAACCACTGGTGTTCGTAAATGGATGGCGCAGGGCGGGTGTAACGATGCCCATCCACCTGCACCACGTTGCTTGTCAGCACCGCGCGAGATTCTTGCGCCCATTCCTCCGGGTCAAAATTTTCGATTGAACTCATTTTTGTAATGAGCCGCCGATGGTGATTGTGAGCAACCAGCCACTAACGGCCACTTCTCCAATATCCTTCTACATCCTTCATCGGCTCTCGCCAACGCTCGTGAATATCCACTTCTTCCAACCGCAGGTTTTCTCCGTCAATGCGCAGCAGCTTCATCGTTGGCTCAATCACTTTGGATGAATCCACCACGCCTTGTTTTTTTAGATGATCAAAAAACACTTGCAAAAGCGCAAACGACATTTTGCTCAACGCCTGCAACTCCTGATTGCGATGCACCCGCTCCTCAAGATCAACTTGCGCCAAACCATCCAGCCCATACCCCGCCAGCAGATCCAGCAAAAGGCCGCTCTCCACGCCATACCCGGAGTAAAACGGCACGCGCTCCAGCGCCTCGCGCCGCCCGGCGTATTCGCCCGCCAGCGGCTGCACAAATCCAGACAGCTCTGGGAAGAACAAGTTAAACATTGGGCGAGCCAGAAGCTCCGTCACCCGCCCGCCCCCGCTGGCTTGCAATTTTCCATCCACCGCAATGGGCCGCTGATAAAACCCCTTGACATATTGAACGCGCGGGTTTTCTAGCAGCGGCCCCAAAATGCCATACACAAAACGCGGGTGCGGGTTGATGATGTCGGTGTCAATCCACGCGATGATGTCGCCTTGCGTAACTTGCAGGCTCTTCCAAAGCGCCTCGCCTTTGCCACGCCGCGGGCCTGCATTGGGCAACACATCTTGATGGATATAAACAGCCACGCCCATGCTCTCGGCAATATCGCGGGTTCGGTCAGTTGAATTGCTGTCTATCAGCACAATTTCATCCACCAGGCCGCATTCTCGCAAGGGCAACACCGATTGAATGACCGCGCCAACGGACGCCTCTTCGTTCAGCGCGGGCAGCGCCAGGCTGATTGTCACTTTTTGCTGCGCCTTCAAATTGAGCAGGCGGGCCATATCCGAAAATTCGCCGCAGCTAAAAGTATTTTCGGCAAACCATTTATCCACCCGCACAGAAATTGGCAGCGGCGTCTTTTGAGCCGCGCTCGCGGGCATTTGAAACGCCTCGCGGGTGCGCACCACCAGCGTGGTGAGATTCTTCCGCGCCAAAAGATTTTGAGAAATGCGCCCAATCGTGGGTGTATTGGGGATGGCGCTTGCGCCCAGCACCACCGCCTGATGCCACGCCAACTCGCGCTCAATCGCCCGAATTGGGTCACCCACCACCTGAATCTCCTCGGCAATTTCGGGGATCAGCCCGGCCAGCCCGGTAAAGTCTCGCCGCAAAATACGGCTAAATTCATCGTCGGTTTCAGATAAAACGCGCAACAACGTCACTTCGGCATTCAAGGCGCGGGCCATGCGCACCGCCAGACGCAACGCCAGACCAGCGTATGCGCCACCGCGCAAGGGCAGCAAAATTTTGCGCACGTGATCCATTGGGGCGCCAATGTTGGCAACCACCACATCGCACGGTGGCCGGGCCAGCGCCTCGGCAGCGGAGATGTCGCTCTGGGCGTCATTGGGCAGCCAGGGCAGCAGCAACAAATCGCGGTCGTCGTTTCGCTCATCAATCAACCGCTCAATATCGTGCCATGGGTTGTGCGACACCATGTTAAAGGTGAGGCGATTGACAGCCTCGTCCTGCGCGGCTATGCCTTCCAGCGTTTGGCGCAGGCGCTGCATGGGCAACGCGCCCTCGCTCAAAGAGCCGCCCTCTGGCACGCGGGCCATCCCCAGCAAATGCACCTGAGACTCGGCCTCGTTTCCTCTTAGCGCCAGCGCCAGAGGCAGCAAGGCCCGCGCCTGTTCGCCAGAGCTAACCGGCAACACGATATTCACCTTTTGGCGGGTGGTATTTGTGAAATCAACTTTCATATTTGTAAAACACGCTTGTAAAACATGTTTCAAATTTTGTCTGGGATGAACACAAATAAGACCTGACGCTTAATTGCTCAAAATGGGCAGCACATCCCGCTCGGTGATGGTTCGCCACGAACAGCGGCGCAACGTTCTGCGGCGCTGCAATATGCGCGGCATTTTGGCAATTAACCCCGCGATGGCCGCCGCGGCATCCTCTGCAGAGCCGCGCGGGTCAATGTAGGTGGCGGTTTCTCCGCCGCTCGCTCGCAACGGGGGCAAATCTGAGCACACGATGGCCCGACCAACCGCCACCGCCTCCAAAATGGGGATGCCAAAACCTTCATCGGTGCTGGGCAAAAACAAAATGTCGCACATGCGGTATAACGCGCCCAAATCAGCGTCGCTCAGGTCTTCGCGCAATCTCTCGCCGCCTATTTCATCCAGCCGCAAAAACAGCGCTTTATCGCGCAGGGTTTGCTGGTCGCGGATGGCGTTGAGCATATCCAAATACACGGCGTTGGATGGGTTGTGCGGCCCAATTGGCCCGCTCACCAGCAGCCGAATATCCAGCCCGGTTCGTTCTCTCAGCACGGCCAAAGTTTTGAGCGACATCTCGATATTTTTGCGCCGCGTAATGCGCGATGGCTGAAGCAAAATCAGGTCGGCGTTTTCCACTGCGCGGGATATTCGTGCCACAACTGGCGTAAGCGCCTGCAACTGCGCCTCATCAATTCCGGGGTGCGCCACATGAATGGTGTCTGGCGAAAGATTGTAGAGCAGCGCCAGCGCATCGCGCCGCGCTTCGGAGACAACCACGTTGATCACGTTCGGCCAAGGCTCGCGCAGCAAATGCCACGGCATCCCGGCGTGCAGCTCGTCTCCATATTGTTCCATCGTCCACGCAAAATCGTGATGCCAGCCCACCCAGCGTTTGTCGGCCAGAACGCCATCACACAAACTGCGCAACGCCGCCGCCAGCGCCAAATTTTTATTCAACGTGATGATGTTGTGGATAACGATCACATCCGCGTCTTTTAACACGGGCAACAATTCATCACGCAGGCCATCTCGCAACACGGCAAACTCTGGCGGCACGCGCCCAGCATCCAGCTCGCGTTTCACGGCCAGCACATCCGGGTGATGCGAACTCATGCGCGGGATGCGCACAAAACCAACGCGCGAATCGCCCGCGTTGCCGCCCTCGCCCGCAACCATGACACATTCGTGCCCCAAATCGCTCAGGCAACGGGCGTGGTGCTGAATGGTGATCTCAACGCCGCCCGTGACCGGGGGCGCAGAATAATGCAGAACAACAATTTTCATGATTAATCAGTTGCCTCCTTCGGTAGATTGCCGCAAAATCAGCTCGGGCTGAAGCAAAACTTGTTTGGGCACATGGCTTTGGCCCCTGCGCCCATCTTCAATCATTTGGGCCAGCATTTGCACAAGCGCGCGGGCAATGTCGTAGGCGGGCTGGTTCAGGGTGGTGAGGGGCGGCTCGGTATGCTCCGCGTCGGCAATGCCATCAAACCCCGCAATGGCGATGTCGCGCCCAACCACCAACCCGCGCTCGCGGGCGGCGCGCATCGCGCCAATGGCGGTCATATCGTTCACGCACAAAATGGCGCTGGGCCGCTGCGGCAAAGCCAGAAGTTGCAGCGCGGCGGCGTATCCGCCGTTGCGGGTCATATCGCCCTGCGCCAAAAATGCTTTGTTGAATGACAACCCCGCCGCGCGAAGACCCGCGCGATACCCAGCCAGGCGGTCATCTTGCAAACGCAACCCATCCGGCCCGCCAATGTAGCCAATGCGGGCGTGGCCCTTGCCCGCCAGATATTGCACCATGCGCTTAAACCCAGATTTGCCATCCACCTCAATAAACGGGAACGTTGCGCCCTGCAAGTGCCCGGAAGCCACAAACGGCACCCTGTTCTGGGTGAGATACGCCACGCGCCAGTCATCTTTGCGCAAACGGTTCACCACCACGCCATCCAGCCGCCGCCCCTGCACCCAGCGCCTAAAAAGCGTTTCTTCTTCCATGCCCGGCGTGGCGGTGGACACAATCAAATCCAGGTGGCATTGCGTGGCCTCATCGCCCAACCCGGCGATGAACTCCAGCACAAACGGGTCGGCAAAGGCGCGGTTATTGGTGTTATCTCGCGCGGTGGGTGGCAAAGAAATGGCAAAGCCAATTGTGTCGGCGCGCTGGCGGCGCATTTGCCGGGCCATGTGAGAGGGCGCGTAGCCCATCTGCGCGGCGGCGTTGCGCACACGCTCGCGGGTGTCCTCGGCCACGTCATCGTAGCCATCCAATGCGCGAGAGACGGTGGTGATTGAGAGATTCAGCCGCTTCGCTACATCACGTATGGTGACTGCCATTGAGACATTTTACCAAAACGTTTTGGAAATAGCGAATTCTGAGCGCGAAATTCAGAAACTTTTACACCCGCCCGACACCCTTGCTACTCAATCACCGGCACAAACTGAAACGTGGTCACATCCACCAAACCCATGTCTGAGATGCGCAATTCTGGGATGACGACCAGCGCCAGCAAACTAATTTGCATGTTGGCGTTGTTCAAATGGCAGCCGCAGTTGCCAAGCTCGGCCAGCAAGCGCTGGGCTTTGGCGGCCACAACCTCCGCCCGCTCGTCAGACATCAGCCCCGCGATGCGCAGCTCCACCGTGGCTTGAATCTTGCCATCTCGCGCCACGCAAAAACCGCCGTTCACCTGCGCCAAGTGGTTGGCCGCCAGCGCCATGTGCGCGTCATCCGTGCCAATCACAATCATGTGGTGCGAATCGTGGGCGACGGTTGAGGCCACCGCGCACGGCACGTTGAGGTTCAGCCCGCTGACAAACCCAACCTGCACTTTGCCCGTGCTCTTGTGGCGTTCCACCACCGCAATTTTATAGACATCTTGCGAAAGATCGCCCGGCACGGCCCCATCCACCACCGGCAAAGAAAGCCGCAAATGCCGCGTGGGGGCCTGATTCTCAATCACGCCAATCACATTCGCCATCACCTGCGTTTTGCCGGCGGGCGCGGGCACGCCAAAATCCTGGGCGGTGAGCGGCCGCGCCAAATGCACGCTGTGTTTGACGTGATCCGGGTAGTCATACGCGGGCAGCTCAATCGTCATCTTGCCGTTCTCGGCGATCACCTCGCCCGCCGCAATAACCAGTTCCGCGCGGAAGTTGGCGAGGTCGGAGGACAGCACAATGTCTGCGTAACGCCCTGGCGCAATCATGCCCAGGTCGCGGCTCAGGCCAAAATGCTCGGCGGTGTTGATCGTCATCATTTGGATGGCGGTGATGGGGTTGAGGCCTTGCGCGATGGCGTGGCGCAACACGCGATCCATGTGCCCATCGTTCACCAGTGTGCCAGAGTGCGAATCATCCGTGCACAAAATAAACCGGCGCGGGTCCATCCCCATCTCGGTAATGGCCTTCACTTGCGTAGCCACGTCGTACCACGCCGAGCCAAGCCGCAGCATGGGCCGCATACCTTGTCGGGCGCGGGCGGCGGCATCCTCGGCGCGGGTGCCTTCGTGGTCGTCTTGCGCGCCACCCGCCACATAGCCATGAAACGGCAAACCCAAATCTGGCGAGGCGTAATGCCCGCCCACCGTTTTGTTGGCTTTCATGGTCTCGGCCATCTCATCGTGCATTTTCGCGTCGCCGCTAAACACACCGGGGAAGTTCATCATCTCCCCCAACCCAATGATGCCCGGCCAGGTCATCGCCTCGGCCACTTCGTCTGGGCCAACGGTGGCGCCGGGGTTCTCAAAACCGGGGGCAGATGGGGCGCAGGATGGCATTTGCACCCACACGTTGATGGGTTGCTGGGCGGCCTCGGCGGCCATCAGCCACACGCCATTTAGCCCAAAAATGTTGGCGATCTCGTGCGGGTCAATAAACATGCCAGTGGTGCCGCGCGGGGCCACCGCCCGCACAAATTCGGTCACGGTCACCATGCCGCTTTCCACGTGCATGTGCCCATCCAGCAGGCCGGGCAAAACATAGCGGCCTTTGGCGTCAATTATTTTGGTGGATGGCCCAACCGCGTGCGCGGCGCTTGCGCCCACAAACGCGATGCGTGAGCCTTTCACGGCCACATCGGTATGAGGAATAATCTCGCCGGTTTGCACGCACACCCACCGCCCATTTTTAATCACAAGGTCAGCAGGAACGCGGCCCATCGCGCAATCAACGAGTTCGCGGGTAACTTGATGCCAGGGTTGTCGTTTTGCCATGATGGTTGATTAGTGGCTGGTGGCTGGTGGCCGGTTGCTGGTTGCTAGTTTTTCACCAGCAACCAGCGGCTAAAAACTATTTCGTCGTCGTCACCGGGCCGGTGGCCCCCAACAACGATTTTGGATCCAAAATAAAGTTCTGCCCGCTGGGGAGCAAAATCGTTTGAATTGAAGGCGAGAGCTTTTCAATATAACGATACGTGAGCAGGCTTGGATTGTCTTTGAGCGCGTTGGAGATGAGACCGAGCGATTTGGATTCGGCCTCGGCGTTGATCACCTGGGCATCGGCGTCGGCCTTGGCGCGGGTCACAACCGCATCGGCCTGACCTTGCGCCTGCACCCGCACGCGGGCGGCTTCCTGCTCTTCGGATTGCACAAGGAATTTGGCGCGCTCGGCATTTTGTTGCGCAATTTGCTTTTCTTCCACGCTCTTGGCGTACTCCGGCGAGAAAGTGACATTGCGCAGCAAAAACGAGGTCAGCCGCAGGCCATCGCGGGCAAAAACCGCCTTCAACTCTTCACTAATTTTGCTGGCCAGCTCATCGCGGCGGGTGCTATACACCTCTTCCACTTTGTATTGGGCCACGCGGTTGTAAATAATGCTGCGCGATTGCGGGCGCACAAACTCATCCAAATAGCGGTCTTGCCACTTGATGAACAACTCGGTGACCTTGGACTCATCGGCCTGAAATTGCACCGTGGCGTCAATAAATACTTCCTGGCCGTCGGCGGTGCGGGCGCTGACTGAGTCATCACCCTTAACCTGTCCTTCTGCCGCGGTTTTGGACATGGTATACGCTTGCTGCGCCACCGAGATGCGGCGCGGGGTCTCTAGAAACGGCACAACAAAATGCACGCCCGGCGGCAGGGCATCCGGGCGGTAGCCGGTGGGGCTGATGGCGCTCAGAACCATGGCGCGTTCCTGCGGCTGAATAAAGGTCAGACCCGCGCCCATCAGGTTGAGCACAATGCCGCCCAATGCCAAAATGGCGATGATGGTGACGGATAATTTTGCGCGGGCATTCCCCTGCGAGCGCTGGGTTGTGACATAGGCCACATACAACACCAACGCGACCAGCAAAAACAATCCCACGGAGGATAAAACGCTGAAGTTTGTCATATTTTTTTAGTGCAAAGTGGAAAGCGGCCACAGGTTTTGCCTTGTGGTCGGCCATTTATTCAACGTCAGTTTTGGATAAGAGTACATCTGTCATTCTGAGGAGCGCGACGAAGAATCTCTGCAAAATATCGCCTAAGAAAGAGTTAGCCAGAGATGCTTCGCTCCGCTCAGCATGACATTTCTCACTCATTTCGCTTATTCAAACTCGTATTATTTTATTTTTAACCAGAAGGTATCCTATCACTTTGCACTTTGCACTTTGCACTTTGCACTTTGCACTTTGCACTTTGCACTTTGCACTTTGCACTTTGCACTTTGCACTTTGCACTTTGCACTTTGCACTTTGCACTT
>Ga0073900_10000542_pt1 | contig 24115 bp, 21 predicted proteins | sample KloWWTmetKNB5Kit_FD_66666 | JGI IMG/M metagenome (GOLD analysis project Ga0073900, IMG submission 66666) | Active sludge microbial communities from Klosterneuburg, Austria, studying microevolution and ecology of nitrifiers - Klosterneuburg... | ecosystem: Engineered > WWTP > Aerobic digester >...
CTTCCAGCTGGTACACCAATTGTTAGCGACAGACGACCCCCAGGCCGCCTTGGCTGCCGCACGCGGAGAGTACTTCACCAATGCCCAAACCGATTCATCCGCCGACACCTGAGCTGCAGTTTGAAGCGGAGACTTCGCTACTGCTCCGCGATTTGATGCGGGCGAAGCTGGAGCATTGCCCCCAGTGCCGCGTTCTGTCGTTGCCTGATCGCGAGTGGCTCTGCCGTTATTTGAGCCAACGTGTGCGACATCAGGACGCCAATTTCGCTTTTCACCGCCAGCGTTTTCGCGAGAGCCCTCTTTTTCTGAGGAACTTTGCCGAGCGGCTGGCCGGTAGCATCATTGAGGGGTTTCTCGCGACCCCCAAAGGTTACAAAACTTTAGTTCACGATCTGGAACCCAACCAACCATGAAGCTCAAACACTTAGAGCTGCACAACATTTGCCTGCACCGTTATCGCGAGATGGATTTTGCCGAGGGCTTAATTGGCTTCTTTGGGCCGCAGGGCAGCGGCAAGACGACAGCGGTCAATGCCGCCTACGCCGCGCTGACGAACGATTACAGTCGTTTTGCGGGCGGCAAGGCCAGCGTTCCGCGACAGCAGGCGGATTCACACGAAGCTTCGAAGATCGTCTTGACGGCTGAGCACGCAGGTCGGACTTTCACGTTGACACGTATTCTGCAGCCGACCAGCAAGCATTCGCTGACCTGGCCGGGTCTGGAGAAACCGATTACGAAGGCAGGCGAGATCGACGAGGCCCTGGCGGGTGTGCTGGGTGGCAGTCGACATTTATTGGACAAGTACGTTTTCGTACCGCAGTGGGGTTTGCGAGATCTTTTCAATTTGACCGCTGCCGAGCGGGCCAAGACGTTGTCGCATCTTTGCGGCACCACGCACGCTGAAGTCTGCTGGGATCTGACGGGTAAGCAGCTGGACGTTGACAACCAGCTGGCGGTGAGCGTTTTGGACAATTCGGACGAACTGCGACAGCAGATTGGAAGTTGTCGCAGTGAGCTGGCCGAGGCAGAAGCAGAGTTGACGGCGTCTTCCCGTGGTTTGCTGACTGCGGCAGCTTTGCAGCAAGCCCGGGAGCTTGTGCGGCACGAGCAGCAGATGCTGGTTGCCGTTGAGCACATGACGAGCATGACGCGGGTGGAGAAAACGCGTAAGCAGGCCGCGGTGGAAGCAGTGGCCGCCTACAAGGAGCTGGAGAAGTTGCGGGACGAGTTGAAGCTGGCCCTGGCTAAAGCCACCGAAGATTGGCAGCATGACAAGGACGTCCTGGAGCGAGTCAATCGCGAGGTAGTGGCTTACAACGAGTATCAACGTCGCGCTGAGGTGGTAAAAGCAGCGGAGGCCGAACTGCTGACGTTGCGAGCTCCTGACACGGCGGGCGATTCTGGGTTTACCCGGGAAGAGATCGACGCGGCCCTGCTTGACATCAATGTCAAGTTGGCTCCGCACAACGCCGTGATTGCGCAGTTTAGCCAGCTATCTGGGCTGGCCGCCGGGGCCACCTGCCCGACTTGCGGGCAAGAGCTGACCGACCCGCAGCAGCATTTGGACGAGGCGATGCGGGCGGTTCAGCCGTTGCGGGCAGAGATGAGGTTGTGGTCGCAACGAGCCGCGACGCGTACCGTTTACGATCAGGCCGTCCGACGGTACGAGAACGAACGCAGTCGTTTTGAGCAGCAGCTCAGTGAGCGGAAAGCGAGGTTGGCTGAACATCCGCCCGTGAAAAAGGTGGTACCGCCTTGTGACGCCGCGGGAGTTGCGGCGTTGAAGCTGGTCCGGGACGACATCCAGCGACGGTTCGACGCGGCCTGCAAAGCTTGCGACGCGAAACTGCAGGCCAAGGCCACGCTTATCGCCAGCCACCAGGCTGCGAAGGCGGATATCGAACGCCTGGGCAAGATTTTGGCGGAGTCGAAAGGGGACGCAGCGTACATCATCGCAAGGGCCGAGCTGGAGCGACATCAGGCTTCCGAGAAAGAGGTTGTACGGGCTGAGACGCTGTTGGCTCAGAGCCGGAAGTATCTGCAGGAAAAAGAAACGGCCCTGGCTAATTTGACACACGTGCTGGCTCGCAGCGAGCGGGCGCGGAGCTGGGTGAGCCTGTTGTCGCAGGCCCGCAGCGTGTTGCACCGGGATGCTTTGCCGCGGATCGTGCATGAAGCGGCCTTGAAGCGAATGGAGGCCGGAATTAACGAGATGCTCGACACGTTCGAGAGCCCGTTCAAGGTGAAAACGTCGTCCGAGGATCTGTCCTACACGGCGTATTTTCGCAACGGCACGGTGATGCCCGCACAGGGTTTGTCAGGCGGCCAGCAGGTCGTATTGTCGCTGGCGCTGCGGTGGGTGTTGAACTCTCTGTTTGCCAGCCAGATTGGTATGATGGTGTTGGACGAGCCCACAGCGGGTCTCGACGCTCGGCACATCGATTTGTTGGAGGTGGCGCTGCGAGGTTTGGGCGAGGCCGCTCGTTCTCGCGGTTGCCAGGTAATCATTATCACCCACGAACGACGACTGGAAGGGGTATTCGACCAGGTCGTCGAACTTGAACGAATTGTCACTTAATGAATCCAAAGCGTAGTGGTGAAATTCGGTTGCATACAGACCAGGACGGTCACGTCTGGCTGCAGGCGATAGGCGGTGAGCCTGTCGACTGTGGTCCGGATACGGACGGGCTGGTTTCACAGTCGGAAATTCTGGAGGCAGAGAAAATCTGCCTTCTCGCCGGACGCTATAACGCGACGATTATCACGTCGCTGCACAGCGTGCGGTGTCAAACCGGTCGCCCGCGAACAATACTGCTGGGTAATCCCTGGCTGTTGCCCGGGGGCGATGAACGACTGGAAACTATTTTCGGACGCATGGATAGCTTGGAGCTTGCTCCAAGCTTGGGCGGTTGGCGTGAGCTGACCGAAAGGGATTATGTCACCTACGCTCTGGCGGGCGTGTTGCAGCAATCCGGCGGTAAACTGAATAATCTCGCAGAACGTCTTCTGCGAGCACATCCTGTCTGGCCCGCCGTCTCATTTTTGGGCGATGCGAATTTAGAAGCGGCCTGTCATCTTGTCTGCGCAGTTCTGGACCCTCGTTGGCACGTCGATTCGACAAAGCCTGACGCCAGAAAAAGACTGCTCAGCCGATTTGGTCTGGGTCAAGGTGGTCCGCGTAATGTTGGGTATCTTATGGGGTTCGAGCAGCAGGCCGCGAAGCACTCGGACACAGCTAAGTTGGTTTTGGACACCTGGACAGGTGGCGATTACGTGCCGCCTCGTCCGGACGCGATCGACGCTCGCGGGTTCTTATGGCGACTTGCCGCTAAGGATTCCGGAGGCGTGAAGGGGATGTTGCGGTCGTGCCAAGTATTTTTGGCCTTCCTGCACGAGGTCTGGCTCGATAACCTGACTCCGTTGCGACGCTACGAGCCTGTGGTCAAGAAACTGGGCCGGAAACAACCATCCATGGTCAGTTATATGAGAATGGTGCGTGCGAAAAGTTACAGCCCGCAGTTGTTTGTGCCGGAGCATTTCTTTGAGCTCAGCACGGAAGTCAAGGCCTGGCAACAACATACAGATCGTTTGCGACAGAGAGCCTAGCCGCGGGTTGCTGAATCGTGGCGGTTGGGGTTACCATATTGCAACTAAGGAACGCAAGGATGCGCGAATTGACAGTCAGGATACGTTTTACCACTCATTGCTTGGGCAACGTACGTAAGCATTATCGCGCCAAAGGCCGACTGCGAAACTACTACGTGCTCCCGCGCAATCCGGAGGGTAAAGTGATATTCATGCCCACTTGGTGGGCGACTACGCTGCGTCGCGCTGCGGAGATTTTGTGCAAGCATTTCAAGGAAGTTGAGCAGATTAGATTCGCCCTTGAGGTGGACGGAAATCCGCGACCAATTCCAGATCAGTTGTTCAGGAGGTACTTTGAGGCCGATAAATTTTCCAGCCATGAAGCGTTTTTCCCGGGTGACGTTATCGGGGCGACGTGTGCCGTACCAGACGCGATCGACGACGATGATTTTCACCGGCTGTTGACCTACGCGGGTAAGTACTGCGGGATGTCCCCGGGACACCCTAACAAATTCGGGTATTATGTGGTCGAGTCTGTTATACCGACCACACCCAAACAATTTACGCAAAGAAAGCAGCGGACGCTTGAGGACTGCGATGAAGCGATAAAAAAAGATGAGCCGTCGACCACTGCAAAAGGCGACGGCTCATCATTTGGAATAACGGAGTGCTGATGTCCGTCTCGCTGATTCAGGTATTTTAGGCCCCGCCTGCGATTTTGCAAGCCCTTTTGGACTTGAGAAGGTCAATGGCCGTGGACAAGCTAGTCAAACTTCGCAAGGATGGCAGTCTGGTTTCGGTCGACACGCTGTCACCGGACATTTGCCAACTCCTTGAAAACACGCTGTCTTACACTCGCGTAATCCAATTGCGAGGGAAGGCGGCCGCGATGGCCAGGTCCAGTCAGCGATTTGAGCCGATTGCCTGTTATCGCTACGTTGCCGCCCCGGAGGCGGCGTTGCCCGCAAGGCTAATTGCCCCTTCCGGGTTTTTGTCACTGATTGCCCGCACCTTGCGAGAGCACGGCTATCGTCCCGTGTTGCGGGATCTGCGTCCGCATCCAAAACCGGAGGTGTTCCAGCCTGATTGGTCGCGGGCAGAGGGCGTCACGTGGAAGTGGATGCAGCGGGAAATTTTGCTGAAGTTGTTTGCAAGGGAGTTCGGCCAAGTCAAGTGTCCGCCCGGGTTTGGCAAGTCGTTTCTCATTTACATGATTTGCAAGTTGTTGCCTAAATGCCGTATTGCGATCGCGACGCATTCGGTGGACGTGTTGGAGCAGCTTCACAGCGAGTTGGCCTTGCGGCTTCCGAGCGTGGGCCTGGTTTCCGGTCGCACGAAACGGCAAGGGGCGAGGGTCACCTGTTACTCTGGCAAGTCGCTGCACCATTGCGAGAAAGACGTCGACCTGCTGCTGGTGGACGAAGTGCATGAGTGGGGCACTGACCATTATTTTGAGAAGCTGGCCTTGAAAGCTTTCCGTTTTGCGAGGCGGTGGGCGTTTAGCGCTAACGTCGGCGATCGCAGTGACAATGCAGACTTTGAGCTGGAAGGTGTGTTTGGGCCGTGCATTGCGCATCTCACCTATCCGGACTGCGTCGCCAACCACTGCGTGACGCCGATCGCGATTCACTGGCGGAATTGCGCTATGGATTACGACCCGGCGGCGGACGCCAGCACAGAAACTGATCAGGAACGTGCCGGGATCTGGCAGAACGATTATCGCAACAATCTTATTGCCGCGGACGCCCAGTTGTTTCAGGAGCAGCAGGTTCTGATCTCAGTTCGCACGATCGAACACGCGATGTTTCTCAAGAGAAAGCTGCCTGAGTTTTCGCTCTGCTATTCGCAGGACGGTTTGAATGAGGAGGGTGCGCTGGAATGGTACCAGCAGATCGGCTGCATTGCCGAGAACGAGCCCCCTATGACCCTGGAGCGACGGCGGCATCTTAAAAAGGAATTTGAGCATGGAAGGCTGCGTAAGGTAATTGCGAACACGGTCTGGAAGCGCGGCGTTGACTTTCGCATGTTGCAGGTGCTGATCCGGGCGGATGCCGAGTCGAGCTTGATTTCTGACACACAGATTCCAGGTCGTACGTCGCGTATCTGCGATGAGACCGGCAAGGAGACGAGTATTGTTGTTGATTACCGCGATCAGTTTAACCCGCGGTTTCGGAGCCGCGCTGAGCGTCGCAGCGGACATTACCGCGAGATCGGCTGGGAGCAGATCATGCCTGCTCGGCGTACTCGTCGCGGACGGACGTCGCCAGAGCAGCGGAGGCTGTTTTGATGACTTTTGAACGGAAGCCGGACCCCAGTCCTTTTCCGCCTTCCCACAAACCTGGAAGCGGAAAACCCAAGCCAGCTGTTCCCACGTTCTATCCGCGACTTGAGGAGCTGGCCAATATCGTGGCCGCTGCCTATGTTGCCGAGCGGAACCGCTGGATAATAAGCTGCGGGATTCGCAGGCCGCCACGGTTTTCCGTAGAGATCAATTTGCCAGACTTTCGTAAGCTGGCTAACGTGTTTGTAACACAGCAGATTGTCAACTATCGTACGTATTTTTACGTGCAGTTCGAGTCGAGATCCAACAAAAATATACCGCCCACACCGCGGCAGTGTGGCGGCCCTGTCGCGCAGCGGCGGTGGTCAGAGTTTGTCGGCAACCAAGTCTCGACCAGCGAGCAACTCGCACTTGCCCTGCGTTTGCAGCGAGACACGTTTAGGATTGCCATGATTTTGAAGAAGGACGAGGCATCAAGGTTTTCGCCTGTCTGGACGCCGGAGCAGATTCTGTCGTCTGTGTTGTGGCAAGATACGCTGCAGTTGTCCGCGTTGTTTCGTTACGCAGTTGCCCACGAAACTGGACTGCGGGCTGTGCTGGACACGTATCGTCATACCGCGTATCTGCAGTATTTGTTTGCTCGCGCGGCTTACGATGCGACCTGGGGCGAAATGATACCGGCGGATTTGCGAGATCAGGCGGACCAGGCAATGCTGGAGCTGTCTGCGATAGCGAGGACAAACCATGGCAAAACATAAGCCACGTCCGGAAGAGCAGAACCGGCCGATGCTCGGAGTGCAAGAGCGCAACTACATGCTTATCAACATGTTGCGGCGAGCCGATTCTTTTGATCGGTCGCGACAGCTTTTGACGGTAGCGAGTTTCACTCCCGAGGAGAAATGGCTGGCTACTATTTGGGTCTGTGCCGGGGAGCATTTCGACGAATTTAACGAGATGCCCAGCAAGGAAACCTTGGTAGCCCGCTTCAACGCAAAGTTTGAGGAAGATCCCGAGGCCTACAGCGACGACGATCTGACGGAGGCCGACGAGTTTATTTCGGCCACGTTTGCGATGGAAGAGGCTGGTCTGAACGACAAGGTCGCGTTTGGCTGGTTGAAGAAGTTTCTGGAAGACCGCCTGGTGGATTCGATTCGCGAAGCTTTGACCACTCCTACGACTCCACTGGCTATTGCCAGCAATCTCGGTGTCTGGACTCAAGCTGCGGCCAACTACCAGGCCCTGGACGGCAAGCGAATTGGTCTGGCCTTTCCAGAAAATTGGGACCAGGACGATGCGGCGTTCGTCAACAAACGGTCCACAGGGCTGTCGTTGTTTGATTCGTTCATGGACGGCGGGGATGCCGCAGGAGAGTCCTACGGGCTACTGGGTCCGTACGGCGGCGGTAAGACGACTTTGGCCGTCATGCTGACTACGTTGCGGGCGAAGCTGGCCTACGCGGCCTGGCAGGAAAACAACTTTGAAGGCTCGTGCGGGTTATCGTTTCACTTCACGTACGAAGAAGGACTGGGTTCGCTGCGGTTGCGGGCGTTGTCCTACATTGCTGAGATCCCGCGGCATATTTTGACGGCGGCGATCACCGGCAAGGATTATTCCCTTTTCAGCCAGGCAGGAAACTTGAAAGCTTATGAGCAGCGAAAGTTTGCTGCAGATTTACGCAACGGCCAGCCTGTTCGCGGAGAGTTGGAGCGGTTCCAGTACGCGCAGCATATCCTTAATCACTGCTGGCGGCCGGTGGACATGACCGGAGCCGATCCTGACCATCCGGGCCGCGGTACTGGCTTGGTAGATGAGGTGGCGGCTATCGTGCGACAGGAGTTGACCGTGCTGGGGCGCGAGGGACGCCCTGCTCACGTCGATATCGTGCTGGTTGATTACGTGTTGGCGTGTATCGAGCGACACACAGACGACAGCGACGCATTGCGGCACATGATTCGTAATTTTCCGATGCAGATGAAACACAAGGTGGCGATTCCGTTCGACTGTCCGGCCTGGTCCATGCACCAGTTGGACACGAAAGCGCAAGCTTTGCCGCCGGGTAAGATGCCTAATAAGACAGATGCTTCGGAAGGCCGCGCCTTCGCCGAGCGTTTAGACTTTCTATTCGCTATCGGCAACGTCAATCGTGACAGCCAGGCTGCTTTTGGTGCGCTCAAGGTTCGCCGTACGCAGCCGAAGCCCCCGATCGTGGTCGAGCTCGACGGCGACAATGCCAATGTGGTAGACAGACGCGCAGAGTATACGATTGACCCGCGGTCCCATCGGATTGTTGCTTCAGACGAGGGTCGTGCGATTGGCGGCGGTCAGGCTTTGGAAGACGTGGTCGGTGATCACGTGGACGATGGCGAGGACAACGCTGCCGCCAACGCGCATGTGGCTTCGGTGGCCAATCACCAACGTGCTTTACGCCCGCCGAGCGGGAGAGGTAGGCTATGAGCCAGGATGAACCACTCAACCCGACGCTTTTTCGGCGGCTTGAGCGATATTACGGAGAGGGCCAGGTCGAAACCATTTCGCCCGGCAAGGCGATCAGCTGGCGGGCGGTGCAGGAGTCCGTGCCGGGTTCCAAGGAGTATCGAGCTACGCGTCGTGTGATCGATCCAGGCGAGGAATATAAGGTGCGTTGTCGGATTTGTCGTGACCACCGAGCTCGGCTGCACATCAATCACCGTTGGGGCGTGTTCGATCCGGCCACCAAGTCCAAAAACTTGTGGCTGGCAAACTGTTTCAACGAAGACTGTTACGACAACTACGAGAACCAGGCCCAGCTGTACGAACGGATTTACGCCGTAAACCGCAAGGCCAAGTTGCAGGTGGAAGTTTTGGAGGGTCGCGAGTCTGACGGCGATGAGTTGAGTGAGATCCGTCCGCCGGGTCTCATGTGGCCGTTGGACGAGTTGAAAGCCCGGCGACCCAACCATCCGGCGATTGTCTACATGGAGGATCGCGGCTACGACGTTGGCAAGCTGTCCAAGCTGTGGGGCGTGTCTTACTGCCCTAAAAGCTATTACGCGCTGGCCGAGAAACGGATCATCATTCCCATTTTCTTCAATGGAATGATGGTGGGTTGGCAGGCCCGGTATGTTGGCGACAACGTGGACGGCGTGCCTTTCAACGAGGCTGGTATTGCCAAGTACTGGACAAGTCCCGGTTTCAAGCGACGGCTCGTGGCCTACAACTTGGAGCGGGCCTGCAAACATCAAACGGTGTTCGTGGTGGAAGGTCCTGCGGATACGTGGAGCGTCGGCCCCGCGGCCACCGGTGTGCTGGGCAAAACCATGAGCCCGCATGTTCGCAAACTTTTGGTGCAAATGCTGCAGAAGAACCACCCGCAGAACGGTGTAGTTGTTATTGCGTTGGATCCGAAGCAGGACATAAAGTCTAAGGCCAAAGGTAAGCCGCATCATCTTGATGTGCTTTACAACCAATTGCGGTCACCGATGCAGGGTCGCGTGATGAAGTTGTTGCTGCCGGAAGAATTTGACCCAGGCTCTATGGACCGCGAGCTGTTTCGTAATTTGGCCCGTGAAGAGGGTCAACGTTGGAAGCTGCCGATCAGCTTCGGGAGACCGAAAGAATGACCGAGAAAGTCAAACGCAGGCAAATCCTGCGTAAGCGTGTCACGACGGCAGCTGCCGAAGTTCAGCCCGCGGAAGAGCCCTTGTTGGATTTGGGTTATGACGACCCGGAATTGGACGCGCTGCTGGACGAGGCCGAGCGTGAAAAGGACCTGGGACATTCGGAAGCAATTGAGGAAGTAACCAAGCGGGTTGTCAGTCGCGGCGGTCGCGGCGTGGAAACCGTGGCGGTAGCTCCCGGTTACGATTACTATCCGCTCAACGCTCCCGGGATGCCGATGCCCGGTGCCGACCTAATGGACTTGGCTTTTCACCTGGAGGGTGAGGTCAAGATTGAGGGCAAAGGCAAGGATCAGCGGCTGACAGAATCGAACGGCGTGCTCGACGAATTGGTGCGGGCGTTGCTCTACTCGGCCGGTGACGTACACTTGCCGATCACGATCAAAGGTACGCAGCGTAAGCGGCTATCCGTCGTGACTGGACATCGCTGGGGTCCGCAGTACGCAGTGACTGGTCCTTGTCGTTCGCGGGTGATGGTGATCGGTAAGTGTCTGGGCGAGGAAGAGAAGATTCAGGCTCGGCAGTTTATCGGCCCGACCGGTGTCTTGCTTCGCGAAACTTGCGAAATGCTGGGGCTGACCGGGCTCGACGAGTGGTACATGACGAACTTGCTCAAGACGGAGCATCCGCTGGCAGCTCTGGGCGGTTCTACGTTGCGGAAGCCGTGGGTCAAGGAGTGGTTGCCGATCTTGCATCAAGAGTTGCGGATTGTGCAGCCGGACTACATTCTTTGCCTGGGCGCGGACGTGGTGGATGCCCTGCTGACTACCTCCAATCAGCCGCACGGGGTACGTGCGCTGAACAATGACGGCAAGGAGGCCTTTCCTTACAAGAAGAAGGCCACCGTCAAAGGCATGGAGGGTCGCGTGGTCGAACTGAGCTACCCGATCAGTCGCCAGGAAGGCCCAGAGGGGCAGGTCAAGCGACACAGGGCGTTGGTCATGGCGATCACCCACCCGGCGGCAGTGTTGCGAGCTCCGGAGCAGACCGAGGTGTTTGAGAACGGCTTGGCCCGGTTCGGGCAGCTGATTAACGGCAATCGTCCCGACCTGGAAGAGCAGGGTCTGGATCATCGCGAAATCGAATCGCTGGACGAGCTGCAGAATCTTTACAACGAGATTCGGGCCGACTGTGAGGACAACCTGCTGGCTGTCGACGCGGAATGGCACGGAGAGCATCCGGAAAACAAAGGCGCGTACTTGCGGACGATTCAGCTTTCGTGGCGACACAAAGCGGCAGTCTGCATCCACGTGCGGGCAGCAGGCGGTGCCTGGCGGTTTCGCGGCGGCAAGCAGGCCCTGGTGTTCTGGCTCAATAAGATCTTTCAGGGTCGCCGCATTGCGGGACAGTTCTTCAGTTCCGACCTGGAGTGGCTGCTGCACCTGGGGCTCAAAATCCCGTTCAGCGTGGCGGATACCTGGCAGCGTTGCATGACGCAAGCTCTCAGCAAGAAGAACCCTCGTGGCGGTTTCGACACTGGTCTGGCGGCTCACGCTATCAACGAGACCGGTGAAATGGGACTCACCTCGCTGACGTTGCGGTTCACTTCCGCTCCGCGCTATGACGTCGATCTGGTTCGCTGGCGGGACGATTTTTGTAACAAGAACAAGCTCAAGAAGGAGGATCTGGAGGGTTACGGCGAGTGTCCGGACGAGATTCTGGTGCCGTACGCCAATTACGACGCCGACGTTACGCGACGACTGGCGATACGGTTTCAGCAGCTACTGACTTCGGACGCCTACGGCAATAACTGTTGGGAGGCGTTCTGGATAAGTATGCGGGCACAGCCTGCTGCGCTGGAAATCAATTGCACCGGCGTCGAGATCGATCGGCAACGTTTAGACGATTTGACCGGGGCCTACATGGTCGCCCGGGACGAGCTGAGCGAGCGGATTAGGCGGTGGGCCAATTGGCCGCAGTTCAATTTGAACTCCGTGTTTCAGGTTCGCGAGTTTCTGTTCGGCGAGGGTTTGAACGGCAAGGCACGGGCGAATCCGGAAGATCCGCCAATTCGGCTGCGTCCGCAGGCTGGCGGCAAGTGTGCCTATTGTCAGGCCGGTACCGTGATGAAGGATGCAAAGCCTGTAACCTGCCCGCGGTGCGAAGGGAAGGGTATCGACAAGACCGGGGCACGTTCGCTGTACTTGCAGCCGATTATGACAACCGACAAGCGCCCCATGCGCTGGGAGGAGGTCATTGAAAAGAATCTGGAGTCCGAGAAGACGCCGTCGTCGAACAAGTCGAGTCTGGCGATCTTGGCTCAAGAGAACCAGCGGGTTTCACGCTGGAATCAGCAGCAGGGTCGGTATGTGGATTACGACTTGAGCAAACAAGTTACCTGGCTTCGCGATTATCGGTTTATCAGCCAGGTCCTCAAGTCGGTGTTACGCCCGCCGGAGATGGACGAGGCGGAAGAAGATTATCTGCAGGACGAAGACGGCTTTTTCACCTATCCTGGCGGACTGCCTGCTGCAATTTGCTCGGACGGGCGTGTTCGCACGCACATTTACCAGACGAAGGAAACAGGCCGCTGGTCTTCGGCAAGGCCGCCGTTGCAAAATCTGTCGAAGAAGCGCGAGTCCGACTACAAACGGATTTTGGGCGACAACTACTTGTACCCCATTCGCACAGTCATTCGGGCTCCGGCCGGTTGCATGTTCGTGGAAGCGGATTACACCGGGGCCGAGCTGTACGGCATGGCGATTATGTCCGGCGATCTGCGGATGATTGCGGACTACGAGTCAGGCGCCGATATTCACAGCCAGATCGCGGTGCTAGCCTTCAACTTGCGGTGCAAACCCAGCAAGTCAGGCTTGCGGAGCATTCCCAATCCGCGAAATCCGAGCGATCCGGACGGTTGCGAGTTTCTGCGTATTGTGGCTAAGTCCGTGATTTTCGGGATTGCCTACGGGCGTGGTGCCAAAGCGATCGCGCTGGCGGCCAAAGAGGAGGGAATCAACATCACCGTCGAGGAAGCTCAGAAAGTTATCGATACGATTTTCCAGCTTTACCCGCGTCTGGTGCCGTTTTTCCAGGAGTGTCGCGATCGCTGCGTCAACCCGCGGTGGTTGTGTGGTTGCTTTGGACGCTTTCGCCGCTTCCAGACGGCGAGAGATTGGGCTACGATTGGCGACTTCGAGCGGCAGGCCATGAACTTTCCCATCCAGGGAATGATTTCAGACGCTATGAGCCGTGCAGTCGATCACCTATTCCACTATCGCGAGGAACACGACGATGTGACCTACAGAATTGCACTGCAAATTCACGACGCCGTACTGCTGCAGGTTCCGTTTCAGCATGTTGAGCGTGTGATGAACAATGTGCTGCCAGAGTGCATGGTGGATCGCGTGCCGATTTATCCGTGCCACCTGGATGGAATGCCGAACGGCACCGGGCCGTACAAGCTCAGTGTTGACCGGGAACCCTACTTGTGGTGGGGCGAGCAGTTGATGCCGGATCAGCATTTGGCGTGCGGAGTTCCGGCCTATTTGTCGGGTTGGAAAGAAGTTCCAGGCGGCTGGGTCCACAAGAAGTACGTGACGAAGGATGCCGCCGGTGAGACTTTCTATAAGTTGTGGGTTGGTGATTCGCAGGGTGGCGAATTTGAGGGCACGGTTGCCATGTGACCAGACGTGTCACACAAGTGTGTATGATGTTCAAGCCAGGGAAGAATTTACATCCCAGGGAAGTGTCCTTTTGTCTAATGAGGAAGAATAGTTATGGCTAAGAAAGCTGCGGCCAATGCCGCTCCTGCATCTGGTGCCCCCCAGCGTCCCGCGGCTCCCGCCGCCGGGGCACCCAAACGCCCAGCGGCTCCCGCCGCTGGCGCTCCCCAGCGTCCTGCCGCTCCTGCCGCCGGTGCTCCTGCCCGTCCTGCCGCTCCCGCTGCCGGTGCGACGACTCGTACCGCTGCTCCCGCTGCCGGGGCTACGACTCGTCCTGCTGCTCCTGCGGCTGGGGCTCCCAAGCGTCCTGCGGCTCCTGCGGCTCCTGCCGCCGCCAAGCCAGCGACTGCCGCTGCCGGGGCGCCCAAACGTCCCGCGGCGCCCGCTGCCGGGGCTCCCCAGCGTCCTGCGGCTACCGCTGCTCCCGCCGCCGGGGCTTCTGCCCGTACTGCTGCCGCACGGACCGCGGCTGCTGCCGGAGCTCCCAAGCGTCCAGCAGCTCCCGCGGCGGATAGTCCTCGCCGCGGAGTAACCGGGCAGGCCAGCATCCCGCGACCTACGGTGCGTCCGCGCTCGCGACGGAACGCGAAGAAGGCGAATGCCAGTCAGCGTCGCGGTATCCCCCAGGGTGACTTCACGCTCAAGTCAGGCGAAGGTGTGCCCCCGGTGGCAATTGTGCGGCCCACATGGGAAGACGGCAGCATGACGTTCCGGCCGCTTCCGGCGTGGAATCCGGAGTTGGCTTCCGAAGGTCAGTGGGAGCTCGATCCGTACCGGTTCAGCCAGACGGAGTTGGACTTGTCGGATATTTACCGAAAGTACCCGGCCTGCTACTACGTGGGCCAGGGCGACGAAACGCTGACCATGCTGCTCTACGATCCGGCTTGGGATGAGACCGAGTACAACCGGAAAGGCAATCCTTATATTGCCTTGTGGAACGCGGTCTACCGGGCGGTCAAGCGGGACTTTACGCATCCCGAATGGCTGCGAATGGTGGAAGGCAAGAAGAGCGTGCTTTCGCGTCCGTGCGATCTGTACTTCTTCCAGGGCTTGATTTTCAAGCGTGGTGCCGACCTGTTTGTCGGTCGCGGTCGTTCCCCGAAGGGTTTGGGGCAGAAGGACTGGTCGCAAATCATCCAGCTCAAGAACTCGGCTGGCTCTACGCTGATCAGCTTGCTGAACACGATCAATCCCGACTGGGACGGCGACGAGAACGACTTTGACAAGTCGATGATTGCCGGTGATCCCGTGTCGCCAGAGCACGGTCGCTTCTTCACGATCTACAATCCGAAGAAGGAGCAACTGGGCGGCGAAGACGTTGGCGAAATGGACAGCTACGAAGTCGGCGCTGACGGCGGTGTCGAGAGCGCGGATTCGGACGACATCAAGGGCTATCGCAGCCGCATTGATGACTGCCTGATGCTGAACGGTCGCCGGACGAAGATTCATGCCCGGCTGGAAGGCCCGGCACTTGAAGTTGCGAAGTCGCGGATCGTGTTCTTCGACGACATCATCAATTTGCCGCGTGACCCCAGTGACGACGCGATCGACGAAATGCACGCTGAGCAGGCTTTGCGTTTGGCCCGTGTGCTTCGCGGTCACCGCAAGATGTTGGAGTTCGGCTGGCACGACCATCCTGAGTTCTTCACGGCCGACGTGAAGAAAGTTCTGGCCAGTGCGCAGCAGGTCTCTATGTCTGGAGCCTCGAAGGACGAAGAGGAAGACCTCTACGAAACCCCGGAGGCTGTCGAGAGTGTGACTCTGGGCGCTGATGTGGAATCCGAGTTTGCGGAAAGTGAACATCTTGATGCGGCGGCGGAATATGAAGAAGTTACCGGAGAGGCCGGAGAGTACAACGACGACCCGGATTCGGAAGGCGGAGTCGCCGAAGCTGGCTCGGAAGAGTACGCGGAGGCCGGGGCAGAAGAGTATACGGAGGCCGGGGCGGAGGAGTACGAGCCGGTTGAAATCGAGGACGCTGTAGCCGAAGAATACGTCGATGAGACCGGTGAGGCTCTGGACGAGGACGCGGAATACGAGTACGTCGAGGTTCCGGAAGGCGAGGAATTGCCGACCGACACCGAGTACGAGGACGAAGACCCTGAAGCCGCAACCGGCGACAGCCTTGACGACGAGGAGGAAGAAGCGCGGCAAGCTTTGGCTCAGGCCGAGCAACGCTCGCGGGTTCGTAACGCCAAGCCTGCGGCAACCGCAGGCGAGGCTGTGCCCCCGCGGAAGCCTGCTGTCCGGAAGCGCTAGTCGCAGTTCCGCTAGGCTGATTACTTGCAGAAGTTTACGCAGGGCGGCCAAGGAAGGCCGCCCTGTTTTTTGTTCCCAGGAGTTTTTATGACTGAACCAAATCGTCCCCCAGTGGTTCCGAGAGTTCGCAGAACCGGGGCAACAATACTAGCAACCCCCGCATCAAAGCCGACCATCCCAGCAGCGGCGAAACCGAGCATTCCCGCCGCGTCAAAGCCGACCACTTCAACCACTCCGCCGGTTGCAAAACCAGCCGTCCCGGCCGCAGCTTTGCCTCGCCGCGTGGCGAAGGTCGGAACGGCAAAACCGGCGACAGCCGGGAAGAAGCCGAGCAAACCGGCAGCCGGTGTGAGCCGTGAAAAATGGGCAGGTCCGGAGAACATCCGGGCACAAACGAGCGGCGTGCTGAAGGGGCTGATGGACGAGGCCGCCAAAGAGTTTGGTGACCCAGACATTTGCACAGCGGGCGAGGCGGGTCGTCTGGTTATTGGCTTGAAGCTGCCCAGTTTTGCGCTGGAATACTTTTTCCAGAATACGGTGCTACCGCTCGGCCGCGTGATTCAGCTTTTGGGCGTGGAGGGCACTTGCAAGAGCGGCTTTGCGTGCGAGATGGCCCGCTGGTTCATTCAGAAGTATGGCGGCGTGGCCGCGCTGAAGGAGCACGAATCCAAGTATTCCGCAGACTGGACCATGTCGATCATTGGCTGGGACGCGGGTAACAACTTCGGCAAGATCGACTGCGATTCCGTCGATGCTTGGCAGAAGATGCAGCTTTGGACTTTGAACCGGATCAAGAAGCAAATGCTTGGCACGGAGGGCAACAAGGGTCCCGGGATGGTGTACCCCATGCTGTCCATCGTGGATTCGATCATGGGCAAGGCGACGATGGATTCGCAAAATCGTATCGACAAGGCGGGCTCCGCCGGACGAGATTTTCCGATCGAGGCCCAGTCGATTACGAAATACATGCGACACATTCCGCAGAAGATTCGCCAATGGCCGTTTTTGATTGTCTTGGTCAACCACGAAAAACCGCACAAGGATGCCCAAGGCATCACAATACGCGACAAAGCGGGAGGTCGTGGCAAGGAGTTTCAGGAGACATTTGAAATTTCCATGTCTCGCGTGAAGAAGCTGTCCACGAGTGAGTATGACGGCTTGCAGCTGGAAATGCGGCTGCACAAAAACAGTCTTGGCGTGACGGATCGCCGAATTCCGGTCACAGTCCGCTGGTGGGATCAGCCTGTTGATCCGGAAGATCCGGAGAGCCCCTACCGCCAGCACACGGTGTGGGATTGGCACGGGGCCACCATTGACTTGTTGTTCCAGATGGCCGCTTCCAAAGGGCCAAATAAGGCCAAGATTAAGAGCGTTATCGACTTGCAGCTGCACACAGGCAAGAAGGTCTCGTCAAAGCGACTGGGTATTTCCAAGGAGAATCCGGTATCCTTTTATGAGGCCGGTCTGCTGGTGTACCAGGACGAGACGCTGATGCGAGATTTACGCCGCGTATTCGGCGTGAAGGCCCGTAAAGAGTTTGAGGTAGGGGTCGACTATCGCAAGCAATTGGGCGACGAGAAGCGCAAGATCGGCAAGAAAATCGAGTACAAATAATGCCAGACGACCGCCCCAACATGCGACGACTTTTCAACGACGACAAGGACGTCGATTCGTTGCGGCAGATGGACGAGGCTCGGTTTGAAGAAGAGATCGTGAACCATCTTTTTTCGCGATATAACTTGGCCAGGTCGCGAAAGAGCAAGCTGCTTGGCGAGCACCGGGACTTGCACGGACATTTCGGCTTGTCCTTGGCCGCTTTCGGGGAAGAGTTTCCCTCTTTCCCGATTCACCTGATCGCCAGGAAGTTTTCCAAGATGCGAGAGCAGAATCCTGTGCACAAAATTCTGGCGGATTTTTTGAACAGAAATTGCGTGCAAGAGTTCGAGCGGCTGAAAGACGAGCTGCCGGAGGGAATCGAGACGTACGGGCTTGTGGTGCATTGGGGCTTTCTCAAGGCGACCGGCAAACAGAAGGTGGATGAGCGGGCTTCGGCCGTGATTCTCCACAACCGCGAGCCGCGGGTTGACGTGGTCGGGGCGGTCCGCGCCTATTGCGTGCCCCGCAAGCGAGCCGCCCGCATCTACGTTGAGACGCTGTCGGCGTTTCTAACGACGATCGATAAAGAGAGTCCGGGAGGGCGGTGGACGGATGACTGAGAAGCGAAAATGGTTTGACCCGCGAACCAAGCCTGAAACTCAGTTGAGGCTGGTAGCAGGTCACGGGGTGTTGCCCGCGGATATCCAGGAATTTGTGGCGGTCGTGCTGTCGCTGCAAGCTCGTAATCGGTTGCCCTATGCTTCCAGCAAGCTCTTTTTGCAGCTGTGCGAGATGCCGCCTGCTGCCAGGCTCAGCCGCAATTTGAAAGTCGTGCTAACTTTGCTGGTTTCGCGAGCAATTCGCAATGTTTTGCAGGATGGTCTGTCCGCGGATGAAAAACTGGCTTTACGTGACTTGGAGCATTCGCAGGCACCGTCTAAAATCCGGGCCATAGCTCAGGGTCTACTTCACGCGAGCGAGCGGCAGCAGCTCGCGGACGCTGTCCAGGAGATGTATCGCGATGAGCGAACTAGGTGTTGGAAGTCTGATACCGCTCAATGAGCCGGTCGCGCTGGCTTCCCTTCCGCGTAAATACAGATTTATGCCCGCCGGAAGTTCTGACGGGTTGTCGGAGCTTAATCAGCGCTTGCAGGCTATGGCAAATACAGCACCTATGGAGATTCGCGAGCCAAGTCATGTCCTGCTCAATCCCGAGGGGCTGGTGCAGAAGCGGTATCGTTTCACGACTACCGGGCTGAGCCAGCTCTGCTCAGCATTGGCTCCCGGCCTGGCTCAGTGTGTGGGGGATATTTGCGGGCTTAAAAAGGACGGGGCTGGCGACGACGTACACGACGTGTCGAAAGCAATTGCCATATTGAACACGGTGATTAGCTTACGCTTCCAGAGCCGGTTACGCGGGCACGGCTTGATCATTGATCGCCATAGCAGTCGGATTGAGGGTCTGGTGGGTCCGCGTTACGAGTTTTTCTCTAACAAGGCCCTTTTCGAGCGTTGCCAGGAGTTCGTCCAGAAGCTGGGGCAATCTGTGCAGTTTCACAGCGCGGTTGTGGCCGGACGGAGGCTGCTGCTCCGGTATGTCGATCCTCGGCGGATTTTCTCCGTGCAAACACCGGCCGGGCAGCGGGAACCGTTCTATCGCGGATGGCATTTTTCCAATTCCGAGATCGGGGATTGCTCGGTGCACGCCGGGCTGTTGATTGTCCGGAAGTGGACTGGAGATTCTGCTTTGCTTGAATGTGGTAAGATTGTCCACGTTCGCGGCGGGCGGTTTGGCCCCAAGTGCAACCGCCTACTTGAAGATCTGCAGAAAAAGTCTCGCAAGGAACTGGAGGAGCACGACTATGAAGCACACGTAGAGTCGTTGATGTCGCAAAACTTGGGTCTGGACACGGACGCCGAGATTCGCACAAAACAACTGGATAAATTGGTGGTGCGGTTGCGGCGAGTGCTCCCCCGGAGGACTACGCGGCAAGTCTTACACCGGACGATGCTGCGAGGTTCGTATCTGGCAGATCGGCTCAATGTTGACGAGATCACGCAGGACGTGACAGCCGCTTCGGTTGCTCGCGTGATCGCAGGTCGCACGGTGTTCGATTTTTATAACTCCCTGGTGCATGTAGCCTGTTCGCTACAGCCAGAGCAGCAAGAGGCTGCCGAAAAATTGGCTTACAAAATTTTGACGGAACGTTTCAAACTCGTTTAGCTGGAGAACTTTTATGGCAGTCGCGGTTGTAGCTCTAACTCGTGAGCAGAAGGCAATTTTTGAGGCCATGCCCAAGGCTTGGCAGACGGAAACAAAACAGGCGATGGCCATTCAGGCCAGCATCGTCCGGACCGGTGTGATGGGTCGTTACGATCTTGGCGAGATTGTGGCTAAGTTCACCAAGAACGAAGCTAATTACGGCGAAGAGGCCGTGCCCAATTTAGCCGCGGTGCTCGACGAAGACCCCAATAATTTGTGGCAGTACCGCCAGTTTGTGGGCAGCTACAAACGGTCGGAGGTGGAGGCCCTGCTGGAGCGTTCACGCAAGGCCGGGTATCGCATGACCTGGTCCCATTTCGACGCGCTTTCCGGGATTGCAGGCAGCAAAGCCTTAGTAATCCGCAAGACACTGGAGCAAGCCTGCCTGGTGGACCGTTTGACCGTGGTGGAACTGCGGGACCGGGTGCAGAAAAAGATGGGCGGAAAGCGTTCGCAGGGCGGACGGCCCGCGATGAAACCTCGCAGCATTCTGGCCGGAATCGGGCAGATGAATAAGCTTGCCGAGCAGTACGAAAATCGGTGGGGCGGCTGGGAGGAGGTCGTTTTTGACGGCATGACCACGGCCGGAGTCGACCAGGTCAACCAGGACTTGTTGCAGTCGCTGGAGGGAGGTCGGGCAGCCCAGGAGCATTTGCGAGAGCTTGCCGCGACGGCTGTTGCGGCGTACGACAGCGCCATCGCGCGGGCCACTTCGGTGATCGGCGAGCAATCCGCAGAGCCTACCGCCGAAGATCCGGCTGTTCCGGAAGACGCAGGCACCGAGTACCCGCCGGACGACTACGAGGTTGCGGAGGCTCCGCCTGCGGTACAGCCCGCAGTCGCCAAGAAGAAGCCACTGCCGGTGAAGCCCGGCAGCGTTGCCGACCGTGTAAGTACAGCCCGCGCGAAGCGACCACAACCGGCCTAGCCTGCAGACCCATGCCCAAGATATCGCTTTGCGCTCTGTTTTTTGGCGACCAGCCTGAATTGGCTCGTCGCTGCTTGAGTTCGATCTGGGAGCGGTTGTCGGACGGCAAGTCGCATCTGTACGATATTCGGCTTGGGCTCAATCAGGTGTCGCCCGTGTCGCGGGCGATCATCGATTGGTTTACGGTAAGCGTGCAGGAGTTCTACCGGATCCCGGTTTTGCATTACGACTGCCCGGTGAACGCCTGCAAATATCCGCTCATGCGGAAAATGCTGCTGACAGATCCGCGACCCGCCGCGCAGTACACGATGTGGTTTGACGACGATTCCTATCTGGACGGCGGGCCAGGTTGGTGGGTCGACCTGCTTTCGCGGGCTGATAAAGTTGCCATGCTGGGCAAAGTTTATCACCAGGCTATTCGTGGCAGGCAGTGGGAGTGGGTGCTGCAGCAGCCCTGGTTCAATGCCGAGGTCGGCAAACCGGCTATGCGAAATGGCAAGCGGGCCTTTATTTTTGCCACAGGCGGCTGGTGGCTGGTGCGAACTGATTTGTTCCGCCGCTGGGATTGGCCCACGGCGGAGTTGAAACATTGCGGCGGGGACTCTATGCTGGGTGAGCTGATTCGCCATCAAGGTCTGCGTTTAGCGAATTTTGACCAAGGTGTGCGAATCAACGCCGACGCGAGGGGCAGGCACTCCAAGGCCACCCCTCGTGGTGAAAGTTGGAACCGCGTGTTACTGGGAACAAGCGGCTGGCTGCAGGACAAGGATTTGTCGCACCAGAAATTTGACATGGTCCGGAGGACCTTTGGCTGTGAATGAACCTCCACCATGCTTATCGAAGTAAAACGAATCGATGTTTCGCAACAGGTTGCCGAGCGGCAGCCGCCCGTCTTGTTATTCAAACGGTCGCTGCCGGGTGATGACGGTATGCGGCGAATCATCCCTTCCGCCGCCAAGCTGACGAACAGTGAACCCTGGTGGATTCTCCAGCATCGTCTGCCGGGTGACGGTCAGCCGCACTGGGCGATCGACAAAAGCAGCACGCATGTGCGGATTCCTCTTTTCGATTACACTCTTGCCGATCCGGCGAGTGAAACGTTAGTGCATTTTGGCGCCCAGACCGGGGCCTTGGCGATGGCGCTGGTGCCTCGCGATAAGCCCGTCAGTCGATTGCTCATTGTGATCGGCAATGTTTTTTTGCGTCCCGATAACGGCCCAGGATACCAAGTGTGGGCAGGTTATGCCCTCTGTCTCAATAAGGAGTGATTTATGTCTGTTGGTCTCGTTAACGATGCGTCGCGGCAGCAAGCTGCTCGCGAGTTAGGTGCACATCATGCCGTTCTGACGGCACCCCCTGGCGGTCCCGCCCCTGCTCATTCGCGGCCGACGATGACGGCCCAGCAAGCCATCATGCAGGAAACCGCACCGCGGCCTCCGCACTTGGAGCAGGAGGACCTGACCAGTGTTGACTTCGATCAAGCTGTTCGCGGCATTCACCTGTATTACAGCAAGTTTCGCGCGGTAGAGGCGGCTTTCGGCACGATACGTCGCGTGCTGAGCGGGGAGCAGGACCCGCCCGTGATTCGTTTGCCGACGGGTGCGGTGGACGAGGAAGGCAACCAGATCATTTACGAGCTGGACCTCAAGCAAACATTGCCGGAGCGAGCTTCGGAAGACGTAAGGCTCAACGCCTTACGCAAGCAACTAGGCCCGTGGAACAATTATTTTGTACAGGAGTATCGCCGATGGGTAGCACAACTGGCGAGAGCCGCGGAGACGACGACTCGCCTGCTCGCGACGACGGAGGAGAGCCAGGCCCCGGAGACGCCTGTCCGGCAGCCCGGCCCCCGGATTCTGCGGGCACCGTTAATGCCGCCACCTCCGCAGTAGACGGCATTTTCGTCAATGGAATTCTGGTCGGTGCCGGAGATGGCTGGCGAGTCAAGGAGTTCGAAGGTCGGGCAACAAAATGCCTGTCGTTGTTTTTGGAGTTGAAGGTGGGCGGGGAATTGCTGCCCAACTATGCTCGCCGCGTCTGGCACAGCTCCCGTGTGGACCTTGTCGCTCGCGGGGAGCAGTCTCGTTGGAAGTGTTTGTGGGAGGCTGTGGCTCGCTTTTTGAACTCAGGCGGGCGGTTCAGTGACCTGCGAGATATTCCCCAGCCGCAGTTTGATCTGCTGCCGGAGATCGAGTTTCCCGGTTTTTACCTGCTGGGCACCGAGCAGGATCTCGTGTTGGAATCACCTACGCACACGTTTGCAGCCATGTCCGATGCGGACCGGCTGCTTGTCTGGGCCGAGGACGCTTCGCTGGAACTGACGACAGCGGACGCTGAAGCTTCTTATCGCGATGAGGACGTGGATGATCGAGAGAATTTATGACATCAATCGCGTGCTCGAATTAAAGGAAAAGCTGACCAATCATCTCAAATTGCGGGAGTATCTGGGTCAGCAGCTCACAGGGGGCGTCTTTCGAGCCTTTATTAAAGATTTCAATCGCCTGCTCCCCGGCAAGACTCGCGAGCAGGTCATGCGTGAATCATTGTTGCATTTAGCCGGGGTCGTGTTGACTCCGGATATATTGCACGAAACGGCCTGGCTGCTGGCGGGCAATATCGCACGTATCAAGGCCTGGCACCCGGCGACGCCGTGGTCCCGGCAGGTAGATTTCGAGTACGTGCCTGTGCAGATCGTGCGGGCGCGGCGTGTTTTTGAGGGCCACAAACACGGAGCTGAGTTCAGCTTCCAGGTGCTGGCGGGCACGTCCGCGGGCTGCGTGCTAACCAAGGTTTGGTCCCAGCGGCTTTGTGGAGCTTTAGCCCGTCGTGTCGGGTTCAGCAATCAGCGGGGAGGTTTCCCGTATATGGACGTCCTGCAGTTTGTCAACTTGCGGCTGTACGTCCTCATCGATCCCGCCAAGAGTGCCAAGGCTCCTGATTTTGAAGAAGTTTGGCAGGAGGCTAACGGTAAGACCATCAAGCCAGTTTCCTGTTTCAATTACAACCGCAGGTATTTGCGAATGCGGGCGGGGCACGAGTTTGCGTGCCCCAAAAAGTTCGATCGCGAACTGTCGCCCTGTCACCTGTGCCCTATTGGCCAGGAGGAGTGCCTGCTGGCCGTGCACGATTTTTCGTATGTTAAAAAGGCCTGTCCCGGTTGCAGTCGGGTGAGCTGGTTCGATCCGGCTGTTCCGAACCGGCAGGTCTGTGTCGATTGTTACCACAAATCTCTAGGAAAACGCGAGTAACTTATGCCATCACCTGTATCCATCGGTATTTTCAACATCGCCAAGACCGTCGTCGATCGCGATGAAGTCCGCCGCTGGCTCGACTTCATCGGCGCCGACGAGTTCGAGATCCCGGAAGACGGCGCTGTTAGTAATCCGGCGTTGCTGATTGCGCTGGCAGCCAAGCGGTGCTACAAGAGCTTCCAGCCCGGACTCAACCCGAATGTGTCGAAGGTCCGCAGCGACTATGTGGACTACTTCGAGAACATTCTGGCCAGCGGTCATGGTTCCGTACTGGAACATTCTGTGTTCTCGTTTGCGCTCGAAAATGTCAGCCGCGTCTTCACTGCCGAGATGAATCGGCACCGGGCAGGTTGGGCGATCAGTGAAGGCTCGATGCGGTTTATCCGGTATAGCGAGTCGATTCCCTACTGGGAGCCGGACTCGATCAAGGCTTCCGGTGCAAAGTCACCGGCGCTGGATTATTGCAACAATCCGGCAGCTGAGGACGGAATCGTCAAAGCCTATTTGGATCTCGCGTGGTCGGACGACAAGCTGCGAGACGTATTGCAGATGTTCACGAATCCGCCGGATACGCTGGAGTTGAAGAAAGGGCTAACCCGCGCTGTGTTTCGCGCTGCGTTTAGTTCACAAG
>Ga0073900_10000545_pt1 | contig 24047 bp, 20 predicted proteins | sample KloWWTmetKNB5Kit_FD_66666 | JGI IMG/M metagenome (GOLD analysis project Ga0073900, IMG submission 66666) | Active sludge microbial communities from Klosterneuburg, Austria, studying microevolution and ecology of nitrifiers - Klosterneuburg... | ecosystem: Engineered > WWTP > Aerobic digester >...
GAATGATGCGCCGCGTGGTTGCAGAGACGGCAGACCTTGCGCTTGTGGAGGTTCCGCCCAGCATGGAAGCAAAAACCATGAACCTGGTGCTGGCCCCAACCGCCGCAACGCTGGCCGCCGCCAACCTGAAATCTACGCAGGATCGCATTCAGGCGGAGCGCGCAGAAGACGAAGCGCAGGGCTTTGCGGAAGAAGCGGTTGATTTGGACGCCGACACCGAAGAGGATGACGACGATGACGATGAGACCACATCTGCCGAGCAGCCCGCGCCCATCCCAGTTGAGCGCTTGCAAGAGCACAAAGAGCGTGAGAAGAAGCTCGCCAACCGGGAAAAGACGCGCAACAAGCGCGCCGAGGAGCAATACGGCCTGCCCTGAATGAGTGTGATGCGAGCCAGACCGGTCATCGGTTTTTAGCGGAGCCTCGATGACTGACAGGCCGCATCTTTTGGAGAGAAATGCCTAAAATCAAAACACACAAATCCACAAGCAAGCGCTTCCGCGTGACAGGCACTGGCAAGGTGATGCGAACCCGTCTGGGTAAGAGTCACTTGCGCCGCAAGAAGCCATCCCGCGTGAAGAGCGAATTTCCAGAGATGTTCCCTGTGCAGGGCAAGGCGCAGATCAAGCGTATCAAAATGCTTGCGCCATATCTCAAGGATAAATAAACGAGGGACAATATGGCAAGAGTAAAAGGTGGCGTAAAAGCCCGACGCAGGCACAACCGGCTTCTTGAAGTAACCAAGGGCCATTTTGGCGCAAAGCACAAGCATGTGCGCAAGGCAACCGAGTCTAAATTGCACTCGCTGTCTTACGCGACGATTGACCGCCGTCTGGAGCGCAGAGAGATCCGCAAGTTGTGGATTTTGCGCATCAACGCGGCTGCGCGCTTGAATGGCACAACGTATAGCAAGCTGATCGCCGGCCTCAAGGCCAAGGGAATTGAGCTGAATCGCAAGTCGTTGGCCGAGCTGGCTGCGCGTGAGCCAGATGCGTTCGCGACAATTGTGAAGCAGATCGCCTGAGCAGTTTCCATCCGCCAAAACAGACGGAACAAATAAAGAGCGACCGAGGGGCAGGTCGCTCTTTTTATTTTTCACATCGCGTAAAATTCTGTGTGTCCTGTTCAACCAAGTTGGATATTTAAGCAAAATGAGCGAAACACAAACTGGCGAACCCATCATCATCTGCCGTAATGTGCACAAATGGTATGGCAATTTTGAAGCCCTGCGCGGAATTGATCTTGACGTGTACAAAGGCGAGGTGCTGGTCATCATGGGGCCGTCTGGCTCTGGCAAGTCCACCTTCATCCGCACGCTCAACCGGCTGGAGGCGCACGAGCAGGGCAGCATTGTGGTGGATGGGACTGAGCTGACCCGCGATATTCGCAACATTGAGAAAATTCGCATGGAGACCGGGATGGTCTTTCAGCAGTTCAATTTGTTCCCGCACATCACAGTGCTGGAAAACATCATGCTGGCCCCGCGCCAGGTGCGCAAATGGCCGCGCGAAAAAGCCGAGCAAATTGCCCGCGAGCTTCTTACACGGGTGGGCATACCAGAACAGGCAGATAAATTTCCCAGCCAGCTTTCTGGCGGGCAGCAGCAGCGCGTGGCCATTGCCCGCGCCCTCGCCATGCAGCCGCGCATCATGTTGTTTGACGAGCCAACGTCTGCGTTGGACCCGGAGATGATCAAGGAAGTGCTGGACGTGATGACCGACCTTGCCCAGTCTGGCATGACGATGGTGTGTGTGACCCACGAGATGGGCTTTGCCCGCAATGTGGCGAATCGCGTGGCGTTATTTGACCAGGGGCAACTGGTGGAGATGGGCCCCCCAGACAAAATCTTTAAAAACCCGGAGATGGAGCGCACGAAACTTTTTCTATCGCAAATCTTGCATTGATGCCGCAACATTTTTGCGGAGTGATTCGTAAAAATATAGACGGAAGAGCGAAGACGGAGGACGGCCGCTGGCCGGGTTTCCATCTTTCGTCATAATTCCATTTTTGGAGGAATTTTTTAGATGGATATTTCTCAAGTTATTACTGCCTTTGGTCTGGCTGGTTCCGCCGGGTTGAATGCCTATATCCCCTTGCTGCTGGTCTCGGTGCTGGGCAAGCTGGGTGTGATTCACCTGAACGCGCCGTTTGACGTTTTGTCTAACCCGCTGGTTATGGTTGCGCTGGTGGTGTTGCTGGTGATTGAGGTCGCGGTAGACAAGGTGCCTGGCGCGGATCACGTAAATGACGTGGTGCAAACGCTGGTGCGCCCGGCTGCTGGCGCGATTTTGTTCGCGGGCAACTCTGGCGCCATTGGCAACATGTCGCCAGAGCTTTCGCTGGCGCTGGGTCTGGTGATGGCCTTTGGCGTACACGCGGCCAAGGCAGCGGCTCGCCCGGTGGTAAACGCCACCACGCTCGGTATTGGCGCGCCCGTCATCAGCGTGGCCGAGGATGTCACCTCGCTGGTTGGCTCGCTCCTCGCCATCTTCCTGCCGCTCGTCTTCTTGATTTTTGTGGGCGTGATTGCGTTTTTGATTTACCGTGTGAGCGACAAGTTCAAGCGGGCATTTGCAAAGTAAATGTGAGCGGTGGACTCCATCCGTGGGGTGGAGTCCACAGACCTGCGCGGCCCCTCTTTGCTGATGGGATAATGGCCGCCGCATGAACCTGATTGGCAACGCATGGGCGGCAAAAAAATTGCGCGCGGCAATTGAGCGTGACACGCTGGCGCAATCGCATTTATTTGTTGGCCCGGCATCGGTTGGCAAAGCCACTTTGGCGAGAGAACTCGCGACCGAGCTTCTTTCGCGCGGCGCCGCAGACCCCGCCCGTGCGCGGCGGCTGGCCCTGCAAAACAAACACCCAGATTTATCGTGGGTGGAGCAGCAAGCCGAGAAATCCAAAATTTCCATTGAACAAATACGCGAGTTGATGCAAACGCTCAGCCGGGCGCCGGGCGAGGGCGCGCGGCGGGTGGGCGTGATCAACGACGCGCATTTGCTCAGCGTGGAAGGCCAAAACGCCATCCTCAAAACGCTGGAGGAGCCGGCGCCCGCGGTGGTTCTGGTTCTCATCACCCCCAACCAAGACAGCCTTTTGCCCACCATTATTTCGCGCTGCCAGGTGATGGCGCTGAGGCCGGTTGCGGAAAAAGAAATTGCCCAGGCGCTGGTTGGGCGCGGCGCAGACCCCGCCCGCGCGGATGAGCTGGCGCATTACGCGCGTGGGCGGGTGGGCTGGGCCATCCGCGCGCTGGAAGACCCATCCCTGCTGGAACAACGCAAGAAATGGCGTGATGATTTGCGCGCGCTGGCCGCGGCAAACCGCACCGCGCGTTTTGCCTACTCCGAAAAACTGGCCCGTGATGATATGCCGGATATTGAGGCGCGGCTGGATGAATGGATGGCCCAGGTGCGCGAGGCTGTTCAATTTGACCAGAGCGATGCGCTGAGCCGCCCGCATATTTTGCGCGAGTTGATGCTGGCCCGCAAACATTTGAGCCAAAATGCCAACGCGCGGTTGGTTTTAGATGCGCTCTTTCTTGGAATTACGAATTAATTTTTTTACCCCTAACTTTTATTTTTTATCATGACAAACATAGACTGGACTCAACGATTCTCAACGGGCGCAAACGAGATGCGCGGCTCTGCCCTGCGCATCATTTTCAAAGAGACCCGCAAGCCGGGCATGATTTCTTTGGCGGGCGGCACACCCGCGCCAGAAGTGTTCCCGGTGGAGGACATCGCCGCCGCCTCTGAGCGAGCCATCATTCAAAAAACAATTGACTCTTTGCAATACGGCCTGACCGAGGGTTACACGCCCTTGCGTGAGTATTTGGCCGAGCGCATGAACGGCAACGGTTTCAAGATTGGCGCGGATCAAGTTCAGATCACCGTTGGCTCGCAGCAGGCCATTGACATTGTTGGGCGGTTGTTTTTGGACCCAGGCACACAGGTAGCGATTGAAGACCCAACTTACATGAGCGTCATCACCGCCTGGGCGCCGCTGCGCCCGGCTTATCTGCCCATCAAGATGGAAGAAGATGGGCTGGATGTGGATGCGCTCGATGCCATGCTCAAAAGCGGCGTGAAACCCGCGTTTTTGTACACCATCAGCGCGTTCCAAAACCCAATGGGTGTGACGATCAGCATGGAAAAACGGCGCCGCCTGATTGAAATTGCCGCGAAATATGGGATGCCCATCGTGGAAGATGACCCGTATGGCGAGCTGGTGTTTGAGGGCAAACCCATGCCGCCGCTGGCCGCGCTAGATTGCCAAATGCATGGCGAATTGCGCCATGTAATTTACATGAGCACGTTTAGCAAGCTGGTTTCGCCGGGCTTGCGCACGGCATGGGCGGTTGGGCCAAAAGAAGTTGTTGCCAAAATGACGCTGGCAAAACAGGGGATGGACCTGCACGCTTCTGCGCTTTCGCAGGTGATTGTGCATGAGGTGTGCGTGGATGGCTTGCTGGAACGCCACGTGCCGCTGATTCGGCAAACGTATAAGACACGGCGCGATGCGCTTTTGTCGGCGTTGGAAGAGCAAATGCCAGATGGATTCCACTGGACAAAACCGGCGGGCGGCATGTTTGTGTGGCTCACCATGCCAGACAACTTTGACTCACAAAAACTGGTTCGCCTGGCGCTGGATCGGTTGGTGGCGTTTGTGCCCGGTTTCTCGTTCTATGCCAATGGGGGGCCAGCCAACACCGCGCGGCTCAGCTTTGCCAATCCTTCCCCAGAAATGCTTCACGAGGGCGTGCGGCGGCTGGTGGAAGCGATTAAAGCCTATTAGGAATGCAGAGTGCAGAAGTCAGAATACTTTTTCTGACTTCTGCACTCCGATTTCTTTACGTCCCGGGCGTGGGCACTGGCGGCGGCAGGGCGGGCAAGCCCATAATCTCGCGGAACTCTACCGAGTCCAGAGATTCGCGCTCTAAAAGCGCTTGCGCCACAGCCACAAACTTCTCTTTGTTATCCAGCAGCAACTGCTTGGAACGCTGGTAGGCCGTGCGCAAAATCTTGATAACTTCGTTGTCAATGGTCTCGGCCACTTTCTCGGAATAATTGCGGCCTTCGCTCAGCTCGCGGCCCAGGAACACCAGCTCCTGGCGGTCGCCAAAGGAAACCGGGCCAATCTCATCGCTCATGCCGTAGCGGCGCACCATTGCCCGCGCCTGAGATGACGCGCTGTCAATATCTGCCACTGCGCCAGCGGTCACATCGCCAAACATGATTTCCTCTGCCGCGCGCCCGGCCATGCTCACCACCAGCCGCGCCTCAATGCTCTTGCGCGTGGTGTTGGTCAGCATATCCTCTTCTTCGGGGGCATACCAGGCCGCGCCGCCGGTTTGACCGCGCGGAATGATGGACACTTTTTGCAGCGAGAGATTTGACTCTGGCAGCATGGCCGCAGAAACGGCGTGTCCTGCCTCGTGGTAGGCGATGATCTCTTTCGACTTGGGCGGAATCAGGCGGCTCTTGCGCTCTGGCCCCAGCGCCACTTTTTCGATGGCTTCCTGCAATTCCTTTTGCGTTATTTCCTTGCGGTTGGCGCGGGCGGTCAAAATGGCCGCCTCGTTGACAAGGTTCTCAATATCCGCGCCGGTAAAGCCCGGTGTTTGGCGGGCAATCGCCTTCATATCCACATTTGCCGCGATGGGTTTTCCGCGCGAGTGAACCTTCAAAATCTGCTCGCGGCCCAGAACGTCTGGGGCATCCACCGTCACGCGGCGGTCAAACCGGCCGGGGCGGAGCAGGGCGGGGTCAAGAATATCCGGGCGGTTGGTGGCCGCAATCACAATCACGTTGGTCTCGGTGTTAAAACCGTCCATCTCCACCAGCATTTGGTTGAGCGTTTGCTCGCGCTCGTCGTTGCCGCCGCCCAAGCCAGCGCCGCGCTGGCGGCCCACCGCGTCAATCTCGTCAATAAAGATGATGCACGGAGAGGCTTTTTTAGCCTGCTCGAACAAATCGCGCACGCGGCTTGCGCCCACGCCCACGAACAACTCCACAAACTCCGAGCCAGACAGGCTGAAGAACGGCACACCGGCCTCGCCGGCAACCGCTTTGGCCAGCAGGGTTTTGCCAGAGCCAGGAGGCCCAACCAGCAAAACACCCTTCGGAATGCGCGCCCCAAGTTGAATAAACTTTTCTGGAGATTTGAGAAACTCCACCACCTCAACAAGCTCGGCCTTGGCCTCATCGCACCCGGCCACATCCGCAAACGTGACTACCGGGGTCTCGCTGCTCATTCGCCGCGCCTTGCTGCGCCCAAACGAGAACGCCTGATCTGCGCCTGTCTGCGCCCGGCGCATGGTCATAAAGAAAAACAGGCCGATCATAAGCAACGGCAACAGGTAAAACAGAGCCGATGAGAAAAACTGACTGAGCAGCGGCACGGTTTCCACCCGGTAATCAAAACTCGCCAATTGGTCGGCGGTGATGCCATACGAACCGCGCAGCATTTCTGGCGCGTTTTGGTTGGATGGCTTTGTGACAACAAATTCGCTGCCGGTTTTACGCACTACGCGCACACTGGAATAATCTGCTGCTTCCAGCAAGGTCTTTACATTGTTTTGCTTGACCTCGTTGACCAGCATGTTGATGTTGGTCTCTTCTGTGCGAGACGTGCCAGTGCGGGCAAAGGCCAGCATGGCGTATCCGATCACCAGCGCGATCAGAATCATTGGGATGATGTTATTACGAACGCTTTTGGGCATGTTCTATGCAACCTTGTTTGAAATACGATCTAAGTCTGCGTGATTATAAGTCCACGACAAAAAGTACGTGTTCCAGAAAGACTTATTATCACCCACTCATTAGATTTGCATGTGATAATTTGCTAATTGCAGAGCCAGGGATTTCCAAGACCTTTTGGCCCTCTTAACCAACATGCGAAAACACATCGAAATTGACCTGTCTGACCGGAGCATCAAGACACGCGAGCTTCATCAAGAGGATGCGGTGAAAGTGGGGCGGTATCTCATCGCCAAAACGCTGCTGGCAAAAAATGCCGCTCAGGTGGATGGCCTCTCGCCAGACAACCCGCTGCTTTTTTCGGCGGGGCCGTTTGCGGGCACAACATACAGCAACGCCAACCGCACCAGCGTGGGTTGCAAAAGCCCGCTCACGGGGGGCATCAAAGAAGCCAACGGCGGCGGCAATTTTGCGTATGCGATGGGTCAGCTTGGCATCGCCGCGATTGACCTGTATGGCGCGGGCGCCGAGTGGGTGGTGATTCATTTTGCCAAAGATGGCGCCATCCGCTTTGAGGACGCTGGCGGGCTGCTGGGCAAAGGCAATTTTGAAGCCGCCGAAATTTTGCATGCCAAATTTGGTAAAAAGGCCGCCATCGCCCTGTGCGGGCCGGTGGGCGAGTATGAAGGTTTGCTCGGTGGGATTGCCTTCAGCGACAAAGACGGGCGCCCCGCACGAATTGCGGCGCGGGGCGGCGTGGGCGCGGTGATGGGCAGCAAAAAAGTGAAGGCGATTGTGGTGGACATGGATCGCGCCCCCAGCTTTCATGACCCCAAGGCCGCGCGTGAATCCATTGTGAATTACTCCAAGATGCTGTTGGCCGATTCAGTGGTGAACAATTTTTATAAGGCCGTTGGCACGATGGGCATGGGCGATTACACCAACTTGATTGGCGGTTTGCCCACGCGCAACTTCACCAGCGGGCAAATTGCCGATGCCAGCAAAGGCGAAAAATTTAAGATGGGCGGCGATTTTATTGGCCCAATGAACACCGCGCGCGGCGGCGAGCAAGTGCATGCCTGTATGCCCGGTTGTGTCATTCAGTGCAGCAACGTGTATGCGGATGACAAAGGCAAGGAAGTGGTCTCGCCGGTGGAGTACGAGACGCTGGGGCTGCTGGGCACCAACTGCGGCATCACCGACCCCGATGAATTGGCCGGGCTGAATTACATTTGCAACGACCTGGGGATTGACACGATTGAAACCGGGGCCATGCTGGCTGTGTTGATGGATGCCGGGCTGGCGCAGTTTGGCGACACAAAGTTTATGGCGAATGCGCTGGCAGAAGTGCGCGCGGGCACAGAAGCGGGAAAGCTCTACGCGCAAGGCACGGCGCGGGTGGCCGATCATTTTGGCGTCAAGCGCTCGCCAGTCATCAAGCGGCAGGCCATCAGCGCCTACGACCCGCGCGTGATTGAGGTGACGGGCATCACGATGATGACCACCGCCCAGGGCGCGGATCACACCGCGGGCAACGCGCCGCGCATCAAGAGCCGCGATAAAGAGATTGGCGAATTGCGCGATCTGAGCATCGCCGCGCAAATCAAAGTGGCCGCGATTGATTCGCTGGGGTTGTGCATTTTTAGCGGCACGGTGACCAACACCAATGTGCCGTTTGTGATGAACAGCATCAACGCCATGCACGGCACAAACCTGAGCGAGGATTGGTATTTCCGGCTTGGCAAAGACACCTTGCGGATGGAGCATGAGTTCAACAAACAGGCCGGGTTTGATGTGGCCGATGACGATCTGCCCGCCTTCTTTTACGATGAACCCCTCGCGCCCACAAACCAAACTGCCCGCTTTCATGGCGCGGATGTGCAGGGGATGTATGAGTTTGCCTGAAGACGATGGACGATAGACGATGGACGATAAAACCGGTTCATCGTCCATCGTCCATTGTCCATCGTCCATCATGCACATCTCCCAACTCGACTACCACCTCCCGCCGGAATTGATCGCGCAGAGGCCGGTGGAGCCGCGCGACTCCTCGCGGTTGATGGTGATTGACCGCGCCGCGGGTTCCATCACCCACAAGCATTTTTACGACCTGCGCGAGTATGTGCGCCCCGGCGATGTGCTGGTGGCGAATAACAGCCGCGTGATTCCCGCGCGGTTGTTTGGGCGCAAACCCAGCGGCGGCAAAGTGGAAGTTTTGCTGCTGGAAAAACAAACCGACACGCGCTGGAAGGCGCTGGTGGGCGGGCGCAACGTGAGCCGCGTGATCTTTGACGCGGGCGTTTTTGCGGATGTGGCCCCGCATGAGGGCGAGCCGAGCGAAGGCAGCGCCGCGCGGATGGTGACGTTTAACGCGCCGGTGGAGCCGTTTTTGGAGAGCATTGGGCATGTGCCGCTGCCGCCGTATATTCACGAGACGCTGCAAGACAAGGCTCGCTACCAGACGGTGTATGCCCAGCCACCGGGCAGCGCCGCCGCGCCCACCGCCGGGCTGCACTTCACGCCGGGGTTGATGGCCGACCTGGCGCAACGCGGCGCGGCATTTGCGTATGTCACGCTGCACGTGGGTCTGGATACCTTCAAACCCATCGGCGAGGAGACGGTGGAGGCGCACAAGATTCATGGCGAGTGGTGTTCGGTCTCGCCACAAACCGCCCAGGCGGTGAACAACGCCGCCGGGCGCGTGTTCGCCATCGGCACAACCAGCGCCAGAACGCTGGAATCAAGCGCCCGGAGTGGTCAGCCGAACTTGTTCGGACGCGCTCCGGGCGCTTCGCGAATTTCCCCGTTTGAAGGCGCGACCAGCATTTACATCACGCCGGGCTACGCGTTTAAGGCGGTAGATGTGCTGGTGACCAATTTTCATTTGCCAAAGAGCACCTTGCTTGCCATGATCGGCGCGTTCATGGGCATGGATCTCATGCGCGAGGCGTATCGCGTGGCGGTGGCGGAGAAGTATCGCTTTTTCTCGTTTGGCGATGCGATGCTGATTGTGTGAGTGCAAGGTGTAAAGTAATTTTGAGTGGCGCATACTTTGCACTTAAAATAAGATTGAATGGCAGTTCCAGAGCATCTTGAAGCGGCGGTAAAAAATTTGCCCACCTCGCCGGGTTGTTATATTTATTACAACGCCAAAGACGAGGTGATTTACGTTGGCAAAGCCGTTAACCTGCGCAACCGCGTGCGCAGTTACTTTAACCCCACCACATGGGTCACCTACCCAAAAACTGGGCGGCTGGTGAAGGATATTGCGCGGTTGGAGTTTGTGGTGCGCGGGAGCGAACTTGAAGCGCTCATTCAAGAAGCCGAGCTGATCAAGCAGTATCGCCCGCGTTACAACATCCGCCTGAAAGACGACAAGCGCTACCCGTATTTGCGGGTGACATGGAAAGATGATTTTCCGACCGTGATGGTGACGCGCCGGGTGGAGCGGGATGGCTCGCGGTATTACGGCCCGTATACCGATGCCCGCGCGGTGTATGCCACGCGCGATGTGCTGCGGCGCATCTTTCCGTTTTTGAATTGCGACCGCGTGATCACTGGGCAGGACAAGCGCGCCTGCATGTATTACGACATCAAGATGTGCACCGGGCCGTGCATTGGGGCCATCAACCGCGCGGAATACCGCAAAAATATTCAACGCCTGTGCGATTTTTTGGAAGGCAAAAGCGAGCGCGTGCTGACCGACCTGCGCAAACAAATGGGGCTTGCGGCGGAGAACATGCAGTTTGAACGCGCCGCCGAGCTGCGCGACCGCCTGCGCGCGCTGGAGCACGTGGTGGAAAAGCAGCGCGTGATCAGCGGGGCGAGCAAAGACCAAGATGTGATTGCGTTTGCCCGCAACGAAGGCGATACGTGTGTGCAGGTGCTGTTTGTGCGCGGCGGAAAACTCCTCGGCCAGGAATATTTTGTGCTGGATGGGGCCGAGGGCGAGAATGACGAGGAAGTGCTGGAGTCGTTTGTTAAACAGTTTTATGGCGAAGCCAGCTATGTGCCGCCCGAAGTGTTGATGCCCGCGCAGATTGAGGAAGCCAACATCATTGAGAGCTGGTTGCGGCAACGCAGAGGCGACTCCGTCCAGTTAGCCATCCCACACGGCAAAGAGGATGAGGGCTTGGTGGAATTGGCAGCGCAAAATGCCACCGAGACGCTGGCCTCGCTTAAGGCGCAGTGGGCCGAGGATACGCACAAGCAGGAAGAGGTGTTGCGCGAATTGCAAGAAGGGCTGGAGTTGCCACGCCTGCCCACCCGAATTGAATGTTTTGATATTTCTAACACACAAGGCACGGCGATTGTGGCCGCGATGGTGGTGTTTGTGCATGGCGCGGCCAAAAAGAGCGATTACCGGCGATTTAACATCAAAGATATTGAAGGCCCCAACGATTTTGAAAGTATGCGCCAAGCTTTGCGGCGCCGGTTTGGCCGATGGAAAGAGTTGCAAAATGCAGGAGCGCCCCCGCCGGTCAACGATGAGACCGACCCAGCGCCCCGGGCGGTCAAATCGCCCGGAGCGCTAAATGGTGATCCAGCGCCCCCGCCGCTCCCAGCGACGGGGGCGCTAAGGACGCCTAGTGCGCTAAAAACCAAAAAAGAAGATTCATCTTTTGCCGTGTTGCCAGACCTTTTGCTGATTGACGGCGGGAAGGGGCAGCTTGGTGTGGCAAATGAAGTTTTGCACGAATTTAATTTGGCGCACATTGTGCCAGTGGTCTCGCTGGCCAAACGAGAAGAAGAAGTGTTTAAGCCAGACCGCGCCACGTCCATTTTGTTGCCGCGCCGGTCCCAGGCGTTTTATCTCATTCAGCGGGTTCGCGATGAAGCGCATCGGTATGGCATCACCAGCCACCGCCGCCAACGTGAGAAAATAGGCATGGCATCCAAGCTCGATGCTATCAAAGGTGTTGGGCCAATGCGACGCAAAAAACTTCTTATTGCGTTTGGATCGGTGGAAGGAATCCGCAAGGCCAGCGAAGAAGAGCTTGCAGCGTTTGTGCCGCCCGAGGTGGCAAAAACACTAAAAAATAATCTGTAACGGGTGAGGCGCAATTTAGTGCGCGCATCTTTTTACACGTTACATCTTTTGTTCCATGTTCAAGACACAACCTTTATCTCAACGCGACCCGCGCTGGGCTGATGTGCCGCTGGGGTTTAACACACAGGGCAGCACGATTGGCCTTCATGGCTGCTTGCTGACCGATGTGGCGATGGTCGCCAATGGCAATGGGTTTTCGGAAACACCCAGCACGCTAAACGAAAAACTCAAGGCGCTGGGGCCAGATATTGGCTACACCGGAGACACAAAAAATCTGTTGGTATGGACGGGCGTTGAAGGCGCGCTGAAGGATTTGAAGTTCAGCGATTACGATGCGTGCGCAAACGGCGCGCCAATCGAGCGCATCAATGCCCAATTGCAGGCGGGTGTTCCGGCCATTGTTAAGCTGGACTTTTCGCCAGTGCCGGGAATGCAGGAACACTGGGTGGTGCTTTACGAGCAGCGCGGCAACGATTACGGCATTTATGATCCGTGGCCAAAACCAGGGCAGGGAAACGACCGCTCGTTGCTGACCGAATACGGGTTTGCCGGAGACGCGCAGAACATCATCCGCACGGTGGTATGGCTGACAGGACATGCTGGCACGGCGCCAGCCAGGCTGGTGGTGCGAGCCGTGGATGAATGGCGCAGGGGTGGTTTGCGAATGCGTCAAACGGCCTCGCTGGATGGCGCGGTGATCAAAACGCTGCCAAAAGGCGCCGAGTTGCTTGTGCTGGGTGATTTTGATACAGCCATCAAAAAAATAAACGTGGAAGGCCAGTGGCTTTATGCGCGTGACATTGAAGGGGATGAAGGGTTTGTGCCCGCGTGGTTTGTTGTTCAGCGGATTTGGAACCCGCAGCTAAACCCATCCATCAACAAACTTTCTGTTTTGTCTGCCGCAAACCCGCAAACAAAAAAGACAAAGAAAAAAACAAAAAAAGCCGCAAAGAAACTGGCGCAAAAACTGGCAAAAAAGAAGGCTAAAAAATGAATTTGACGCGATATAACAGCCCGGAAACTTTTCTGGGGGTGATGCGTTTGCCGTTTGAGCAGGACGAAGTTGCCAATGGCCTGATGTATGGCATCAGTTTGCGCTGCATTTCTCATCCAGAGCTGTATCCATCGCCATATTTTGCGGTGGTGGCCGATGGGTCTGGGCCGGTTGCGGCGGCCATGATGACCCCGCCATATAACGTGGTGGTGTGGGTTCGCCCAAACACAGAATTTGATGAAGCTCTGCGCCTGATTGCGCGTGACGTGGCCGCGTTTAGCATTTTGCCGCCCGGTGTTTTGGCCTTGCGCGATGTGGCCGCGGTCTTTATTGATATTTGGCAAAAGATGCGGCCCGTAACCGCCCAAATAGCCCTCCGCGAACGAATTTACGAACTGCGTAAAGTGACCCCGCCCGCGCCATGCCCTGGCAAGTTCCGCATGGCCGCCGAGGCTGAAACTGCGCTGATTGAGGACTGGTATTGGGAATTTACGAAAGAGGCGGGCGTGATTGGCGATGAACCAAGCACGCGGCGCAATGCCCATTTGCGCGTGGCCTCTGGCGATGTGTTTGTCTGGGAAGACGCCGGTCAACTGGTCTCGTTGGCCGCGCGAGGGCGTTCGACGCCGCATGGCGCAACCATTGGCCCGGTTTACACGCCACCGCAATTTCGCGGCAAAGGCTATGCCTCAAATTGCGTGGCGCGCCTCAGCCAGCTTATTTTGGACAGCGGCAAAAATTTTGCCACGCTGTTCACCGATCTGGCAAACCCGACCTCTAACAGCATTTACATGAAGCTGGGCTACCTGCCGCGCTGCGATGTGGACGAGTGGAAATTTGATGCAGACGATAGACCATAGACGATGGACGATAGATGATGGTCTATCTAAGCACAATGGTATTAAATTCTTTCTTTCCCAAGATGGTCTATCGTCCATCGTCTATCGTCCATTGTCTTCCGCTAAAATCCTCCCCATGTCAAAACAATATTCACAAAAACCGCCAATGGCGATTGACCCCAAAAAGAAATACACCGCGCATCTCAAGACGAGCAAGGGCGAGATCGTGGTTGAGCTGTTTGCCGACAAAGCGCCGCAAACGGTGAACAACTTTGTCTTCCTCGCGCGCGAGGGGTTTTACAACGACACAACCTTTCACCGCGTGATCAAGGACTTTATGGTGCAGGGCGGCGATCCTACCGGCACCGGGCGCGGCGGCCCCGGCTACCGCTTTGCCGATGAGTTCCATCCTACGCTCAAGCACAGCGGCCCCGGCATTCTGAGCATGGCGAACGCCGGCCCCGGCACAAACGGCTCGCAGTTCTTCATCACCCACGTTGAAACCTCTTGGCTGGACAACAAGCACACCGTGTTTGGCAAAGTCATCAAGGGCATGGATGTGGTCAACGCCATCCCAGAGCGCGACCCCATGCGCGCCCGCGACCCCGGCGAAAAACTAATCTCGGTTGAGATTGTTGAGGCGTAATTCCCAAGCGCCCGGAGCGTTGGAAAACCGCTCCGGGCGCTGATTGCCCGTGAAACCTCGCACCCTCGCCCTCCTCGCCATTCTTGCGCTGGCCGCGTTTTTGCGCTTGCAATCACTAGACCTGATTGACCTGCGTTACGACGAAGCCGCCGCGCCGGTTTTTGCCATGCAAATTACGCAAGGGCATTTGCTGGCGCTGGAGCCATTCAGCGGCTCTGCGCTCAATCACCCGCCGCTCATGCTGTATCTGCTGGCGGTGCCGTATTTGTTGAGCAAAAGCATTTTGGCGGTGGCGGCTTTTCGCGCGGTGTTGGATGTGGCGGCGGTTGGCGCGTGTTTTGCGCTGTGCCTGCGTTTTTTTGATTCGCGCGTAGCCTTTCTTTCCAGCTTGTTTTTTGCCGCCGCGCCCTGGGCGGTGCAATTCGCCCGCAAAACGTGGGTTGCGCCGCTGCCCCTGTTCACGCTTCTTTTTATCTGGGGCGTGATGGAAATTGCGCAGGCCAAAAACCCGCGCGGCTGGGCCATCGCAGGGTGGGGGATGGCGCTTGCGGCGGGGGCGCACCTGGCCGGGTTTTTGTTTGCGCCCGTGCTGCTGGCGCTCGCGGTGGCCTTCCGCCAAACGCTGAGAGTAAAGCCCGTGCTAATTGGGCTTGCGCCGCTGGCGATTTTGCTGGTGGTGTATGTTGGGCTGGGCGGGGCTTTGCAAAATGGCTTGGCCTCATCTGCCGCGCAACCCATCAACCCGCTTGGCGCGATAAACATGGCGCTTTGGGGCACGGGCGGCTCGCACCTCAGCGATCTGACCGGCCCCTCATTTGAGCAATGGCAGCAGGTTTTCCCGGATGTCATCAACTCGATTGACGGCTTGCAGGTGGCGGCGTTTGTGGGCAGCGTGGTGATGGGTGTCTCGGCGGTGACGCAAGTGCGCGCGGGCAAGCCGGTCATCCGCGCCGAGTTCTCTCCTCTGGCGGTCGTCCTCTCGCTGATATGGATTGGCGTGGTGGCGCTTTTGGCGGTGGCTCGCGCGCCGCAAATGCACTACTTCACCGCGCTGTATCCCATCCCGTTTATTTTGATGGCGCTTTTGTTTGACGCCATGATTGGGCAGGCCACCGTGCGCGGGCCGGATGGGCGTTTGTATCGCTCGCCATATTTTGTTATTGGCTGCGTCCTCACCGCCATTTTGATCGCCGCGCAGGTGTACACCACGCTGGTCTTCACCGATTTTTCCGCGAGCAACCCAACGGCCATCGCGCCAGCGCGTTTTGCGTTGCAGGCCGCAGATAAGGCGAAGAACGGCGCGGTGATCGCGGTCACGCCCGGCGATGACCCCGCGGTGAACGAGCAAGCCGCGATTTTGCAGGTCGCGCTGGCCGGTCAGCCGCATCGTTTTGCAAATGCCAACGCCGGTTTGATTTTGAGTGACAAACCCGCGCAATATATTTTTTCGGATCAGACCGATGCCGCGTATCGGGAATTTTTGCAGGTCACAAAACCCATCACCCAAAGTTTTGGGCAAAGCCAGGTTTTTGTGTTTGCGCAGGTTGATGGCGCAAGCACGGGCGCGTTTACGCCGCGCGCCGCGCACTGGGATGGCGGGCCAGACCTCATCGGCACCCGCGTTGAAACGTTGACCGAGACCCTGCGCGTTGGCGTTTTGCTGCGCGTGAATGAACCGCCGCCAACGGGCGATGTGCATTGGTTTGCGCGTTGGCTGTCTGGCGATCAAACCATCGCGCAAAAAGACAGCGGCGGCGTCTCGGTGGGCAACTGGCGGCAGGGCGACCTGCTTTTGCACTGGTTTGACTTGCCGCTGCCATCTTCGTTGCCGCCTAAGCCCTGGCAAATTAAGCTGGGCAGTTACCGCTACCCGCAACGCGTGGGCATTGGCGTTTTGGCCGATGGCGCGTGGACGGATGGGGTTTTGATTGAGATTCCATGAATTTTCTTGTTTTTGGCGCGGGCGCAGTTGGGAGCTGGCTGGGCGCAAAGCTGGCGCACGGCGGGCATGAGGTGGCGCTGGTTGGCCGCGAGCCGTTTGTGCAGGCCGTCTCGCGCGAGGGGTTGCGCGCCGCGCTGCCCAGCGGCGAAACGTGGCAGTTGCGCAACGTCCGCGCGGCGGTCAGCGCGGCTCAGTGCGCCATGATGCAGTTTGACGCCGCGCTGGTGTGCGTCAAAGCCTACGATGTGGACGAGGCCATTCGCGAATTGCGCCCGCTGGCAGAGCGTTTGCCAGATTTGGTTTTCCTCACTTTCCAAAATGGCGTTGGCGCAGAAGAAAAATTTGCGCAGGCGTTTGGCGCGGCGCGGGTGATTGCCGCGACCACCACCACGCCCATCTCGCATTTGGCCCCCGGCGCGGTGAAGGTGGAAAAGCTGAGCGGGGGAGAGGGGCTGGCATTTTTTGACGGGAGACGGGAGACGGAAGACGGAAACGCTTCCAGTTCGTCCTCCGTCTTCCGTCTCCCGTCTGCGCTTGCCGCCACGCTCTACCCCGACCCCCGCGCCATGAAGTGGTCCAAGTTGTTCCTCAATGTGATGGGTAACGCGGCCAGCGCGGTCACGGGCAAAACGGTGGCGCAGATTTACGCCGATCCGCTTTTGTTCCGCCAGGAGCTGGGTATGCTCAAAGAAATCATCGCGGTGATGAGGATGGACAAGATTGGTTTTGTGAATCTGCCCGGCGCGCCCGCGTTTGCGTTGGCGCAGGCGGTGCGATTTTTGCCCGCCGTGGCGCTGCAACCCGTCTTTGCAAAGGCGGTGGCGGGCGGGCGCGGCGATAAGCGCCCTTCGTTGTTTTACGATGCGCAGAATCACACGGGCCGCAGCGAGGTGAACTGGCTAAATGGCGCGGTGGTCGAAGCTGGGCGGCGCGTGGGCGTTCCAACACCCATCAACCAAAAGCTGACTGAGGAAGTGATGGCATTGGTGACGCGAGACGGAAGACGGAAGACGGGTGTTAAGCAGCAAGAATAGCCGTCTTATCTATCTTTGCCTTTCGCCCAATCCGCCTCATACGTGGTCCACAAACGCACAATGGCGGTTTGGTCAGAGAAGATGATGCCCAGCTCGCGATTTAGCTCCAGCGAGCTGCGGCTGAAATTGTGCGAGCCAACGTAGGCCAGAGCGCCATCCACCACAAACACTTTTGCATGCACGTATGGGCTGGTGAGGTAACGCACTTTCACCCCGCCGCGCTGAAGCTGATCCAGCCCTGCGGCGTCGGTGTCTGTGGCGGTGGATGAATTGGGCGAAATGAGAAACCGCACCGCCACGCCGTTTTGGGCGCGATCTACCAGCAGAGCCTGCATTTCTTTGTCTTGCGCAATTTCGGCGTAAACATCCAGCGTTTTGGTGGCGCGCTTCACCAGCGCAGAAAGTTTTACGCGGGCGTTCTCTGGCGACCAGACCAGCGCGGTCACGGTGGGCGTAAATGCGGTGCGGTTCCAATCGGCCAAAAATGAAGCCGCAATTTCATCTACCTGGTCTTTGTTGGCGGTGGTGATGGCAAACTCGCGGTTGCGGGTGTACGCGCTAAAGGTCATATTGGCCGTGTCCACAATCGCTTCGTTGTCAATTACGTAGCTTTTTTCGTGAGATAACTTGAACGCCGGCCCGGCGTATTTTGTGGGGATGCCCGCCGCCGTCAGCTTGTCGTAGGCGGCCTTCGCCACATCGCCCGCAAAGGGAATATCCTGCTCCACGATGGCCCGCACATCTGCGCCACTTTTCTTTGCCTTTGCCAGCGCATCCACCATGCGGAAATCGGTGAGCATATACATTTTCATGTAGGCGCGGGTTTTTGCAGCCGACACTTTGTTTAGAAAATCGGCTTCGGGGTCATTGGGGTAAACCGAGAGCGATATCCGAAAGTTGTAGGGGTTGGGTGTGGGCGTGACCGGCGCGGGCAAGGGCAGGCTGGCTGGGTCGCAGGCGGTCAGGAGCGTCATCAACACAGGCAAGAGCAAAAGGCTTTGTTTTAACCGCGCAGAAAAAGTAAACATGTGATCTAGTGCGAATGATAGTGCGAATGACAGAGCTTGGAACTAATTTTCAATGATTTGCCGCGCCAGCCCCAGCAGCTCCTGCATGCGCTCTTCTGGCACGCTTTTGCTGATGAAGTATTGCTCGACCAGTTGCGCGGGGGTGAGCGACTCGGCGTTGAGCAAACCAATGCGCTGGCGGGCATCGCGCTGCACCTCGCGCGAGATTCCGGCGATGTAACGCGCCTCGCTCAGCGCGTTTTCAATCTCTTTGATGCGCAACTTGGATTCCTGTTCTTGCGCCAGCTTGATGCGCACCCGCACGATGGCATCTTTGATCTCGCGGCGCTCAATCGCGCGGATGACAGCCTCGGTTGGCGTGTCGCCGTCATTCAGGCAGTTGGCCTCAATCGTCACAAAATCGCGCACGGGCAGGGGCATAAACTGCCAGGTCGTCTCGCCGCGCCGCAATTCCACCAAACAAAAACCCTTGGCGCTGTCTTCCTCGCTAAAGTCAATTCGCTCCAGGCTGCCGGAATACACAACGGCCGGGTAGCCATCCTTGTTAAGATTTTGGTGTTTGTGTATGTGTCCCAGCGCCACGTAATCCCAGGCAGGGTGGGCGAGGGCGCTTAGGCTGATGATGGCATCGCGGCCCACCATCACGTTGCGCTCGCTGCCAAATGTTGCGCCGGTCACGCTGAAGTGGCCGGTTAGCACGGCGGGCAGGCTGGGGTCGGTCTCTTGCGCCAACCTCTGCAACTCCTCGCCAATGATGCGCTCCAGCTCGCGGTCAAGCTCATCTTGCGTTTTTCCGTGAAACGTGGTGTCTTTGAGCAGGCGGCTTCGCTGAGGCCAGGGCGCGGTGGCAATTTGCAGTTTGCCGCGCTTTGTCTCAATCACATGCACTTCTTCGCGCTCGCCAATAACGATGTTTGGCACTTCCAGCGTCTGGTAAATATCCACGCTGGTGGCGCGGCGCTCCATGACAGGCATATCGTGATTGCCAACGAGCAGCACGGTGGGTATGTCGGCCCGGCTCAGCCGCATAATTTGCCGGGCAAACCCGCGCTGGTAAGTTGGGTTGGGGTCGCGGGTCTTAAACGCATCGCCAGCAAACAACACGCAATCTATCTGGTTGTTGATGGCGTAGTCAACGATCTCCTTTAACCGCGAAAGAAAATCCAGCACGCGGGTATTCAGCCCGGTCGCTGGGTCAATCGTGCCAAAATTTTCCATGCCAATGTGAATATCGGCAAAGTGGAGCAGCCGGATGGGTTCATTGCGCGTCATGTCGCGCAGGATTGTAGCAAATGCGACTTGCGGGATGCCTGATAATTATTTAATGAGTTTGTTGCTCGCGCGAGGGCTACTTTATGGTGATGCGATTTCCCGCTTTGGTTATAGAAAGGGCAACTGTGCGGCCTTTTGCCGAATACGCTCTCACGGTTTCGGGGCAACCTTTAAAAGATTTAGAAGCCTTTGGCGGCAAATTGGCGACAACCAAAAACCCATTGTTTGTTACCGTGACTGGAACTGAGCTGTTATTTCGGGCAATCAACGCCATGCTGGTGCATGCAACTGGCAGTGCATTCTGCGCCTCATGCGCTTCAACAGATGGGGGGCGGACGACAAAAGCACAGCTTAGTACCAGCGCAATCCGCAAGCACAAACCTATTCCCCTTGAATATAGATTTTGACGTTCCATATTTCTGCCCTCAATATTCCTTCTATATCACAATACCCCGTTTGGAATACGTGTGATCAAATCAATAAACCAACATCATTCGAACATCCGTTTCGTATATATCCTTCCCTTTAATATTTAACCACACTTTTTCTCGGAAATGCGAAATCTAAGACAGAGTATATTTACAAAAATGATTGAACTTCTTGAACAAGCAGTGCGCATCAAGTCCCTGAGCGGGCATGAGCGCGAAGTGGCGAATTTTCTGGCGCGCGCCATGACCGTTTTTGGCTATGACCGCGCCTGGGTAGATGATGCCGACAACGTCGTGGGCGTAATTGGCAATGGCAGCAAGCAACTCGTTTTCCTCGGTCACATAGACACGGTGGATGGCGATGTGCCGGTGCGATACGAAGACGACGCGCAAGGCCGCAAACTATATGGGCGCGGCTCGGTAGATGCCAAAGGCCCGTTGTGCGCGTTTATTCAAGCCGCGCGCAAATTCATTGGCAAAACAAACGATTGGCAAATTGTGGTGATTGGCGCCAGCGGCGAGGAAAGCGCATACGCCAAGGGCGCCCGGTACGCCATCACCCAATTTAACCCCGCCTTGTGCATCATTGGCGAACCCAGCGCCAGCGGCTCGGTGACGCTGGGCTACAAAGGCCGCCTGCTGGCCGAGGTGCACATGGAACAGCCCTCGCAGCACACCGCCCGCCCCGGCCCCAACCCCAGCGAATACGCCGTGAAATTGTGGAACTCCATCCACACGATGTCCGACTTGTATAACGGGATGAAGGGCGATGCCTTTGATTTGCTCATGCCAAAGCTGCGCGATATTCAAGCTGGCGATGATGGCCTGCGCGAGTGGTGCGATATGTTCATGGGTTTTCGCTTGCCGCCAGAGATTACCCCTGCCCAGCTTCAGCAGCGCATCCTCACCGAGTTTGACGCGCTCAAAGCCAACAGCACACTGGACAAAGTGGCCTCCACGATTAACTTTCGCGGCAATGAGCCAGCGGTAAAAGCAGAGCGCAACACATCACTGGTGTATGCCTTTCTTGGCGCCATCCGCGAAGAAAAACTGCGGCCCTCACTCAAACTAAAAACCGGCACCAGCGATTGGAACGTGGTCTCGCCGTACTGGAAATGCCCAACCGTGGCGTATGGCCCCGGCGACTCTAATTTGGATCACACACCCATCGAGCATGTGTATGTGCACGAGTTTGAACGCGCCGTGCGTGTGCTGGAGCGGGTAATTGGGACGATTGTTTCTTGAAACCTGTGAGGTCGCCAATCTTCGATTGGGCGCCGACCACACAGGTTTATATCAACCATGCTAAACATCTACGAAGTTGACGCCGCCCTGGCAGGCATTCTTGCCCGCAAACCAATTGACGAATTCCCGGTCACGCCCGCCATGCGCGAGCGCACCATCAAAACTTTTGGCGAGGATATCCCGCCCGAAGAAGTGGTGCGCCGCATCTTAAAAGATGTGCGCAAACGCGGCGATGCAGCCATGTGCGAGTGGACGCGCAAGCTGGACGGCATCGCCATCACCCCCGACCAGTTTGAAGTGATTGACGAGGACTTTGCCGTGGCCTACGACCAGGTGGATAGCGAAGTGGTGGCCGCGTTTGAGCGCGCCGCCGAGCGCATCTCGGCGTTTCACGCGCGCAACCCGGCCCAAAGCTGGATGAACACAGAGATGGGCGGTTTGCTCGGCCAGCTCATTCGCCCGCTGGAGCGGGTGGGGGTGTATGTGCCCGGCGGCACGGCCCCGCTGGCTTCCACACTTTTGATGACCGCGATTGTGGCCCGACAAGCGGGGGTAAAGGAAATCATCGTGTGCGCGCCGCCCACCCGCGAGCCATCCCCAAACAGCGGGCGGCCCGTGCCGCACCCGGCCATCCTCGTGGCCGCAGACATCGCGGGGGTGGATGCGGTTTACGCGGTGGGCGGGGTGCAGGCCATTGGGGCGATGGCGTACGGGACGGATACCATCGCCTATGTGGACAAAATTTGCGGGCCGGGCAACGCCTTTGTGGTGCTGGCCAAAAAAGAGGTGTTTGGCACGGTGGGCATAGATTCGCTCCCCGGCCCAACCGAGACGGTTGTGATTGCCGATGAGACTGCCAACCCCGCCTGGGTTGCGGCAGACATGCTGGCTCAGGCCGAGCACGTGGGCGGCACGGCCATTCTCATCACCACCTCGCGCAAGGTGGCCGAGGCGGTGGATGACCACTTGGAAGAGCAACTTGGCGAATTGCCAGAGGCCACCGCCGTCGAGATCCGCGATTCGTTTGCCAACCGCAGCGGCGCGGTGATTGCCGAGGATTTGCTGGAGGCGGTGGCCGTTGCCGATTCATACGCACCGGAGCATTTGTGCCTGTCTGTGCGCGACCCGTGGGCATGGGTGGGCAAAATTCGCAACGCGGGCGGCGTGTTTGTGGGCGAGCATTCCTACGAAGTGCTGGGCGATTACTGCGCCGGCCCCAGCCACGTGATGCCCACCGGCGGCACGGCCAACTTCACCTCGCCGCTTAACGTGCTGGATTTTGTGCGCGTGATGAATGTCATCGCGCTGGACGAAGAAACCTCGCGCGGGTTGGGGCCAATTGCGGTCAAAATGGCCGAGGCCGAAGGTTTGGCCGCCCACGCCGCCGCCGCGCGGATACGGGAATAAACCAGAGCGCCCGGAGCGTTGGAAAAACGCTCCGGGCGCTAATGCCTTCGTCTTAAAACCGCCACGCCCACCAGCCCGGCGCAAATGGCAAAAAACGCGAGATAACCTGAGCGGTCTGCCCCATCCGATTGGTCAGACTGCTTAGGTGTTGATGGAATCTCGGTTGGCAATGCGCGTGTGCTTTCTGGTGATGGCGCAGCCGTTGGCGTTGCTTCTTCGCGCGGGGAAGGGCTGGGGGTGGGGGTCGCCAAACTCATCGCCGTTGGTGTTTGCGTTGATGCGGCCGTGGCCGGTTGCGCGGTTTTCTCGCGGGTTTGGGCAGGCGTGCTGGTTGGCGCATTTGCCGATGAGACCAGCGTTGGCGTTGGCTTTTCCATCCCCGCCCCCTCGCGTGAGGAAGGAAGAACGCCGCACACCTCATCAAACCCCAGCGCGGGCGGCATGAGCGAAACTTTGTCGGCATCGCCGCTGCCCCAAACCCACGCCTGCATCTCGCCATTTTTAACCTGGGTTGCGGCTGCGCCCAGCGCCGCGAGCCGCCACTGGTTTTGCGCGGTGCGCTCAAAAAATGTCCAGTATGTGCAGCTTGCGCCCAGTGTCTGGCATTGGCAAAAACAATCAGCAGAGTTTGAACAGCCCGTGCCGTTGATGCTGCACACCGCCACGCCCATGCTGCTGGGTTGCACCACCAGCGGCAAGCCAGACCGCCTGAGCAACTCGTATCCGCTGATGTGTGGCTCGGCGAAGGCCACGCATTTTGAGCCAACTTTGCCGCTGGCGTATTGCACCACCACGCCCGCGTGATTTGGCCCAGGCGCTTGCGCGTAGGTGGGGCGTGACCCCGCCACGAGCGCCATCAGCAAGACGCAAAACAGGGCAGGGGTCTGACTGCTTAAAGCGGTCAGACCCCTTGAAAAAAATTTCACCCTAGTACCCCTTGCGGTTCAAGGCTGCAATTGCGCCAACGGTTGCCAAAATGTTGTCATCGGCAAAGGCCGATTGAAACGCAATCGCGCCGGATTTTTGTTGCAAGTTGACCAGCGCGCTGAGCGGGTTGCCCTGCGCCGCCGCCCATGATTCGGGTTGGTCGCCCGCAGCGATGATGGCCTGCGCCACCAGCGCGGTGGAGTTGGCGTTGGAATCTGTGCCATACGCGGAGGGCGATTGGTAAGGGAAACCGCCATCTGTGTTTTGCAAACCGCGCAAATAGCCCAGCCCGCGCCCCGCTGCGCCGCTGTTTGATGGCCGCCCCGCCGCGATGAGGGCTTGCACCGCCAGCGCGGTTGTGTCCACATCGGGCGCACCAGCACCGGTGAAAGCCCATCCGCCCGCGGGGGTTTGCAGGGCTTCCAGCGCGGTCAGCGCCTGCGCGGGCACGCTTGCGCCCCCGCGGGCCAGCGCGAGCACGGCCAGCGCGTGGGTGAACACGCCATCGCCAATGACCCCGGTTTTGGGGTT
>Ga0073900_10000547_pt1 | contig 23947 bp, 26 predicted proteins | sample KloWWTmetKNB5Kit_FD_66666 | JGI IMG/M metagenome (GOLD analysis project Ga0073900, IMG submission 66666) | Active sludge microbial communities from Klosterneuburg, Austria, studying microevolution and ecology of nitrifiers - Klosterneuburg... | ecosystem: Engineered > WWTP > Aerobic digester >...
TGGTTTCTCTGTATGGAATAGTAACATACAAGCGATGGAGTGCCTGGTTACTATTGATAGCCACTATTATCCTGGCAGCGACTGGTGTCGCATTGAGTATTTATATCAAAGATGGGGGAATTTATGAGCCGAAGACGGTTAAAGCTATGCTATTCCGCACGGGGCTGACGTTGGTTTTTACCATAGCTTCCTATTTTCTAATAAACAAAAATAAACTAAACAACAAAACATGAAAAAATTATTCTATTTATTTCCACTGGCTTTAATGGGCCTCACTGCATGTAGTAGCAATTCGACTCAAGAAGCAAAACAAGATGATCAAGAAGTTAGTGCAACTAAGACAGAAACTGAAAGCGATGTAGAACACGAAGGTCATGGTGGCTCTGTTGCCTTAGATAATGGCAAAAAGTGGCAAGCCAATCCTGAGACTACGCAAGGTGTAGAAAAAATGTCAACAATAGTTGCTGAAGGGATATCCGCAGCAAAGGAGCCTGCTTCCCTTCAAGAACCACTAAAAATGGAGTTTCAGACTATTTTTGACAAATGTACTATGACAGGCGAAGCACATGAACAACTACATAATTTTTTAATACCCATAAAAGGATATCTGGACAAGCTGGCTACCCCTGATGCTAATGAAACCACCCTTCGCGATATGCAAGCGTATCTGGGTACATATAAAAATTATTTTGAATAATTCTGATGATATCATTTATAGTAATGTACTAATCTTGCGATGAGACCAATTAGATACATAATGTTTCTGGAGGCTGTGATAGTAATTTTACTTCACGCGCTTATCCCCCATGTTCATCATGGAGAAATAACATTTGAAGCTCATGTAAAAGCTCATGCAAAAGCGCATACTATTTTTGAAATCCTTGAATTAAAATTTCATAAGCACTTATCAGTCGATCTGACTAATTATACTTTAGCTCAGTCTGTCGCACTGAAGAAAGTTCCTATAAACAAAGGTGTCCCTTCATATAGCTTCACAAATCAATATAGCACACAGGTCCTTAAGTTATACTTCCATACATGGACATTCCGGTATATTGCCCTTTCGAAGGAACTCCATTTAGAGTCCAGTGGTTTGCGAGGCCCTCCTGCAGATAATTCTATATCGTAAAAAATTAAAGAATTATTAAAAAATAAAATTAAATATCATGGGAGCAGCGCATTTCCATTTATTATTGACACACTTTCCTATAGTTGGAACAATTCTCGCCATAGGAATATTTGCATACGGATTATTTATCAAGAATGACTCTATCAAAATAGTCGCTCTAAGCATATTCGTCCTTATGTCACTCATGACAATCCCTGTCTATCTGACAGGAGATGGTGCAGAAGAAGCAGTGGAGCACTTAGCAGATGTTACCAAAAGTAGTATTGATGTACATGAAGAGCTTGCAGAAAAAGCAATTTGGTTGATGGGAATTTTAGGATTAACTTCATTGATTGGTATATATGCAATAGCTAAGAAATTATCATTTTCAAAAATGCTTTCATTAATCATTTTATTCATATCATTGGCTACTTTCGGACTATTCGCGAGAGTAGGATATCTGGGTGGCCAAATTCGCCATACTGAGATTATTACAAATAATAATAACGTACAAAGTGATAACAATAATGACATCAAGCATCAATCTAAGATCAAGGACAATGATGATTGAATAAAGTAATGACGCAGATTATATAATGCAATAAAGCCGTCTCTTGGGGCGGCTTATATTTTTTCAACTATACGATGAAGCACCCAATCTATTTAATCTATATGCTTAATAGCTAACTTATAAAAAGTAAAATGAAGAAAATTCTTATAATCCTAACTTTATTTTCAGTATTGGTCTTTACCAACTGCCAGCCTTCTCAACCAAACGAGCAGGTAATGTCAAAGTACATAAGTACGGGTAATAAGCTGGTGAAACAATCGTTTGACACACTGAGTAAATCGCTGAAGGCTGCGATAAGCGCAGGTGGCTTCGAACACGCAGTAGCCTACTGCAAGGTCAATGCAGTGCCACTTACAGATACCTATGGAAGTGATTCAGTCATCATTAGACGCACCGCTTTAAGATACCGCAATCCTTCCAATGCGGCCACAACCGACGAAACTCGGATACTAAACTTATATGCCTCACAAAAAAGCCAGGGAATGGTAAATGATTCACTCAAGTCTGTCACAGAGCAGTCGGCTGATGGAAGGATACACTACTACAAGCCCATCATACTACAAGAGATGTGCGCCAACTGCCACGGGCCCAAAAATACCACCGGCCCAAAAGCCTTATGGACTGCCATCGATTCACTATACCCCGAAGACATGGCCTATGATTTTAAGCCGGGTGATCTACGCGGCATGTGGCACATAACCTTTATTCAAAATGATAAAAACGTCCCTCAAAAGTTACTTGAATCCAAAGGAAGGTAATAAGAATTCAAGTACTATATACTGTAACTGTGCCATTTGAGATAATTAACCTGTTTGTCCTCCTGAATAAATCATTGTATTGATTTACACTATCATCTCATGTACCGCATTTACGGATCATTTAATTCAAATAAGCGCCACTTATAACTTATTCTATAAGCATAAGATAACTCGTATCGAATCATGTAGTTACCTGAAGTCTTTATCATTTGAAGTCCAACCCCTATTCTAAATGGCCACCTCAAGTCTTGGATTATATACCGGCACGATTGAGAGTAGCACATTTTTTGGTCGATTTTAATACGGAGATATTTGAACCTATCAAAACTTCTCTTAGGTAGTACGCGAATTTAGGGGTTAAGCAGACTTGTAGGCTGTCTAAGAAATTTTAGAGATTCGTGACCAATTCAACGAGTACCATCACGAAGTCCATTGCACCTAACTGTCAATAGTCAATTATGACTATATGTAGCAATTAAGGCAAATTCCTTCCTAAAAACGAAGTACATTTAGTTCTTGCAAGACATTAGGAATGATTAAATTTTCAACATACACTCCAGCCGAATCACTCACTGAGTATATCCAGTCCTATGGTATAATCGACGAGCCTGAGGACTATCAGTCAGAGTACATTTCACCTCCGATCGGCATGAGCGGATTCATCTTACAATTGGGCAATCCATCTCCTCTACAAAAGGTCTTGATAAATGGGGTAAAATATTTAGAACACTCTTATAGTGTAACAGGGCAAATTACTGTGCCCGTCGTAGGAAAAATCGCCGGTAGGGTTAAGTCGGTTTTGGTATTTTTTAATCCTTTGGGTATGCATCAGCTCTTCCGAAATAACATGGAGCTGCTGACCAACAAGTCAATGAGTCTCCATAGTTTTTTGGGCGAAGACAAAGCCACCGACTTAATAAGTAAATTAAGAGCCTGCGCCACACAACTCCAACTTACGGCTCAGCTGGACTCTTTCTTTATGGAACAGAGAGGAAAACCTCGAAATTTTGATAAACTTAAAGAGGCTTTGACGTTCATACATCAACACAATGGCAATATCGCTATAAGTCAAATAGAAAAAGAATGCTTTATTCATCGAAAAAGCTTGGAAAGACATTTTCTAGTTTGCATTGGTATAAGCCCAAAGACATACTCTCAGATATACCGATTCAAGAGCTTAGTCAGCCATGTGTCTCAAAATCCAAAGATCACATGGCAAGAACTATGCAACTACCACGGATATTATGACCAATCACATCTCAATCGTTATTTCAAGGAATACTTAAACATCTCACCCAATGAATTGGTAAAACTGGATCTGGATTTCATAAATTATTTATTAAAAAAGTCCTAAGGAACTTATATTTAAGGATATTTAACACTATTTTATATTAAATAACAGAGCGATGAAGAAAACTAAATTGTCGCTTTTGTACAAAGACTCTCTCCTTATATCTATTAAATTTGATAATAGACTATTTTTAAGGATAGACTATTTTTTGGTAATTTTCCTCTATTTAAAATGAATTGGGGGCAGCACCAGTTTAGAAAGTGTATTTTGCAATTATCTTAATAAGTAGAATACTAATCAGATGTTGAGATGGCGCAATTGATCTCACCAATTAGGAAGACTACACATAATCAGCTGCTTAGCATTTTTATAAACAGTGCTCAGCAGATATGGTGTATTGAAAATTTAGAATAAGATTCAATAAGTATATGGATTAAGCTCTAATTAATAAACTACGTACCTTGTAAAAGAATTAAATAAATTTAATCAGAAAAATAAAAAGTGGAGGAACAGAAAGATCTTAAGAAAAAAGTCAAGAAGCAGACTGAAGATAAAGTACATTGGGATAGAATACTTGAACCGAAGAATATATTTCAATTAATTCTGGGCTGCTCCATGGCAGTTATTGCCATGAGAGGGTTCATGATTCCAAATAAATTTCTCGATGGTGGTATCACGGGTATTTCTCTATTATTACACGAAGCTTTTCATTTCAATATCAGTTTTCTTGTGATTGTATTGAATATTCCATTTATCATCTGGGGGTATCGACGTGTCAGCAGAACATTTGCCATTCAGACCAGCCTGGCAGCTTTAATCTTGGCATTGGGTCTTTATTTTATTCCTGTACCGGCGCTGACTTCGGACAAGTTACTGACTGCAGTATTTGGTGGCATACTCATTGGAACAGGTATTGGATTGGTGATTCGCAGTGGAGGTGTACTGGATGGCGCTGAAGTAGTTGCTTTATTTACCAAGAGGAAGACCGGCCTTTCTAATAGTGAGATTATTCTGATCATGAATACTTTTATTTTTGCGGGAGCAGCTTTTCATTTTGGCCTCGCAGCAGCTATGTATTCACTAATCACTTATTTTACAGCTACACGAGCGACTGATTATATCGTAGATGGCATAGAACAATATACTGCGCTCAATATAATTACTGCCCACCAAGATCAAGTGAAGAGTCTGCTGGTCAATGACTTTGGCAAGGGAATCACTGTTTACAAAGGTGAGAGAGGCTACTTGCCAGGCAGCTTTGACATAAAGACTGATTGTGAGATTATAGTTACCATTATCACAAGGTTGGAAGTTTTGCAACTACAACATGCAATTTTGACAATAGATCCTAAAGCGTTTATATACGTCTTTAATATTAAGGAAGCAGCAGGAGGTATATTAAAACTGAAGTCGCATGCCAAATAATAAGGCTATAGAGGCGTGGGTTACGGAATTGTGGACCACGCAAATACCAACACATAATTTTTACCACAATCTAGCTCATACTATGTATGTAGTTGAAAAAGTCATTGAAATAGGAAAAGCAGAAGGATGCAGCAGAGAAGAACTAGAATTACTGAGGGTAGCGGCTCTATTGCATGATATTGGATACATACACAAACGAAAAGGGCACGAAGCTGAGAGTTGTCTGCTTGCCAAAGGTCCTCTGAAGGAGGCGGGTTACTCGAATGAGGAAATAAAAATCATCAATCAATTGATTATAGCTACAAAAGTGCCTCAGCGACCTCATAACTTATTACAAAGGATAATCTGTGATGCCGATCTGGAATATCTGGGAACGAAAGATGCTGCTGAATCTTCCGAAGCACTATATCGAGAAACAGTTCATGTAATTCCTCACTTCACACATAATGAGTGGATCCAGACGCAGATAAAATTTCTCACAGGACACCAATATCATACTGATTATTGTAAAAAAAATAGTGAACCCGGAAAACAAGACTACTTGCGACAGCTAAAAGTAAAATTCTATTCTGATGAACTGAGCCTCTGATGTGATGCAACAGACTACTATTTAGACATACAAACTTAGAAAATTTTGGAAACTGTCTTTTTCAATAAATTTAGTACTTTTACCTAAGCGACCTAAATGAGCAACTCAGAGTAGGCGCTATTATTTATTATTCCTGAGTAGCTACTTCACTTACTTATCTTTAGCTATTAGATAAAATCACAATAATTATGATTTACGAAAAGATCTTTAAAGGCCGCGGCAATAAGAAGCGGATCGCACACATTATGGCCGCAGTTGTGATTCTTTCACACTCACTTGAAAAGTATGATAGCGGACATCAATCCTATCTCTTATTCGGAATAGCCGGACTTATCTTTATGACCATAGCGATATTGCACCCCGCTATTGAGAAGAAAGCACCTTGGATAGATGGTGTGTTTTTTATAATTGAAGGAATACTATCCATTATTGTCGCCATCGACTTTTTTCACATGGGTAAGAAAGGAATTCCTTATCTTTATTTACTGACTGCAGCTTTTCAGTTTTTCGTTGCTTTTAAAAAATCTAAGAAAGGTTGGAAGGAACACAATGAACAAACAATAGAAAGTGAGACCCTCGGCAACTTATAATTCATAAATACAGCTTGTGTAGTGAAAACTAAAAGCAAGTAAAGAAATCAGATTGAGAATCTAGCAACCTATATTATGAAGAAGCACCAGCCAATCTTTACTCTAATCTTATTCATAGCTTGCTATATCTCTTCATATTCACAAAGTCCAATCCCAAAAAAAACTGAGAATGTAGTATATGGCATGGCCTCTGGCTCAGCTCTCCTCATGGACGTATATGTACCGGAGCGTGCTAATCACAAAGCAATCATATATATTCCAGGCAGTTCCTGGGGCTTTAATTATCCTGATGACTATAATCAAATGGCTTTAAAATCAGATTATGATTTGGATAGTACCTATACTCGTAAGTGGGTAAATTCTCTATGTAGTTATGGATTTACCGTATTCATAATAAATCACCGTTTCACACCAAGATTCCATTTTAGAGATATTATTGCGGATTGCCGTCGGGCTGTGCGATATGTAAGATATAATGCAGCACAATTTAAGATAGATGGCGCTCACATAGGCGCAATGGGTCACTCTTCAGGTGCGAATCTTGTAGGCATCCTTGGCCTCTCTGACACTACAAACTTGGATTATTCTGCGCCCATTGATACAGTCAGCTCTAAGGTACAAGCGACTGTAACCATGGCTGCTCCTTATAACCTAACCGACCTAAATTCAAAGAATGATAGTTCGATGGCAAATCTGTATGTCTATTCTCTACTCTCCACCTATATGGGTCATTTGCCCGAAGAAGTGAATAATACCTATATCCTATCAGGTGATTATTTTGATGCCTCACCCTACGCTCTGATCAGCGATAAGGCTTCACCTATGCTTATGTACTGCTCTGACAATGATCCAATAATACCGCTTCGTCAGGCCACAAATATGTTCACAAAATTAAAAGCATTTAATACACCCGCCAAACTGATAATCAAAGAGAAAGAGGGTCATACACCGAAACCTGATATGTCTGAAGTAAATAAGTGGTTTGAGCAATATCTCAAATAAATAATTATTGCGCTACATTTACCTATGAAAGTTATTTTAGTTTCAATATATTTTTGCTTTAGTTCTATACTGTCAGCGCAAAATGTTTATAAGACACCTTCAGGAGAAAAATATCATCTAGCTTCCTGTCGGATGGTTGAAAATGTGTCAAAAAAGCTGGTCACTAGTCAAGACATTAAAACATACAATCTAGACCCTTGTAAAATTTGCAAACCACCTCTACCTGCACGCCTAAGTGGAGGAAATAGCCTTACAAATAAGGCTGTAGGAGAAGCCGCAGAAAGCGTCCGTTGCAGAGGCATCACTCAGGAAGGTAGTCGGTGCCGACACACTACCAAACTGGCCAATGGCTATTGCTATCAACATACTGGCCAGCATTCAGCCTTACATTCAGGGACTTCGGGCACAGCAGTAAGTTCTACCTGTGGTGCGCCCACTCAGTCAGGCACTTATTGCAAAAGGAAAGTGAGTGGAGGTGGCTACTGCTATCAGCACCGCTAGAAAAATTTATTCCAAATAAGCGCTAACTCTTTCTCCCCAAAAACTCAATGCTTTTGAAATTAAGCTATATAGGATTGTCTTTCACATATTCAGAACAATTGATTATAATTACTATTACAATAGAATAACTATGAATTACAAGTGCTTGCACATTTATCTCTTCCTCACAGTCTTCCCATTCATTTCTTCCGGACAGCAGCTTAAACCCGGCTTTGATAAAGCGGAATATAGAGAACTCATGCTCATGTCCGTCAGATCTGTTGCGGACTCAGCCTATGCCTCGGCGTTTCCGGTACCGACGCACTACAAAATGATCTATCAGTCTGCTCCTATCGGACTGGATAATTCGTGGGATATGTGGACCAATGATGATAATACAGGCGTGATCAGCTTGAGAGGTACGACAGAAAAACCGGAAAGCTGGCTCGCTAATTTCTATGCAGCTATGGTACCCGCTATGGGTGAAATAAAGTTAAGTTCTGCGGAATCATTTAAGTACACTCTTGCCACTAATCCGAAAGCGGCGGTGCATGTCGGATGGGTAGTTAGCCTTGCCTATCTCTCCAAAGAAATCGTGCCAAAGATCAATGAGCAATACCTCAAAGGCACAAGGGAATTTCTCATAATGGGACACAGTCAGGGAGGAGCGATTGCTTTTCTACTTACTTCCTATTTATACCACTTACAGGAAGCCGGGCAATTGCCCCGGGATATTCGGTTTAAAACCTATTGCAGTGCTGCGCCCAAACCCGGCAATTTATATTATGCGTACGAGTACGAAGCAATGACTCAAGGCGGATGGGCCTTTAATGTAGTAAATGCCGCTGACTGGGTTCCGGAAATGCCCATCACCGTCCAGACATTAAACGATTTTAACAATGTAAATCCTTTTACCAATGCTGAAGCGCTGATTAAATCTCAGAAATTTCCAAAAAACCTGGTATTGCGACATATTTATAATCAACTCAATAACCCCACCAAAAAAGCACAGGCAAACTATGAAAAATATTTGGGTACTTTAACTTCCAAAATAATCAGGCAAACACTCAAAGAATTCACGCCACCTGACTATTACCGGAGTAGTGACTATGTTCGCGCCGGGGTAAATATCATCCTTCTTCCCGGGAATGATTATTACAAGATTTATCCGGATGATTCCACCAAATTATTTGCTCATCACTATCACGCCCAATATTTGTATCTACTGAACCAGCTTCCTGATATCAATCAGTCATACCAAATAGCACCGCTCATTTATACTCCCTCGTCTGCTGAGAGACGAAAAGCAAAAGAGAACACCCTTCCATTAGCTGCTAAAAAGTTCTTTCTACACACTCAGATTGGCATACAAATACCTCGGATTTCTCTACTCAATCAAGAGCTAAAACAAAATGGGTTTCTTGAGCTGAATAAGATTTATCTTACCAGAGGTGGTGGCTTCTACACCATATTTCCAAAACTCCGACTAGCTTCACTATTCAATTATGCTACCTATACTTCCGAGCGTGCGGCGAATAATAGTCAAAATTCTGTCAGAGGAACCAGTGTAGGCACCTCACTTGGTATCCTACTGATCCATCGTCCCGCATTTCATTTAATTCCATATGGTGGTATAGTATATTCCTGGTATGGTGTCCGGCTGTCTCGAATATACAGCTCGTCTCAACCATTCGACAATTATTTAAGTGGTCCTTCCACTCAGCACCACCTTACATCAGAAGGATTTACCGTAAATCTGGGTGCGCAATTGGCTATTTCTCCCTTTCTTAATAATTCCCTTTTGCAAAAAATAAACGTTGGCTTGCGATCCGGCTATCAGTTTCCCTTCACCAAAGCCACGCGTTGGAAGACAGATGCACATTCATTGCAGGGTGGCCCGGCTATTAATTCACAAGGATTCTTTTGCAATCTCATCATTGGCCTCGCCATATAGACCAGCATAAAATAAATCGCAAACTGGTTTAACAAAATACAATTCAATTATTCTGTTACATAGTGTTAAATAAAGTACTGAATTAGGATTACAAAAAAGTTTATTCAAATTAATTCTACTATATTTGAAAATAGATAACCATTCAAAATGAAAACAAGCCGCCTGGAGGCTTTTAGTGATGGTGTGATGGCTATTATTATCACCATTATGATATTAGAGATGAAAGCGCCGAAAGGAGGAGACTTTTCGGATCTCCAGCCCCTTATCCCAAAATTCTTATCGTATATTTTGAGCTTTATCTATGTCGGTATATATTGGAACAATCACCACCATCTGTTTCAAGCTATAGACAGAGTAAATGGAAAAATCCTTTGGGCAAATCTAACTTTACTCTTTACTCTATCTATTATACCACTGTCTACTGCTTGGATGGGTGAGAACCATTTCGAGAGGAATCCACTGGCACTATATGGTATGAATCTGATATCGTGCGCTATTGCCTTTACCATTCTAGAAAAGATGGCTATTGCGTACGAAGGCGCAGAATCTAAAATCGCAAAAGCACTACACAATAATACAAAAGAGTATTTATCTCTAGTGCTATATATTGCCGGCATTACAGCTTCTTTCTTTACACCACTCGTCAGTCTGATCTGCTATACCATCGTAGCGATTATATGGGTAATACCGGATAGCAGAATTGAAAAAAATCTATCTTCACTGTCGGAATAATATTCATCACTTAACTTTTCAATGTTATGGATCGTACACCAACAATAAAAGATTTACTAAACACATACTATGCAAGCTTTGCTTGCAAGGCAGAGTGGGATTCAGTCATAGCCGAAGACTTTATTTATGTAGGTGGAAATATGGCAGACCGCACACCTGTGCTGGGTAAGGACGGCTATAAAACCGTCATCAATCGCTTCTCAAGGTTATTTAGCGACATGAGGGTAAAGACGATGATAGTAGATGGTGACAGTGCTTGTGTCATCGGGAATTATGATCTTGAATTTCCTACAGGGCTGAAGATAAACGCTGATATTGCTGAGCTATGGACCGCTAAAGATGGAAAACTGACCTCGCTCACCATTTATTTCGATACCTTGACATTTGCACAAAACACTCCTAAAACAGCCTCCTAAAACTTATGGCATTTGATGAAGCACTCGCAGGAAAAATCAGGAACGCTGTAAGTCATCTTCCCTGTGAGGAGAAAAAAATGTTTGGCCACCTGGCATTTATGGTTCGTGGAAAGATGTGCCTTACCGCAGGCGAAGACGAAATGATGTGTCGCCTCGATCCACGACTACATGATCAAGAAGTGGCGGGTGCCGGATGTTCCACCGTGATCATGCGCGGCAGGCCTTACAAAGGTTATATCCATATAAAAATTGAGAATCTGCAGAAAGCAACTGAATTTGCCCATTGGGTAAATCTTGCCTTGGATTATAACCACCAGTTGACTGTCCTTTAATCTCAATCAATTGGGCGCCTTTTTATCGGTTTTAACTCATTTTCAATCGAATAAGTAGGTAAAACGTCAGAAAAATTTCTTAAACTTGCACTGTGAATTTGACAAAGAGAGTATTCGTCCTCATACTTGCACTGAGCTTGACTGTGCCCACTCACGTTATGGTATTTGTACTGGATCTTCCAGTCATTCTCAAGCATTGCCACCATCATCAGAGCATTGAATCCATTTCTTTTATAGACTTTGTACATGAACATTCTAAGACTGTCAATCACCCGGATCGTGAAAAAGACCACCCGGACCACGATAAACTGCCTTTTCAACACGATCAAAATTCAGATTGCTTCAAAACCCTACTCTATTTAAAGATAGAACTTGCCACTTCACTTACTTTCATCTCACCATTATCTACTCATGTAAAGTTTTTCTCCCCAATTTTATTCCCCAATTCACTTTACAAAAAGGGTATCTGGCATCCGCCAAAATTCTGTTAATTAAATACTGACTTTCTGCTTAAAGCAGATGAATTTAATAGTCGATAGCATCCAGCTTCGCCTATCCTCATTTATAATAATTGACTCATTATGCTCGATCGAATAATTCGGTTTTCAATAGAGAACAAATTGCTGGTAGGGATTTTTATTTTGGCCCTTATTGGCTATGGTATTTACCAATTTACCAAGCTTCCAATAGATGCGGTACCGGATATCACTGACAATCAAGTGCAGGTGATTACTATTGCACCATCTTTCGGAGCTACTGATATAGAGCGACTTGTTACTTTCCCCATTGAACAGGCAAACAATAATATTGCAGGGCTGAAAGAAATCAGGAGTTTCTCCCGATTTGGCTTATCACTAGTGACTATCGTCTTCGATGACAATACTGATGTGTACTGGGCCAGACAGCAAGTAGCTGAGCGACTTCAACAGGTCCAAAATGAAATTCCGAAAGGTATTGGCACCCCACAGCTGGGACCCATCACCACTGGCCTCGGTGAAATATATCAGTATATAGTCAGGCCAAAAGCAGGATACGAAAATGAGTACGATGCAACCGACCTACGAACCATTCAGGATTGGATAGTTAGGAGACAATTAATTGGCGTCAAAGGTGTAGCTGAAGTAAGTAGTTTTGGTGGTAACCTCAAGCAATATTCCATCGAAGTAAATCCAAATAAATTGTCTTCACATGGACTCACTATAAATGACGTGTTTCATGCCTTAGAAAGCAACAATCAGAACACCGGTGGAGCCTATATCGAGAAATCAGCAACTGTACTTTACATCAGAAGCGAAGGTCTGGTGGAAAATATGGAAGATATCAAAAATATTGCCGTCACCACCACTACTGGTGGCACTCCCTTATTTATCAAAGATATAGCCGAAGTCAAAATAGGAAATGCTACCCGCTATGGCGCATTGTGCTACAATGATGAGGGCGAAGTGACGGGCGCAGTTGTCATGATGCTCAAAGGCGCAAACAGTAGTGATGTCATCAAAGACGTAAAAGAAAGAATAGCGCAAATCCAAAAGACACTGCCTGAAGGTGTTGTGATTGAGCCATTTCTAGATCGAACCAAAATGGTGAATAATGCAATTTCCACCGTTGAGAAGAATTTGCTCGAAGGTGCGCTGATAGTGGTCTTTATTTTGGTGCTTTTCCTGGGTAACTTTAGAGCAGGCTTATTAGTAGCATCAGTCATTCCATTGTCAATGCTTTTCGCAGTGATCATGATGAATATATTTGGTGTAAGTGGAAATCTAATGAGTCTCGGTGCTTTAGATTTTGGGCTCATAGTAGATGGGGCGGTCATAATTGTAGAGGCAGTAATGCATTCATTGACACACAATGATAAATATAAAAACGTAACCACACTTTCACAACTTCAGATGGACACCAGTGTGCGCGAATCAGCCTCAAAGATGATGAACAGCGCCGTATTTGGTCAGATAATTATCCTTGTGGTATATCTGCCCATTTTTACACTTCAGGGAATAGAAGGTAAGATGTTCAAGCCAATGGCACAAACAGTAGCTTTTGCCTTATTGGGCGCATTTATCTTATCACTAACTTATATTCCTATGATGAGCGCCTTATTCTTAAGTAAGAAGACAAAGCACAAGCAGAATATTTCAGACCGGCTAATGACATGGCAGGTAAATCAATATCAAAAGATGTTGAAAAAGGTCCTGAATTTTCCGAAAATAGTGATGGCAACTACCCTTACCTTATTTGTGATTGCCTTATTTATTCTGAGTAGAATGGGTGGCGAGTTTATTCCCACACTGGAAGAAGGAGATTTTGCTATCGATACCCGGGTATTGCCCGGAAGTAGTCTGACCACAACTATCGCCAGTACGCAGAGAGCTGCGCATGTTCTCAAATCACGCTTTCCGGAAGTAGAACAGGTAGTGACCAAAATAGGGAGTGGTGAAGTGCCTACTGATCCTATGCCAATGGAAGCCAGTGACATGATGGTGATATTAAAAAATAAAAAAGAGTGGACCTCTGCAAAGACATTCAATGAGTTAGCGGAAAAAATGGGTGCAGCTTTACAAGATGTTCCAGGCATTACCGCCGGATTCCAGTATCCGGTACAGATGAGGTTTAATGAATTGATGACAGGTGCCAGGCAAGATGTGGTCTGTAAAATTTTTGGCGAGGATCTGGATACATTGGCTTCATATGCACATCGCATCGGGCAGATAGTAAATACTGTAGCAGGGGCAAAAAACTTGTATGTGGAAACAGTCTCAGGAATACCACAGATCACTATCAACTATAATCGTCAGGCGATCGCACAATACAATTTAAATATCGTTGACATAAATAAAATTATAAATACATCATTAGCAGGTCAAAGCGCAGGTATGGTATTCGAAGGTGAAAAAAGATTTGATCTCGTCGTAAAAATACAGGGTTCTCAGAAGAAAGATATTACGGATATTCAAAATTTATTGATTCCCACTCCTGCGGGACCCCAGATTCCATTGTCTCACCTGGCAAACGTAGAAATCAAAGAAGGTCCCAATCAGATTCAACGTGAAGATGCCAAGCGCAGAATCATAGTAGGCTTCAATGTGAAAGACCGCGATGTACAGAGTATAGTACACGAATTACTGCAAAAGGTAGAAAAAGAGCTGAAATTTTCCTCCGGGTATTATGTCACTTATGGAGGTGCATTCGAAAACTTGAATGAAGCAAAACAGAGATTATTAATAGCAGTGCCAGTCTCACTTTTACTCATATTTTTATTTCTCTACTTTGCTTTTAAATCAGCTAAGTTGGGCCTATTGATATATTCTGCTATACCACTTTCAGCCATTGGCGGCATTTTCTTTTTAGCGTTACGAGGTATGCCATTTAGTATAAGTGCAGGTGTAGGGTTTATAGCTCTGTTTGGGGTCGCAGTATTGAATGGGATCGTATTAATCGCAGAATTCAATCGTCAGAAGCAATTAGGTGAAACTGACTTAAGAGAAATAGTATATAATGGTACCCGGATTCGATTTCGTCCGGTGCTGATGACTGCCTTTGTGGCTTCTCTAGGCTTCTTGCCTATGGCTACGAGCAATGGTGCAGGCGCAGAAGTACAGCGTCCTCTTGCCACAGTGGTAATTGGTGGATTGCTAATTGCTACCTTTCTAACACTCTTCGTATTACCCATATTATATATTTGGTTTGAAAAAAAATCAAATAAAATAATTAAAAGCGTTGCCACGGCAGGATTAATCATGCTATTCACTTTACCTCAACAATATGCTACTGCACAGATTCCCATTTCACTTCAAAATGCAATCGACACAGCCATAAAAAATAATCTTTCTCTGAAGAATGAACTGCTTAATTCTGAGTATAACAAAAAACTCATTGCCGCTTCAATTGATATTCCTACGCCAGCATTGACGGGCGAATTTGGACAGATAAATTCCTTGTATAATGACACTCGATTTGGCCTATCCCAATCAATTAAATTTCCTACAATATATAAAAGACAAAAAGCACTAAGAAACGAAATCTATCGCAGCAGTCTGAACCATATTGTTTTGAAAGAGGCCGAACTGAAACTAAGCGTTAGCAAGGCTTTCTATCAATGGATTTACCTGCAACAAAAAATGAGCATTCTAATGCAAAGTGATAGTATATACCAAGCATTCCTAGCTAAGGCAACATTGAGAGTTGAAAAAGGGGCTGGTAACATCCTGGAAAAGATCACCGCTGAAACCCAAAAAGGTCAGATTGAACTACAATTAAGTGAAGTCCGACAAGATATTGACATTACCGAATTGGAGTTCAGGTTGCTCCTCAATACACCGAGGGAAGTCGTTCCTGATGTTCGAGATACGACGATATTGCGCACCGCGGTAATAGATATAACACTAAGTAACCGTCATCCAGCTATTGTCGCACTGCAGCAGGAAAGGGAGATCTCAATTGCCAATACACAACTAGAAAAGTCAACTCGGCTGCCTGATCTGACACTTGCCTACAATAACATGAGTATTCAAGGACCCGGCCCGAACGATGTCTCATATCCGGCATCAAAAAGGTTTCATTCAGTACAACTTGGAGTGGGAATTCCACTAACCTACGGATGGCAGAAAGCTAAAGTTAATTCTGCCAAAATAGCAGAGCAAATAAGTGAGAACAATCTTCAACTGGGTTTACAAAATTTAAATTCAGAATATCAGATTACGCTTAAGAAGTATTTAAGTCAACTGGAAATAGTACAATACTACGAACGAACTGCTTTAAAAAATGCCAACCTTATTACCAGCACTGCTCAATTACAGTTTATCAATGGAGAAATAGATTATCTAGAATGGGCCATGCTAATAAATAATGCTACCACCATCAAAAGCAATTATTCAGATGCACTCCATTTACTACATCAAAGTATAATTTACCTTAATTTCCTTACTACCAAATAAATCCAAATCATGATAAAATATATCATCATAATAATAGTTCTCTTCAGTCTGCTCTCATGCACTTCAAAATCTGCTCCGGATGTTGCTACAGAAAATACTGCTGCAGACATAGTGTCACTGAATGATGCACAACTTAAAAATACAGATATTCAGACCGGGATCTTACAACCTCGGAAGCTCGCTTCTATACTTAAAGTGAATGGAGTGATAGATGTTCCTCCACAGAATATGGTATCAGTCAGTGTACCACTGGGAGGTTATCTGAAGTCATCAAAATTGCTCGAAGGAATGCACGTAAAAAAGGGTGAAATAATTGCCACCATGGAGGACCACCAATATGTCCAGCTTCAGCAGGATTACCTGACAGCAAAAGCACAGTTAAGCTCAATAGAAAAAGAATATCTGCGCCAAAAAGATTTAAATGAAAGTAAAGCCAGCAGCGACAAAGTGTACGAGAATGCACAGTCTGTGTTTCTAACACAAAAAGTTTTGCTCAGATCACTGGAAGAAAAACTAAGACTCATCTACATTAACCCGGCAAGGCTTAGTGTGTCCAATATCTCCCGAAGTATACGGATTCCCTCCCCGATTAATGGCTTCGTATCTGAGGTAAAAATAAATATCGGTAAGTACGTCTCGCCGACTGAGGTAATGTTCGAACTGGTCAATCCTACAGATATCCATTTGGCACTTACAGTCTTTGAGAAAGATGTAGATAAAATTTTTATTGGCCAAAAGATTATGGCCTATAACAATCAGAGACCGGATAAGAAATATCCTTGTAAAGTCATCTTAATAGGTAAAAATTTATCACCGGAGAGAGCAGTTACCGTTCATTGCCATTTCGATCAATACGACAGTTCACTTATTCCAGGCATGTATATGAATGCTGACCTAGAGGTAGTTTCACAAGACGCATATGCTATCCCAAATGATGGCTTGGTTCGCTATGAAGGCAAGCAATATGTCTTTATTGTCACAGGCGAAAAAGAATACCACATGCAAGAAGTAACCACACAGCATTCAGACAGTGGATTTACGCAATTTACCCTTGCAGATGGGTCACTCATTAAAGACAAGCTCTTCGTCATCAAAGGTGCTTACACCCTACTTATGAAGTTGAAAAATACTGAAGAGGAATAGGTAATATTATTTCTAAACCAGCTTATGGCCAAGAGCGCAGCGACCCACTGGTCTTTGGCCAGTAGTCTTTAGTCTTTAGCTTTTTTTAAAGTAAAAATTAAAAGATTTATTCAAGATATTTTCGGATAGTAACTAAAAGCTAAAGCGAAGCGAACTAAAGCGAAGCGAGCCAAAGCGATAGACTATTCAGAAATTTTCCTATATTACTATATTATTCTTATCCATTAATATAACACAAAGATGAAATACACACTGATCAAAGATTGTATCCGGCTGGTAGAACTCTTCGAAGCGGAGCACCCAAATGCGGAGAGTCACTCCACAGACATCCATGGATTTTCACAGTGGATGGCTAACCATTTGGGACAGATGCCCGATCAGGTTGCTACTGCCGACTGGGAAGGCAAGGAGAATGGCCGGAGCCCTGAGAGTGCCATCAACACGCTTATAGTGCACATGAACCGATATGCAAAGTCTTACTCAAAATCAGCTATTCATGACTCTCCCTTTTCTACCCAAGAAGAATTCATATACCTGATCAACCTCAATGCTTTTGGGGCGATGACCAAAATGGACCTCATCAAAAAGAATATTCAGGAAAAACCGGTGGGCATGCTAATCATCAACCGACTGATGAAGCATGGCTGGGTAGAACAGCAGGATTCGGAGAAAGATAAACGAAGTAAGATTATTAGAATCACGCCGGCCGGCACTCAGGCACTGAATAAGCAAATGGAAAAAATCAGACAAGCGACCACAATAGTGACCGGAGATCTGACTTACAATGAAAAAATGCAACTAATCAATCTGCTAACTAAACTAAATGATTTCCATCACCCCATTTTTTGCAAAAACTTAAATCCCGCCGAGCTACTGGATGTGGTAATGACACAGTACCTTCCAAATAACAATTAAAATATTAATAAAAGATCGCAGTGGTCAGTTTATGTATTTCCTGCAGTAACTAATTTGTATTAAAATAAATAATGATCGGGTATTTCGTATAATATATTTCTGGATCTATTTTCTGCAATTCTTCTATATCAGCTTTGTCTTTCATTCTTACGGTATTCATCTTGGAAAGGATCAAATGATTCAAGTGCAGAAATGGAATCCTGATATTTTCAAAGTCTGAAAAGACTTTTTGTTCATCAGCCTCTTGATACCTGACATTGTTGATATGGGTTAGGAAATCCACTCTCCCCGGCGATTCGTCCATTGAAAATTTTAAAACATTAGTGAAGTCTTCATTAGAAATAGTATTGATATCATCTTCTTCAAGATCTAATTGTTAAAGTACTTTTATAAACTTTTTCTTGTTTGAATTATCAGGTTTTAACCAAATATCGACATCTCCAGTAGTCCTGGAATATCCGTGAAATACGACTGCATATCCTAATAATTATGAAATCAACTCTCTCTCCTAAAAGTAATTTGATTAATTCCAGATGGCTGTCAATAAACAGATTCATATGTCTCGAATAATGGTAATTCTTCTACTACGAGGTCTTGAACGAAGTTCTTCATGGCTTGTATTATATACCCGCAATATTAAATTAACTGTTTTCTCTATTCTTTCCTCAGGAGTCATTTTTAAAGTCTCCTCAATTTCCATAGCTTCTCCCTCTTCAAAAGTCTTGTAAACGACTATTTTCTTCGGACTGCTCATAATTCAGGATTTTAAATAAAGATAATGTTTTAAACCCTCTTCACCCATCTCTGATTACTCATTCCCCCTATTTCTATCTGAACTAGGACTATTTCTCAATTTTTGTAATGTCTTAAATTCAACTCCTTCACCCTCAAATAGCCTGCCTTTTCTTAAAAAAAATAAGCCTTGAGTCATAACCACCTACTCCTTTCCAATCACTTCAACCCATCTTCTGTCTTCAGATTTTTTATTCTCACCTATTGTACCTCTTATTTCAAATAGGTGGTCTATTGGCACTTAATCCACTTTAAAAGATCCTTTTCACTCTGCGAAACGTATATAAACGGTAGATGAATATAGTACATTTATAATCTTTATAAAATATTTCTATACTTTTTTAGTACATTTATGAACTATTGTAATATCTTTGTGCTTTAATACTTATCAATATGAACTATACACTAATCCAAGAATGCATCCGGCTAGTCGAGCTATTCGAATCGGATCAGCTAAATATGAAGAATTACTCCCACGATAAGCAAGGTTTCTCTGAATGGATGGCAAACCATTTTGGCGATAAGCCTGAGCAGGCTCCTTCCGGAGACTGGGATGGCAAAGATAAAGGCCGAAGTCCGGAGAGTGCGATCAATACACTGCTGGTTCACATGAACCGGTATGCAAAATCTTATTCGAAATCAGCTATACATGATTCTCCCTTTTCTACTCAGGAGGAATTTATATACCTGATCAATCTCGATGCCTTCGGCCCGATGACTAAGATGGATCTCATTAAAAAAAACATCCAGGAAAAATCGGTGGGCATGCTTATCATCAACCGACTGATGAGACATGGTTGGATATCTCAGCAAGATTCACACCTTGATAAGCGAAGTAAGATCATCCAAATTACTCAAGATGGTACTCAAGCGCTCCTGCAGCAAATGGATAAAATAAGACAGGCGACCCAAATAGTAACCGCAGATCTTAATAACGATGAAAAAATGCAACTTCTAAAGTTGCTTACTAAACTAAATGATTTCCATCATCCCATCTTTTGTAAAAATCTTAATCCTGCCAAATTACTAGATGTAGTAATGGAGCAATATAAGCCAAATAATAATTAAAATGAAGCAGAAAATCGCAATCATTGGTTCGGGTATCTCAGGTCTGAGTGCCGCAGCATATGCAGCTCAGGCAGGCCATGAAGTGCACGTGTTTGAGAAGAATAGTACTCCCGGGGGTCGTGCCCGGCAATTTACCACAGAAAGTGGATATACCTTTGACATGGGTCCGAGTTGGTATTGGATGCCCGATATCATCGAAAATTTCTTTCGTGATTTCGGACACTCAGCCGCTGAGTTCTACAATCTCATTTCACTAAATCCACAGTTTGAAATGATCTTTTCAGATGGGAATCTGTCTGTACCCGAAAGTTATGAGGATCTAAGAAATCTTTTTGAAGAAATGGAAGTGGGCGCAGGTGAAAGATTGGATGCCTTCATGAAATCAGCTCGTTATAAATACGAAGTAGGTATGCAAGACTTTGTAAATAAGCCCTGCCATTCCTGGTGGGAATTTATGTCGCCAAAAATTGCTGTCGGAGCGCTCAAACTGGATCTACTGACCAATTTTCGAAGTTATGTAAAAAAATTCTTTTCAAATCCCAAGCTCATTGCCCTCATGGAATTCCCGGTGATCTTCCTGGGTGCTTCACCTAGAAATATTCCGGCTCTATACAGTCTGATGACCTATGGCGGATACGGCCTGGGAACCTGGTATCCGGAAGGTGGATTCTACCAACTAGTCCTCGCTATGAAAAAAGTAGCTGAAGCGCAGGGCGTACAGTTTCATTTTAATCATCCTGTAGAAAAAATAAATACCTCCAACGGTGAAGTTACATCTCTTGAGATATTAGGTAAATCGTATTCTTTTGATGCAGTAATTGCTTCATCAGATTACCACCATACTGAAACACTACTTGATGAACAATACCGAAATTACGATGAGTCTTATTGGGAAGGTCGCACCTTTGCACCATCCTGCTTAATCTATTATCTGGGATTAAAATCCCAGTTACCTCGACTCACACATCATACCCTTTTCTTTGAAAATGATTTAGACACACATACTGATAGTATTTATGCTGAAAAAAAATGGCCCGAGCAACCCCTCTTCTATGCCTGTTGCCCTTCCAAGACTGATAGAATGGTGGCCCCGAATGGACATGAAAATGTATTTCTACTTATGCCCATAGCCACCGGCTTGCCTGACGATGAATCAGTAAGAGAAAAATATTTTCTTCAAATGATCGATCGTTTGGAGCAGCATACCGGCACATCTGATTTACTATCACAGATTGAATACAAAAAAAGCTACTGTGTCAGTGATTTCGTCCAAGACTACAATGCCTACCAGGGCAATGCATATGGTCTGGCTAATACACTATCACAGACGGCAGTACTGAAGCCATCTATTCGAAATAAAAAAATCTCTAATTTATATTATACCGGACAATTGACAGTGCCGGGACCGGGTGTACCTCCATCTATAATCTCGGGAAAAATAGTTGCAACTGAAATAATCAACCTTAATAAAAAGACCTATGAAAAAGCTGTTTGACGAATTATCTTACGATATAAGTAAGTCCACCACACGCAAGTATAGTACCAGTTTTTCAATGGGCATAATGGCACTACAACCCTCCATCAGACCTGCGATCTATGCTATCTATGGATACGTTCGCCTGGCAGATGAGATAGTGGATAGTTTTCATGATTACAATAAGGAAGGTCTCTTAGAGCAATTCAAGAATCAAACTACCCAAGCACTTCAGGAAGGCATATCTCTCAATCCAATCCTACATTCATTTCAGGAAACTGTGCGCCAATATAATATTGATATTCGACTCATCGAACAATTCCTAAAGAGCATGGAAATGGACCTGGAAAAGGTTGACTATAATAGTGACAAATACAATGAATATATATTAGGTTCGGCCGAGGTAGTAGGTCTCATGTGTCTACAAATATTTGTAGATGGGGATGCCCCAACCTATGAAGCGCTGAAGCCATATGCAATGAAACTAGGGTCTGCTTTTCAAAAGGTAAATTTTCTAAGAGACTTAAAAGATGACTACCAAGAATTAGGTCGAACTTATTTTCCGGATATCGACTTGACTTTATTTGACAGTGCCAGTAAGCGTTCGATAGAACAAGAAATAGAAAACGAATTTAAAGAAGCACTTATAGGAATTCGAAAATTGCCAGCGTCTTCCAGATTTGGAGTATATCTTGCTTTTAAATATTATCTGGTTTTGTTCCAAAAAATTAAAAATACTTCAGCTCAACAAATCCTAAACCAACGGGTGCGCTTGCCAAATGGTCGTAAAGCATTTCTAATGATGAGTAGTTACGTTCAATATAAAATGGCTTTCTTATGATCTCAGTAATATTATATATCCTATCTCAAAGTACCACTATGCTATCAATACATAACCTCACTATAGAGGAAGTTCGTCAGAATTATCAACTTGCAGTTTCAAACAAGAATATTTGCCGTAGCATGATTTCAAGTCTGGAGAATAACCCCAGATCAGCAGTAGAACAAGCTTACTGTGGTGCATTCCAGGCTATATGGGCCAATCATACTTCCAATCTTGGTGAGAAACTTTCTACCTTCAACAAGGGAAAGAAAAATATCGATGCTGCTGCTGAAAGGTCACCAAAAGACATTGAAATAAAATTCATTCGGCTTTCCATTCAGAAGTCCAGCCCCGCCCTATTAGGTTATAAAGACAAAATGAAAGAGGATCGATCCTTTATATTGAATAATAAACAAAAAATTACCTCTACATTGTTATCTACAATGATTGATAATTTATTAAAACAATAATTTAAAATGATTCATCAGATAAATAGAACACAGCAATTAAGTTGTGATATTTCGACAGCTTGGAAATTCTTTTCATCTCCCCATAATCTTTCACGCATTACGCCGCCTGAGATGAAATTTACCGTATTATCAGAAGGTCTATCAGAGCACATATTTAAGGGAATGACTATAGATTATAAAGTATCTCCCTTGCTGGGTATTCCCATGAATTGGCAGACGCTGATCACTGAAGTAAATGAGGAGAAAGACTTTACTGACACCCAGGTAAAGGGGCCTTATAAACTATGGCGACACTTCCACGAATTTATTCCGAATGAAGCCGGAGTTTTAATGAAGGACACAGTTGACTATGAACTGCCCTTTGGTATCATTGGGGACATTACAAACTCAATATTAGTTGGAAAAAAGATCGAATCAATATTTGACTTCCGCAACAAAGTTTTAGAAAAATTATTCAACACACAACCCTCTTTGGCATGAATTTCCTAGTAGTATTAATTACTTTTATTTTGATGGAAGGCGCTACCTGGCTTATCCACAAGTATGTAATGCATGGATTTCTGTGGTCTCTTCACAAAGATCACCATGATCACAGCACTGATGGACCTTTAGAAAAAAATGACTATTTCTTTGTAATTTTTGCGAGTATCGATATTCTACTTTTGGCGGTAGGCATACAACAAGATTTTAGCTATTTATTTTATATAGGCCTTGGTATTATTATTTATGGGATGGCGTATTTCTTCGTGCATGATATCTTCATTCACCAGCGTATCGGACTTTTCCGGAACACTCAGAATCCGTACCTTCTAGCTATTCGCAGAGCGCATAAGCAACACCACAAACACATGGGTAGAGAAGACGGAGAATGCTTTGGATTCTTATGGGCGCCTCTCAAGTATCTAAAATTGTATCTAAACAAACAGTAAGATGCAATCATATACGTATATACTTATCGACTTTTTGACCGTCATCGTTTGCTTTTTATTTTCATTCGATCCAAGAATAAAATTTAACCGCCACTTTGGTGCTTTTCTAAAGGCAAGTACCTTGGTAGCCATTCCGTTTATTCTATGGGATGTA
>Ga0073900_10000548_pt1 | contig 23878 bp, 22 predicted proteins | sample KloWWTmetKNB5Kit_FD_66666 | JGI IMG/M metagenome (GOLD analysis project Ga0073900, IMG submission 66666) | Active sludge microbial communities from Klosterneuburg, Austria, studying microevolution and ecology of nitrifiers - Klosterneuburg... | ecosystem: Engineered > WWTP > Aerobic digester >...
GCAGGGCCACTGCCACGAGGGAAACTCAGAGCTCGAAATGTGTGAGTGCCGAAAGCTTTTCCATTCTCAGAATCCAACCGACAGTCCAATGGTACTGAAAAACACGGATCGATCCACCGGCCCGAATAGCTCACTCCCGATGCCGATATCGGCGACGACTCGCGAACTGACCTGATGCCGAAGGCCGATCCCGATCCCGGTCGGATTCCGTTGGCCAACCAGATCAGATTGGCGGGTGAAGACGTTGGCAATAATGGTATCGCGAAAACTGGTCGGATACCCGAGGGGATAACTCACCGCCGCCACCACACGGTACGTTCCCGACCGTTCCAAGCCCTGTGGCGATCCCAGAAACGTATACCCCACATTCACATGGGCTCGCCATCGCCCGAACGAGCGCGTCATGACCCCAGTCACCGCGGTATCCACTCCCTTCGCATTCACACCGGTGGGAAACCCCAGTTGCACGCGGGCTGCAAAGGCCGGCAGGCTCAGGGTCTCGGTATTGAAGTTATACAGCGCGCCGACCGTGAGATTGCCGGATTTATCATCCCCCACGACGGACCTCGGGTCTGTCGACACATCGCTGCTCAGCTCCAGTTGGGTATTGTTAAATGCCCCGATGATCAACTGAGGCTGGAACACGAGTCGGCTTTCCCCTCGCTTGCGGTCACTAAATAATATTCCTCCCTCGACCCCGATCTCTCCTTTCGGCACCACATAGGCATCTTCAATGGCAATGGGACGGTTAGGGTCCAGATTGTCGTGGTCCAACGCCCAGACGACGGTTGGCACCATCAGCAGGAACAGTAAGACAACCCTGGAAGTATTCATTTTCACTGGTGACCTCCTGAATGCCCGGAGTGTTCGCCCGGCGCTCCAGGTTCTATAACTGGGGTCAAGCCCGAGTGGTGAGGTTGTCCATCAGGGACGATGAAGGGATTCGTGGCATCCGCACTGGCCCAGTAGTACGCCTGAGTCACGCGGTAGATTTCCTTGCGCTTCTCCTCCCATGTCGGGAGGAGATCGGTGGTCAGGATGTCACTGATGTTGTCATGCATCATGTGGAGGTTATCGAAGATGTTGGCGATCTCGGGATATTCCGCAGCGAACTTCGGGCTCAACTCCTCCGTCATGGGCATAAAGGTCCATTCCACCGGTGGCTTGTCGAGATAGCCGTGATAGCTGCGCAGGATCGGTTCCACGACGTGATCTTTGACGGCCAGAGTCGGGGCTGCGCCCAACGGGTCATACACCGCCACTTGCAGATAGTGATAGGCCCAGATGGTGGCGTTGAAGAGCGGGAACTTTCGGCGGAACGATTTGGAATAGGAAAAGGTATCCAGACGCTGATGATCTAGCCGCTTGGCCGTAATCGCATACTGACTGTCCCGATAAAACGCCACCACTTTTCGGATGGCGGTCTCTTTGTCCACCAAGTCAGAGACATAGATATCGTACGTGGCCCGATGCAGGGCATGCGCTTCATCGAAGGTATTCTGGGCCTTCCAGGCCAATTTCATATAATTCGGCGCAATCGCTTCCTCGTTCGGATTGAGAACTGGTCGAGAGTCAATAAACCGGAGCGTCTCCTTGCGAGCCCGGTCCTCGATCGCAGGGATATCCTTGGCGCCGGTGAGCAGCAGGTTTTCATAGAGATTGGAATGCCCAAAGTCGACCCCGTTAAATTCGATGTCGAGCGCTTGCAGATTTTCCCGTAGCGCAAAGTTCCAGAGCGCTCGGTAATAGAACCGCTTATCCCGTTGCTCGATCTGAGCACAGGCCCCCGTGAAGCCAGCAATGAGGATCGTGACGCCGAACAATGCCAATAGTCGTTGCGTACGCATGGGTGTGCTCCTCTGAACGCCTGTATAGATCCGCTGTTCACACACAACGGAGCAGACAAGCGAACCTGTCAGGTGGTGCTCTGATCACACTGTCTGGAAAAGGAAACGGCGCGTCAGCGCGTTCGAGGAGGATGGAACTGATCCGCAACCAGTGTGAGAGGAGGTGCAGCGGAAACGATGAGACTCAAAAGGCCCAGTACGATGAAGAGCATCCCGCCCGTACTCATGGCTGCCGAGCCCATGCAGGTCGAGCAGGAGGTGGACGCATCATGGTGCAGATGGTCTGAGGCCAGGTGATGGCTCTCCATGAGCGGGGTCATGCACAACACGGACAGGCACAGCAGAAGGAGAAGGAAGAGTTTAGTCATAACGTTTCTGATAGTACATCAGCCCGCGTGCTTGGTCAAATGAACGGCGCCCGCCTCAGAGCGTGAGCCTTCCCAGATCTGAAATCATCATTGCAGCACGACGATCCGCTGGGTTTCACCTGCACACAAGAGCACGCCGTTTTGGCCTATTGTGTGGACAAATGTCACCACCTAACCGATTCCATGGTTACGGAACCACTTGCGATCTGAATATTGCGTTCGACAAGACCTGATGCCCTCAATGACGGCCGATGAGCCCCCGTTTCAACATGGTTAGCCGATATCCGAGTCGTTCAAGCTGACAATTCGATTCGACTTGTCGGCTGCTTGAATGTGCTTCTGCGCTGACCTGCATTCCCACACCGCCTTGGTGCCGGATCAGATCATTGATCAAAGTCCGTTGGCGCCCCTCGACGTGCCAAACGGAAGATTGACCTGCTGCCCTGCACTCACGAAGCACGGAAAACGCAGGGCGTCAGGCGTAAGATGCCAGATGATCATGGTCTTCCACGCTCTCAATCCGAACGGAATGACCTCGATGTCTGTCCGGCTCTATCTGTCAGCGTTCTTTTTTGCTCGCTTCCAGATTTCCATGGCGACGAGCGGCAGTGTCCCTATGCCAATTGCCAGAACCCAATGTTCGGGATCGAAGGGGACGACTTTAAAGATACCTTGAATTGGAGGCCACGACACAATGCCGACCTGCAACAGCGCGGACAGCCCCACTGTGGCCAGCAATGGCTTGTTCGTCCAGAGGCCGAGAGCAAAGATCGATCGGTCCTCGCTCCGGTTATTCAGGGCATGGAAGAGCTGCGCCGTAACCATTACCGTAAACGTGAGGGTGCGGGCTCGGTCCAGACTGAGGTCCATGCCGTAAAGGCAATACAAGAAAGCCAGGAGCGTGATCATAGCGATGAATGTTCCCTGAACAAACAGTCTCAGCAGGCGTGCCCGTGTGAGGAACGGCTCCTGCGGCGGGCGAGGGGGCCGTCTCATGAGACCCTCGTCCGCCGGGTCAACCGCTAAGGCCAAGGCAGGCAGACCATCCGTAACCAGGTTGATCCAGAGGATTTGCACCGGAAGCAGTGGGAGTGGGAGACCAAACAGCGTCGCCAGCAACATCAATAGGATTTCGCTGATGTTGCAGGAGAGCAGATAGTAAACACTTTTACGAATGTTGTCATAAATTGCCCGGCCTTCCTCGACGGCCGCCGCAATGGAGGCGAAGTTATCATCGGTCACCACCATGTCGGCGGCTTCTTTCGTCACGTCCGTGCCGCTAATGCCCATCGCCACCCCGATGTCCGCCGCCTTCAGAGCCGGCGCGTCGTTCACGCCATCGCCCGTCATCGCCACGACGGCCCCCTGTTGCTTCCACGCGTGGACGACTCGTAGTTTGTGTTCTGCTGTTACCCGCGCATAGACCGCCGCTGCCTTCACTCGATCACGCAACTCCTCATCCGAGAGTTGGTTCAGCTCCGCCCCTGAGATGGCTTGCTTGCCCGGCTCCATGATCCCTAGCTCTTTCGCAATGGCGACCGCCGTGTCCTTATGATCTCCGGTGATCATGACGGTCCGGATTCCGGCCGTCTGGCAGGCCTGAACCGCCGCCTTCGCTTCCGGCCTGATCGGATCTTTCATGCCGACCAATCCTAAGAAGACAAGATCGCACTCCAGATTCTTAGCGTCATAGACGTCCGAGATCTGGTCCAGCGGACGCATGGCCACCCCGAGGACCCTGAGCGCGTGTGACGCAAGGCGTTGGTTGGTAGCCGTGATCTCCTGGCGGAGCGCATCCGTGAGCGGCTGGATGTCGCCGCCTCGCGTGAGCCAGGCGTGGCAGTCGCGCAGCAAGACATCCGGGGCGCCTTTAACAAAGGCCGCAGGCCCGGATGCCGTGCGGCGCACCACGGTCATCTTCTTTCGCTCTGAGTCAAACGGCACTTCGCCCAGCCAGGGGTTTTCCTGTTCCAGGTCATTCTTTGTCAGTCCGCCCTTGGCCGCCGCGACCAGCAAGGCGCCCTCCGTCGGATCACCCACGATTTGCCAGAGAAAGTTCTCCAGCCGCAGCTCAGCTCCATTACATAAGACCGAGGCGCGCAAAAGCGTCATGAGTCCTGGTTTCAGAGCCGGTGTCGTGGGCTCACTGTCCGACCGGATTTCCCCGTCTGGCGCATACCCTTCACCGGTCACGGTGAAGATCTCTCCACCTTGGTACAGGATCGTCACTGTCATCTCGTTCTTCGTGAGCGTCCCCGTCTTGTCGGAGCAAATCACGGTTGTCGAGCCCAAGGTTTCGACGGCGGGAAGGCGGCGGATTAACGCATGCCGTCTCACCATCCTTGTGACGCCAAGAGCGAGCGTGATGGTGACCACGGCGGGCAGCCCCTCAGGGATCGCCGCCACGGCCAGGCTCACGGCCGTGAGAAACATCGTCACCAGCGGAATGCCGCGCAAGGCCCCGAGCAGAAACACCACCACCACGATGCCCAGCGAGAGCCAGAGTAATGTGTGGCCGAGGTGCTCCAGACGACGCTGAAGCGGCGTTTCCTCTTGCTCGGCCTGGGTTTCTCGGTGAATCAGCGCGGCAATCTTTCCGAGTTCCGTCTGGGCTCCGGTGGCCGTCACCAGCGCGCGCCCTTTGCCGGAGACGACAATGGTCCCCATGAAGAGCATGTTATGGCGGTCACCCAAGGGCACCTCTGTGTGGAGAATCGGCTCGGCTGATTTGGCGACTGGGGTCGATTCGCCAGTCAGCGAGGCTTCCTGGGTCTGGAGCCCCGTGGCATAGACCAAGCGGCTGTCCGCCGGAACACGATCGCCCGCTTCGACCTGAATGAGATCGCCTGGCACGAGCTCACGCGCGGGAATTGACCGGATCACCCCATCTCGGATCACGCGCGCCATGGTGATCGAGAGCTTTTTCAACGCCGCGATCGACCGCTCGGCCCGATACTCCTGCACAAAGCCCAGGAACGCGTTGAGCAGCACGATGGCGAGGATCGCGGCTGCATCCACCCACTCCTGCAGGAGGCCGGATACGACGGCGGCACCGATCAGCACCCAGATGATGACGCTTGTGAACTGTCCGATGAGGAGAGTCAGGGCCGAGACTGGAGGGGCCGCAGGCAGTTCATTCGGGCCGTGCTCAGCCAGACGCTGCTGGGCCTCCCGCTCAGACAATCCTCCGTCCAGATTGGACTGTAAGGTCGTCTCAAGTTCATCCGGCGTGTGGGTATGCCAATCACGCGAGTTCATGTCGCCTCCGGTATGAAGAGCGTCACCAGTCAGCCTCTCCACTGGCAAGCCGTTCTGAGCCGTTCGCCCCGATTATCCCCGTGCAGTTCATCAAAGGACCTCGCGCCGCAGTTTCAGGTGACGCAGCAACTGCGCATTGACTGCCACAATGATCGTGGACGCGCTCATCGCGACGGCCCCCACACTCATCGGGAGATCGAAGCCCCAGCGGACGAACAGTCCCCCGGCGACGGGGATCGCAACAAGGTTGTAGGCGGTCGCCCACACAAGGTTTTGAATCATCTTCCGATAGGTTGCATGAGAGAGCTCAATGGCTCCGACCACGTCACGCGGATCACTATGCACAAGCACGATGCCCGCGGATTCGATGGCCACATCAGTGCCCGCGCCAATCGCAATGCCGACATCGGCCGTGGCCAATGCCGGGGCATCGTTCACTCCGTCTCCCACCATGGCAACTCGCTTGCCACCCGCTTGAAACCGCTTGACGGCTGCAGCCTTGTCGCCTGGGAGCACCTCCGCGGCGACCTCATCGATCCCGAGGCGCCGCGCGACGGAGTCCGCCACGGTTTTCGAATCTCCCGTGATCATCGCGACTCGGATACCCAACCGATGCAGGTCGGTGACGGCTTCACGGGATTCGGGGCGGATCTCGTCTTCTACAGCAAGCGCTCCAAGCAATCGTCCTTCGGTCACGACAGACAGCACGGTCCGTCCTTCCGACGCCCAGCTGCTCATTACTTTTTCAAGCTCCGGAGGCACCGCCGTCTTGCTCTCGGCCAATAAACGCGGTCCGCCGACGGCAATGTTCTTGCCCTCCACGAGGGCGCGCGCCCCTCGTCCTGCGAGGGCCTCAAAATTGGCCGCGTGCACTTGGCGCACGCCTTGGCGTGTGGCCTCTCCGACGATGGCCCTTGCCAGCGGATGTTCGGAGTTGGCTTCAACTGCAGAGGCAAGCGCAAGCAATTCTGATTCCGACGTGCCAGGCACAGCCGCAATTCCAGATACTGCGGGCGCACCGCGAGTCAGCGTGCCGGTCTTATCGAAGATCACTATGTCCAACAGGCGGGCCCTTTCCAGGGCCAGCCTGTCCTTCACGAGCAGGCCATTCCGCGCGCCGACTGATGTGGAGATGGCAATCACAAGCGGAATCGCCAGCCCTAAGGCGTGGGGGCAGGCAATGATGAGCACGGTAGCCGTTCGGATTAGGGCATGTTGGGTGTCCCCCGCTAGCCACCAGTAGGTGAACGTGATCCCGCCAGCGGCGACTGCCACATAAAACAGAATGGCGGCGGCACGGTCGGCAAGGACTTGCGTGCGAGAGCTCGACGCTTGGGCGGCGGCCACCAGCCGCATGATACCGGAGAGGGCGGTCTGCTCGCCGACTGCGGTCACGCGGACCCGCAGGCTGCCACCACCGGCGACCGTTCCTCCGATCACGGTCGTCCCTGGTTCCTTCGAGACCGTTTTCGACTCGCCCGTGATCATCGACTCATCGACCTCGGCGGCGCCTTCGACGACGGCGCCATCCGCCGGAACGCGCGTTCCGGGCCGGACAAGGACCACGTCACCCACGTGCAGTTCCGATAATGGCACCGTGCGAACGTCCGCGCCGGTAACCCGCTCGGCCGTGTCTGGGAGCAACGCGGCGAGTGCAGTGAGCGCGCCCCGGGCTTGGGAAATGGCGCGCATTTCGAGCCAGTGGCCCAACACCATGATCGTAATCAACGAGGCAAGCTCCCACCAGACTTCGACCTTAAAGAGGCCAAATGTCGCAGCGAGCGACGTCCCAAATGCGACGATGATAGCCAAGCTGATGAGCGTCATCATGCCTGGCTTACGGTCGGCAAGCTCACTCTGCGCCCCCCGCAGGAACACGAGGCCGCCGTATAGGAAGACGGCGGTTCCGAGAATGGCCGGAATCAATGTGGAGCCAAGGAAGGAGGGCGCCGTGTAACCAAGCCAGTGTTGGACTTCGGGCGACAAGAAGACCGTGGGAAGTGTGAGGGCAAAACTCAACCAGAATCTGTCGCGAAACATCGCCACGGAATGGCCCGCGTGGCGATCGTGGCTCCGATGGTCGTGCGACATCTTGTGACCAGCATGTGGGTGAGACATCTGTCCGTGATCTTTATGTGTCATAGGGTCCATGTTGAAATCCGATCGTTCCGAACGGCAGTTCCCTTTACCACGCGCCCAGTTACTGGCCCACGGTAAGACGGAGCGGGAGTTTCACTAAACCTTGAGCAATCATCCAGATGCTACTCTCCCTTGAGGACAGCATGCTTACATTCGCTCCGCAAACGGCGATGGATTGCAGTGTCGTAGTTTCTCCCGATCTGTAGTGCCCGGCCGTTGGCTCGTTAACAAGAAGTCAGCCGGCATCCCTCACAAGAGACAAGGCGCTCCTAAGGCGCCTCCCTCAGGGTTTGCGACCTTCAAATCCCTTCATGTACCGCTCGGGATTCTGGTCGAATTGCTCTTTGCAGGGCTTCGAGCAGAAATAATACGTCTGCCCTTGCCAGGTGCTGCGGAAGGGAGCCGTTTCCTTCTCGATCCACATCCCGCACGCGCGATCCATTTCTTTTTGGTGTGTCATGGCCCTCCTGATCTTCGGTTATTGACGGCGCGCCGCGGACCGGCACAGGGTCGAGCTCTGAAGAACCACTCTACTTTCTCTAGGTCTCTTCCCAGTTCCGATATCGAGCGCCGATCTCTTTGAGCTTGCCTTCCATCTCATGGAGGCAGAAGACTTCGCAGGCATCCACTGGGGCATCCAGTTGGGCTCGATGGAGAATCTTGATCGTGACCGTCCTCCGACCGATTGCGTCGGACGGGGTCATAGAGAATGACATTGTCCGAGACGGACAGGTCGTACCGCGAGGGCCGTCCCGCCTTCGGCAGGATCCACTCTGCGATCTCGCGCAGATGACCCAGAATGGTTCGGCATTGTCCGCAGCCGGGTCGCGGCGGTTCGGTTCCGTGCGCATGGGCGCCGTAGAGCTCCAGATTGAAGCCGATCTGCAGCGGCTGTGTGTCCGAAACCGGAAGTAGTTCCGGTAACACCTCCCAGCACACACGGTGTTCACGCACGAACGCGTTAAGCCCCGCCATGGCGGCCGTCCCGGTTGCCTGCTCTCTTTGCTGCTCATCTTGCGGCACAGGTTGCCTCTCGCTGTTTTTCTCCAAGACCTTACTTACAGGCTATTCCGCAGTCGAGGCAGACTGACGCGCGCGTCCGCCAGATCTTCCCGAGCGCCCTCTCGGCGCCTGCGCCCCGGTGACCTCGATCCGCCGAAGTTCGAATCGGCAGCACGGATCGGTCCCGCAGCAGGCCGGATGTGCGCATTGGAATCGGAACTCGATCTGGCGCGTCGCCGGAGCAAACGGCCCCAGCGTCACCCCGTAGCGATGGATCGCGGCCATTACCCCGCCAGCCGGAATCATCTCGAGCGTTCGCCATTGGTCATCGGGCTCGGTTCTCCAGCTCACCCGGCCCGGACAATTGGTCCGGATGGTCAGCCGGTCCTCGGGCCGGATCGAGGTGAGCGGTCGCGCGAAGGTCCAGATCAGCGTATGGGGCACGATTGATTGATCGAGTGTCACCGGTGGATTCCGGCCAATGGCACGGTAGACCGTCTTCAGATGATCGCGAAACAGGTCATCGAACTCCGCATCGGAGTCGGAAGCCTGGTCCTCGCCAAACCACCAGAACCAGTCGCTGCCCTCGGCTGCGTAGAGTGCGTCAAAGGCCTTGCGATGACGCTCGGGGTTGGCCTTCACGCGGTCCACGAGATCACGGGTCTCCCGCAACAAGTCCCAGGCCTGATTTTCCTCGGCCTCACCGATCCAGGTGCCAAGATCATTGCCGGGCTTCGAGCCGCTCTCGTCGATCCAGCTCGCGCGAAACAACTCATGGACTTTGGTCAGCTCTGGGAGCGGATGCGGCGGCACTCGCCGAGCAGCACGGCCTTCCAAGTACTCGCGAAACGTGACCGTGCGAATCTCCGGATCAGCGGCAAGCGCCGTATACAAGGCATGCAGGAACGGGCGGGCCTGGTGCGGATAGGCGCCCCAGGCGTTTTCGCCATCCAGAATCACCGAGACGATGCGATTCGGCGGATCCTTGACCTGCCAGGCAAAGCGCACTTTGACTTCCCGCACAAACTCTTCCGCGGCCTGGCGAGGGTCCGAATTGTACTGGTAGTGAAACCCGATCTTGTCCGACAGGACGGTGTCCCGGAAGAAGATCGCCACCGCACGGCCGGCTTCATCTTCCGCCCGGTAGGCCCGACAGAGCACGTTCGGGTCCTGGATGTTGTACCCGTACCGCCCTGACCGCTCCAGCACGCCCCGATCCGTGGCGATCCAGTGAAGGCCGGCCTCGGCAAACAGCGAGACCACCGACTGACCGACCGCGCCCTCGGCGGGCCACATCCCCGCTGGCGGATGGCCGAACCGTTCCTCGTAGAAGGTGACGGCCTGCTGCACCTGAGCCTTCGCATCCTCCGGGCGGTGGAAGCGCCTGGGATGCGTGGCGCCTTCTCGGTCGATCGTGGCCTGATCGGTGTCCACGAGCAGGGGCAGGATTGGATGGTAAAAGGGTGTGGTGGAGATCTCGATTTGGCCGCGATCCTGAAGCCGGCGATGAATCGCGACCACGTTGCGCATGATCTTGAGTTGTTCGCCGACCATCTGGGCGATTTGGTCCGAGCTGTATTCGCTGCCTTGCGTCACGAAGCTCGCCACGGAGGCCACCTCCCCGTCCGGGAGTGCCACGGGCCCCTCCTGGAACTCCGGGCCGAACCAGGACAGGTTGAACCACATCTGGAGATCCGCGAGATCCTGGACCGTGAACGAGCGACTGTTCTGGCGCTGCTCGAACAAGGCGCGATACCGGGGCCAGGGGAAGATCTGCGTGTGCCATTCGGCTTCGTAGAACGTGGCGAGGAGTTCCTCTCGTTGGGCGGCGGAGAGACGGGCCGCCGGGGTCAGGGTTAATTCCAGGGCGCGGTCTGTGGCGCCGCGCTCGGCATAGTCCTCGAGCTGTTGGAGAAGGACGGGCGTGAGATTGATCGTAAGATGCACCTCGGGATGCTGCTCCAGGAGCGCAGCCATGGCGTAGTAATCGCGAATAGCGTGCAGTCGCACCCAGGGGAACCGATACGACCCCTGTGGCCGCTTGGCCTGCAGATCTTTGTAGACCGGCTGGTGCTGGTGCCAGAGGATCGCGAGGTGAATCTTCGGGGCTACGAGAAATGAGAAAGTCCCCCCGTCGCTGGCCCCAGCCGGAGAGCTTCCCCGCAGCCGGTACTCCACGCGATCCCCGTCGGCAAACGTGCCGAAGTTCAGAAACCAGTAGCTGTTGGCCTTCCGATTGACATTCCAGGTTCCTTCGACGTGCCCCGCATCTTCGGTCCTGTCCGGGTGCTCGACTCGATAGTCGATCCAGATCCGCTGACCAGCCTCAATCGGCCAAGTGCCGACCTGGAGATTGACGTTCTGCCCCGCACTCACGAAGAATGGGAAGCGCGGGGTGTCAGGTGTGAGATGCCAGATAACCATCGTCATCCTGTTGGCCTCTTACCGAGGCGCCTCGGTCAAGGCGCGACCGGTTTTTCTCCTTCCTCAGGCGCATGCGGCTGGCGGCGGCGGGCAGACAGGAAGCCGGGAGTCACCGCCGCATAGCGGCCGTACGCCTCCCCGAACTCTTGCCGCATTGTCCGCTCCTCGGTCTGGGCCAACCGGACATACATCCTCACGAGCACGGGAAACATCAGCAGCGTCGGGAGTGTGGGCCACTGGACCAAGAAGCCGAGCATGATCAGGATAAACCCCGCATACTGCGGGTGACGGATGCGCGCGTATGGGCCTGTCATAGCGAGCGCGTGAGTGCGTTGGGCTTCATGTAGCACTCTCCAGGCCGAAGCCAGGAGCGCAAAGCCGCCGACAATGAGGGCGCTGCTCAGGAGATGGAACAGATCAAAATGGGAGTGGGCCTTGATGCCGAGCAGCGTCGGCCACAGATGGCCGGCTTCGTGAGAAAAGACATCAAGCCCCGGATGCCGGCTGAGCAGCCAACCGGACAGCAAATACACCGTCAATGGGAACCCGTACATCTCGGTGAACAGCGCCACGATAAAGGCGGCGAAGGCGCCCAGCGACCGCCAATCACGCGCCGTACGCGGCCTGGTGAAACTGAACGCGAAGATGATGAAGACCAAGGAATTGATGAGGACCAACGACCACAGGCCGTAGGCGGATTCGCTAGTCATCTCTGTGTCCTCCCGCATGGTCAGCGTGATGGACCGGCTCTGAGCCCGGTCGGCTCGGTGCTTCATGGGGACGATGCCTGCCATGTAAGAAGAGATGGAGCAGCGGGCATGCGAGCAGCAACAGATACGGCAGCAGGCCAAAGAGATGGGCCCGATGTTCGGTCAGCAGGAAAAACCCAGCAATCGCCATAAAGGCGCAGAGCGCGATCCAGGAACGAGTTAGCAGGCTCGATCGACGATCAGACATAGGCATTCGCCGTATACTGTTGCACCATGCGGTGCGTGTTGAAGAACGAGGCATTGAAGGCAATGGTCGACCGCATGATCCCGCTCCATCGCTCTCGGTCCTGATAGAACAAGGGCGCAATCACCCCGCGCAGCTTGTCGTACAACTCGCGGGCATCCCGGGCTCCGCTCCCTTCCTGTGAGGCGGCATCAGAGGACCCGCGCCCAATAGCCCACCCCGTCACGCCCTCGATACAGCCTTCCACCCACCAGCCGTCGAGGACGCTCAAGCTGGGCACGCCGTTGTGCGCGGCCTTCATCCCGGATGTCCCGGAGGCCTCCAGCGGGCGCAGGGGTGTGTTCAACCAGAGATCGACGCCGGAGGTGAGGAGCTTGGCCAAGAGGAGGTCGTAGTTCTCCAGGTACGCGATCGGGATCTCCGGGTTGAGCTGCCCGGCGATGTGGATGATGCGCCGAATGATCTCCTTCCCAGGCTCGTCCTTGGGATGGGCCTTCCCCGCAAAAATGAATTGGATCGGGCCCACCGTGCCGGCCATGTCGAGCAACTGGCTCGGCTCCGAAAAGACCAGCTCCGCCCGCTTATACTGGGTGGCCCGGCGTGCGAATCCAATGGTCAGCGCGTCATCGCGAAAGGACAACGACGTTCGTTTCCGGACCTCCTCAAACAATCGTGCCTTCGCCTGGGCATGCGCCGCCCAGATGTCCTGAACGGGGATGCTGATGGCATGGCGTAGGGCAAAGGAATCAGCCCGCCAGCCAGGAATATGCCGGTCAAAGAGCTGCTGGAAGCTTGGCGAGGTCCAGGTGGCCGAATGAATCCCGTTTGTAATGGAGTCGATGGCATACCCCGGGAACATTTCCTGCGAGACCTCCCCGTGGCGCTTGGCGACACCGTTGACATAGGTGCTCATATTCAAGGCCAGGAGTGTCATGTTCAGTCGGTCTCTGCCCCCCAGCATCTGCAGAACTTCTAGCGGCGCGGCATCGCCGAGCATCTGCTTCACCAGCTCATATGAAAACTGATCATGGCCGGCCGGCACAGGGGTGTGGGTGGTGAAGATGCAAGCCCGCCTCACTTCATCAAAATCCCACGCCGGCGACTCTCGCTCTTTGCGCTCGCGCAGGAGCTCAATGGCGAGTAAGGCTGCATGGCCTTCATTCATGTGGAGCCGTTCAACCTGGGTGTAGCCCAGGGCTCGGAGCATTCTGACACCGCCGATGCCCAGCACGATTTCCTGAGCCAGACGGTACCGTTCATCGCCACCGTAGAGGTCACTGGTCAGCTCCCGATCGACGGCTGCGTTCTCCTCGACATTGGTATCTAAGAGCAGCAAGGGCACCACATAGCCCGTGAGGCCGGTGATGTCGTGCTGCCAGGCCCGGACAACGACGGGGCGGCCTTCAATGGACATGCGGACTGTCGTTGGGAGCAGCCGGGCGAGCCTCGAGGGATCCCACTGCACGGGTCGTTCATGCTGATTGCCCCATTCATCCAGGTGTTGCTCGAAATAGCCGCGCCTATAGAGAAGACTGACGCCCACAATGGGGATCTTGAGATCGGCGCAGGATCGCAACGTATCATCGGCCAGGACGCCCAGACCGCCGCTGTAGGTCGGCATGCCCGGGTCTGCCGCGACTTCCATTGAAAAATAGGCGATGCGCCTGGTCACGCCTAGAGTGCCGGGGGCCAACCCTGTCGATCCAGTCGCGTAGCGTTCCGGGGTAGCCAGGAAGGTTCGTTTGCAGAGATCAGAGCAGAACCGGAACTCTTGTCCCTGATAGACGACAGAGAGTCCTTCCCCGACTGGAACCATCATTCCGCAGACTGGATCTTTTATGGTGCTCATCGCTGACCCACCCAGGACACTCCCCGCTGTTCTCGATTAGTCACGACATTGAACATCACGCTACCTCGATTTAGTGCTTCTCCACAGTAGTTTTCCCGTCCTCTTCCTGGTGCGCACTGTGCATCCCCATCATCATCAGCAGCATGCAGCCAAATGAGAAGCCCAGCGCAGATAGCAAGACAACGATTATTACTCGACTATGCCTCTCTCATACCTTCACGAGCCTCTGACGGGGTTTGGTACTTCACCGCCTCGATTATTTTCACAATATCCAGATAGACATTCTCCTCGCGCTCCAACCGAAACCCAGCTTGGAGGACGTTGCCGACCGTGTCGCGATTCAAGTCTGGACCAAACTTGCGTGTGAGGAACGTCATGACATCCAGGATGAGCGCGAACGGGCTGATCTTGCTGCGGACATGCTCGAACATGAGCAACTGTCCAGCAGGCTTCAGGACGCGATACACTTCCTGAAGGCCTTGTACCGGATCAGGGATCGAACAGAAGGTGCAGACCGTGAGGACCGTATCAAACGTCTGATCTCCAAACGCCAATCGCTGGGCATCGGTGAGCACCATCCTGATATTGCCACCCTCACGACGAGCTTTCGTGCGCGCCCTCTGGATCATCCGCGGGCTGATGTCGATCGCGATCAGGTTGCAGTCCGAGGGCAGGTACTTGAGATCGTTACCCGTACCGATGGCCACTAGGAGTGTTCTGCCTTGGATCTTCGCAAACAGTCGCCGCTTCTCCGCGCCCTGCCGCCGGTCCTCCCCGAACGTCATCCAGTCATACGTCAGGCTGAGCCAATCCCATTTTTCTCTGGCCGTCAAAGGCATCGGCGTTCCTCAGGAGGAAGTACGCTCTCAGGCTTCGCAAACACCACTCCTTTGAGCTGTCGATCCCACCAACGAATCCCAAACACGACCACCAACCCAAAGAGCGCCCCTACCGCCAGTGCCATATCACGGGAGACATATGCCTGTTGCATCGAATCTCGCATGCCGAACAGCATGCCCCCGTACATCCCGATGACTGCGCTGGGCATCATCGCCTCAAAGGTGCCAAGGAACGGAATGACCAGAAGCAGCAGCGTCAGGTGAAGGAGCATGCCTACCGCCATACCGACGAGCATGGCCAGCACCATATCCCACTGAGGGCCAACGATCGCACGCACCGCGAAGGCCGTGAGAAGACCGGTGAAGAGACCGGCGAGATAATCGCCGATGCAAAAATACAGCGGTTCTGGTGTCCTCGCCGATCGTGTCACGCTCGGGCTACGCGATGTCACGTTTCTTTTCCTCAAACTCTTCCTTGCTGAGTTCGCCCCTGGCGTACCGCTTCTTAAGAATTTCAAGGGCCGCGTCCTCCGTTCTGCCAAGCCCACCCCTCACCGCCCACTGGACCCCCCAAGCGATGACCAGCACCAGCGCCAGGATGAAAAGAAACGAGGCGACCATCTTCAACAGAAGCCACGTCTCCATGTTGCCACCCATCATGCCATTCATGTCACCCCTTGTCGCCTGCGAGGCCTTTCTCCACGCGCAGCACGTTACCTGAGCACTGCACCGCTATGGCTCCTGCGTCTGCGTCCGCAGTCGCTCGATGAGCCACTCCTGAAACTCGCGGTGCGTCGCCAGTTCCTGGAACATGGCTCGCTCGAGCGTCGGGTGGTGGCGGAGATGTTCGGCCAGGAGCCGAGCGAGCTTCCGATCCCCGTCAGGTCCTTGTCCGAGTTGATGGAGCACCTCGTGCACAAAGTGCTCGTCCTGCGTGCCTCGTGCCACCAGTTGCTCTCGCAAGGCTTGATCCACCAGGACCCGATCCACCACCGGCGCATCCACCGGTATCGTATGCGCACAGGCCGAGAGTCCGAGCGCTACACCAATCCCTAGCCATCTCGTCAGGCACCGCATGCTGTCCTCCTTGGGCCAGATCCCATAAAACGGCTTTGCGGAGTCATTTACTGAATCATGCCGTGCGGACGCATCGCGCGGTGTTCTTGGGCCAGCGCATCCGCTTCGTCCGCCGCTTTCATGTAGTTTTGCGCAATGGTCCGGCAATGCGCGGCATGTTGCTTGGGTTCTGTCTTCCCGTGCGGCTCCGAATGCTTCTCATAAAATTCGGCTGTCATCTCCCACGCCTTCGCCTTTTCCCTCAGCTCCTGTGCCTGCTGAGCATAGTAATTGGCCAGACCCACATGATCGTTTGCATTGATCATCCGCTGAGCAGATGTCTCCGCACAGCCGTTAAGAACCACTACCAAGCCAGCCGCGACAACCATGAACACCCATCGACCGTTTAACATGACAACCCTCCCTTGTTGGCAGTGAACCAATTCGCTATGTGGGTAAGTAGTCGTGACGCTGTACTCGCGTGCTTCGCGAACGCATACCCTTCCGGCCTAGTGGCTGTGCATATGTCCATCCGACGACATTCCCGGAACTTCCTTGTCCGGAACCTTCACGCCTCTGAGAGGCGGCGCGTCCCAAATTACTTTGTTCCCCGGCGCTAGATTCGCTGCCTTGATGAAATGCGCGTCACCCTCTTGCATCGCCTTCAGTCGATACAAGACCATCCCTAAGTTGTAGTGGGCTTCGGCGAACTCCGGAGAGGCGGCGATCGCCGCGTTGAAATGTTGTTTCGCATTTTCCCACTGTTGCTGCTGATAGGCCTGGATCCCTTCGTCATTGTGCTGTGACGCTGCGGCATTGGTCCCGGTCGGTGTAGACAAAACTGTCGGCTTGGGTGTCGATTGGCACCCAAGACTCGCCATCGCACCTACCAGCACCATGAGCGCGAGCACTCCTCTTCCTGTCATTTCCTTCTCCTCCGTTCTTGGTAATGCCGTATCCCTCAGCTGATTCGCTGTCCGTTCCTTCCGCCAGCGCCACATGACATAGACGGGCGGAATGACAAACAGCGTGAGCATCATGGCAGAGAAGACACCGCCGACTTGTGGGGCGGCAATGCGTTTCATCACATCCGCGCCGGTGCCGGTGGCCCACATCACCGGGAACAATCCAACGACATCGACTAGGCCGATCATGGCCATGGGTCGGATGCGTTCCACCGCCCCACGATGGACGGTCTCGATGAGGTCGTGAAGTGTTCGGAGTTCCCCGGCCTCTTTTCGCCGCTTACAGGCCTCGTCGAGATAGGCCAACATCACGGCGCTGGTCTCCGCGGCCGTACCCACGACCGTGATGAGTCCCACCCACACCGCGATGCTCATGTTGTAGCCCAGGATCGACAGGTACCAGATGGCCCCCACCAGCGAGAGCGGCACCCCCACCATCACCATGCAGGTTTCTGCGACGGAGCGGAACGTGAAATAGAAGATCACGAAGATGATGATGAGCGTCAACGGCACGACGAACTTCAGCCGTGCTTTTGCCCTCTCCATGAACTCATATTGGCCGGACCAGGCAATCGTATAGCCCGGCGGCAGTTCGACTTTTGCCGCCACAACCCGTTTGAGATCCTCCACATATCCGCCGACATCACGCCCCGTCATGTCGAGAAAGACGTAGCCAGCCAACATGCCGTTTTCATCCCGGACCATGGGTGGGCCTTTGACGAATCGGAGCGTCGCGAGTTGCGCGAGCGGCACTTGCGCACCGGTCGGCGTATCCACGAGCACGCGCTTCAGCTTTTCAGGATCATCCCGCAACTCACGGAGATAACGGACGTTGATGGGATAGCGCTCACGGCCCTCGATCGTGGTGGCGATATTTTCACCCCCGATGGCCGTTTCGATGATCTTGCCGACATCCATCAGCTTCAGCCCATAGCGCGCGATCTCGTCACGGTTGATATCGAAATCGAGGAAGTAGCCGCCGGACACCCGCTCTGCATACACACTGCGTGTGCCTGGGACCTCTTTGAGCACCATCTCTAGATGTTCGCCGATCTGTTCGATCTGTTTGAGGTCGGGACCGAAGATTTTGATCCCCACCGGCGTACGGACGCCGGTGGTCAACATGTCGATCCGCGCCTTGATTGGCATGGTCCAGGCATTCGTCACTCCCGGAATTTGAAGTGCCCGGTCCATCTCATCCACGAGTCCCTCATAGCTCACCCCTGGTCGCCACTGCTCCTTCGATTTCAGCTCGACGACCACTTCCATCATGCTGAAGGGCGCCGGGTCGGTGGAGGTCTCCGCCCGTCCCGCTTTGCCGAAGACATGCTCGACCTCGGGGAACGAACGAAGCTTCTGGTCCATCATCTGGAGCAGTCGACTGGCCTCCGTGACCGAGAGCCCTGGCAGCGTCGTGGGCATATAGAGGATCGTACCTTCGTACAGAGGCGGCATGAACTCGGAGCCCATACGCTGATAGACCGGGACGATGCTCAGCAGGAGTCCGATGGCGAGGGCCACCACGGTTCCGCGATGCACCAGTGTCCATCGCAACAGCGGCGCATAGAGGCGCTGGAGGCTCCTGCTCACCGGGTGCTTCTGTTCCGGAAAGATCTTTCCGCGAATGAAGGTCGGCAGGCAGGCGGGCACCAGGGTAATGGCCAGCACCGCGCACATGGCGATCGCGAGATTATTCGTCCAGGCCAGGGGCTTGAACATGCGCCCTTCCTGGGCTTCGAGGGCAAAGATCGGGATGAACGAAATGGCAATGACGAGGACGGAGGCAAAAATCGGCGGGCCCACTTCCTTGGCCGAATCAATCAGGACCTGGAGCCGCTCGCCCTTGCGTCCGTCTCGCTCCCAGTCCTCTAAACGCTTGTGGGCGTTATCCACCATCACGATCGCGGCATCCACCATGTCGCCGATCGCGACGATGATGCCGCCCAGTGACATGATGTTGATGCCGATCTCCAGCAGATACATGGGAATGAACGCGATCAGCACCGCAAGCGGCAGGGTGAGAATGGGCACGATCGCGGAGCGGACATGCAGCAAGAAGGCGATAATGAACACGCCGGTCACAATCAGTTCTTCCAGCAGGCTTTCGTTGGCCGTGGCGATCGATTCATGGATCAAGTCGCTCCGGTCATAGACCGTGACGACCTTCATGCCTTTCGGCATGGAGGGTTCGATCTCCTTGAGCTTCGCCTTGACTCGTTCGATCACCGTGAGGGCGTTCTCGCCGAACCGCATGACGACGATGCCGCCCGCGACCTCGCCTTGGCCGTTGAGCTCCGCCAGTCCTCGTCGCATGTCGGGGCCCAGTCGCACCGTCGCGACGTCGCGCAACAGAATTGGTGTGCCGTTTTCGTTGACCCCCACAGCGATCTTCTCAATGTCCCCGACTTTCTTGATATAACCTCTCCCACGGACCAAGTATTCAATTCCGGAGAACTCCACGACGCGGCCGCCCACGTCGTTGTTGCTTTGTCGAATCGTTTCGACAATAGAAGGAAGAGAAAGGCGATAGGCCAGGACTTTGGTCGGATCGAGATTCACTTGGTACTGCCGGACAAAGCCGCCGATACTGGCCACCTCGGCCACGCCTTCCACGGCGCGTATCCAGTACCGCAAATACCAATCCTGGAAACTGCGCAGGGCGGCGAGATCATGCTGGCCGGTCTCATCGACCAAGGCGTACTGAAAGACCCAGCCCACGCCCGTCGCGTCTGGGCCCAGCTGCGGCGTGACCCCTTCCGGCATGCGGCCAGAGAGTTGGCTCAACCGTTCGAGGATACGCGACCTGGCCCAATAAATATCCGTGCCGTCTTTGAATAGAATGTAGACGTAGGAATAGCCGAAGTCGGAGAAGCCCCGGACCACAGTGACTTTGGGCGTGGACAGCAGCGCCGTGACGATCGGATAGGTGATTTGGTCTTCCACGAGATCGGGCGAGCGTCCCGGCCAAGTGGTATAGACGATCACCTGCGTGTCGGAAATATCCGGCAATGCATCGATCGGGGTTTGCCACATCGCCCAGAGGCCGACCACTGAGAATGCAGAGACCAGCAGAAAGACAATGAAGCGGTTTCTCGCGCTGAACTCGATGATCTGCTCGACCATGGGTCTTCAATCCTTCATCTTCATGCCCGGCATCCCCACCATCCCGCCGACAGCCGCTTTCAACTGGCTCTCAGAGTCAATCAAAAAGTTCGCCGATGTGATGATGTGGTCGCCTTCCTTGAGTCCCTCGACCACCTCCACCCAGTCCCCGGCACTCACGCCCAGCTTGACGGATCGCCATTCCAGTTTGCCGCCTCCATGGTGGATAAAGATAAGCTGGCGCTCCCCCGATTCAATGACCGCGTCGCGCGGGACCGCCAGGCGTGTCTCAAGCGGGATCTTCAACGCCACATTCGCGTACATCTCGGGCTTGAGCTTTTCACCAGGATTCTCCAATTCGAATCTAACCTTGGCCGTCCGCGTCTTTGGATCGAGCGTCGGATAGATGAAGCCGACCTGGCCGTGGAGCTTCGTACTAGTATCGTAGGAGAGCGTGACCGTAGCCCCCTGGCCGATGGTGATGAAGGGCAGCTCATACTCATAGATGTCGCCTAAGATCCAGATGTGGGCGAGATCGGCAATCATATACAGCTCTGTTCCGGGACTGACGTAGGTGCCCTTTCGAGCTTCCATGCGAATGACCGTCCCCGTAATCGGAGAATGCATCGGCAGGGTTCGGAGAACTTTTCCCGTTTGCTCGAGGTCCCGGATATGATCTGGCGTGATGTCCCACAATTGGAACCGCCGCCGGGTAGCTTCTAGCAAATCTTTCGCCCCACGGGACACTTCAGGGAACTCGCTTTGACCGAGCTCCCTGATACTCTGCAGAGCCAACAGATATTCCTCTTGGGTCGCGACGATATCCGGGCTGTAGATAGTAAAGAGGCTCTGCCCCTTCTTCACGTGATCCCCGATGGCGCTCACGAAGAGTTCGTCGATCCAGCCGGCGAATTTGAGGTTGACACGTGCGAGGCGGCGCTCATCGATCTCTACCCGGCCGACCGTGCGAATGACTTTTTCGAGCGGGCGCCGTGCGACCTCTTCGAATTTCACGCCGATCGTCTGTAACCGCTCGGGCGGGATCGTCACGGTGCGTGAGGCACTCTCTGGAGAGGCTGCCGTGCTTTCGGCCGGAGCCTGCGCCGTGGATCCTGGCTTCTCACCCGGATGCTCCATGCCAGGCATAGCCTCCTGGGTCGATGTCGCCTCATGCTGCTCGCCGGGAGGTGCCGGCATGGAACCCCGGGTGGTCCTCCACCACCACGCAATGGCGAGCCCCACAGTCAGCAGAAGTGCCAGGCCGATATACAGAGGCCGACGAGTCATTGGCCCTGAGTTCCCTCCCGAACCACCCCAGTCAAAGGTCCACCTGTTATGGCTTCCAACCGCGCGAGCGCTTTCTCATGTGAGACCATCTCGCCATGGAGCTCGAGTTCACTGTCCTGCAACGTCAGAAGACTGTTCAACAGGGTGAGAAAATCGACCTTGCCCACAGCATAACTGGATTGCGCGGCTCGGAGCGCCAGCGTCGCCTGTGGAATGATCGCATCACGCAGGATCATCACGAGCCGCTCCGCCCGCTGGGCCTGGACGAATGAATCCTTCACTTGGAACAGGACCTCCTGACGCGTGGCCGTAAACTCTTCGCGCGCACTGTTTAAACCGGCAGCCGCCTCCCTCACACCTTGACGCTGCTTCGTTTCGTACCAGAGAGGAATCTTAATTCCGAGCATCACCTGGTAACCGTTGTCGTTAATGCGATCGTTCCGCAGTCCTAATGCATTGATGTCAAAATCAGGAAAGTACTGTCGCCGCGCGAGCGAAACTGCTTGCTCGCCCCGTTCCACGCCCTTTACGGAGGCTCTCAGGATAGGCGAGAAGTCCTCGGCCCGTTGACTCAGGTCCGGCAACGGCACAGTCAGGAGTGTGACATGGATCTCCTCGGGAGTACCGAGGGGCCCAGCAGGCGGACGATTCAAGAGACGATTGATCTCCGCGTGCAGACTTTCCTTTTGCTGTTCGAGCACGGCGAGACGGTCGAGGACACGGGAAATCTCTACCTGGGCACGAAAGATGTCCTGCTGGGCTGCTTGCCCCACACTGTAGCGGGCTTTGGCCGTCTTCTCGAACTGCAGCAGCAGTTGCTTGTTTCGCTCGACGATCTCAATCCCTTTGTGGATGAAATGGAGATCGAAATAAGCCTGCTTCAGCCGGGCGATCAACCGGAGCCGCGTCGCAAGATACTCCTGCTCGAACCGCTCCGCCTCTCTCGTGGCGACTTCGCCTCGGAGGCGCAGCTTGCCAGGGAATGGAATTTCCTGCGCAAGACCGTACATGGCCCCTTGAAGCGGCTCCACCATTGGCATCCGTTGATAGCCGACCTGAAGCTTGGGATCCGGGAGCGTTTGCACCTGGGGAACGACGGCTTTGGCTGCCTCCCACCGCTCTCGCGCTGCCTGAATCTCCGGGTTCTGCCGAGCGAGTTCCTCGATGAGACTCTGGAGATGAACCCGGTCGTCACCGGGTGCCGTGTGGACCGCGCTATCCGAGCGTATAACCCCACCAGTCTCTTGTGCGCCACTGACACTCAGTGAGGTGAGACCCAAGATGGAGAGTGTGAGGACAGAAAAGACCCACGACAGGCTATGAACGAGTGATCGTTTCACGACAGCACCTCCAGGAGGACGTTGAGTAATGGAATCCGTACCACTCAATGTTGGACATTGAGCGGTACGTGAACGAATTGGCGGTGTGGGATCAGATCCTGAGGACCGGGGAAGAACCTATGGGGACGGAAACAATGGACAACACGCTGCTCCAAGACCACGGCGTCGGGACCCAAGGACTTCTAAGGGCTACGGCAACGCTGAGCAGGATCGGCGCATGATCAATGTCTGTGACCATGTTGTTCTTTATCTGGCGTTCGGAAGACGAAGTGAGTGACGGCGGACACATGACTGTCCCATCCATCGGGCATGTCACACCTTCTTCCAGCAAGATGGCGGTTCCTTTCGGGACCGACAGATCGGGTACGGCACACATCATACCGATCACCTGGCAGAGGGCGAAGGCGAGTACCAGCACGATACACTGCCTATTCATCCGCGGAATCATTAAACCAAGCACTCCCTGGAGCACGGCTCCCCCGACTTTGTGCACAGCCTTTGCCAATTTATAGCCATCACGTCAAGTCTGTCGACTCACTCGCCTGTAGATAAGCATGAGCGGTGCCCAGCCAATGAGAACGGCAGCATTTAGTTATTGCATGTGTTTTTAGCAACTTACGCAAACCTTCACCGCAAACCATGAACCTCATAGATGGATTCTCTTGAGGCATTTCGGGTCAATCGTCCATGTCATACCGTAGCAAAGCGCCTCACACCTTCTCCTTTCGTCTCTCCGAACTCCTCACGCCACCCGCGCACGCCGGAGCCGCAGGCTGTTCGTCACCACGCTGACTGAACTGAACGCCATGGCCGCACTGGCCAGAATGGGACTGAGCAGAATTCCGAAGGCCGGGTAGAGAATGCCGGCCGCGACCGGAATGCCGACGACGTTGTAGACAAATGCCCAGAACAAATTCTGTTTCATCGTCCGCATTGCTCGCCTGGCCAGAAGAATAGCCGACGCGACGCCGTGGAGATCGTTCCGCATCAACGTCACATCGCTCGCTTCTAGGGCGATATCGGTGCCGGTGCCGATCGCGAACCCGACATCGGCCTGCGCCAGGGCTGGAGCATCGTTGATGCCATCGCCCACCATCGCGACGACCTCTCCCGCCTGCTGACGGCGTCGGACTTCGGCCACTTTGCCCTCCGGCAATACCCCAGCGACCACGCGGTCGATCCCGGCCTGCCGTGCGATGGCCTCTGCGGTGCGTTGATGATCCCCGGTCAGCATCACCACCGTGAGCCCCAGTCGGTTCAGCCTTTGAATGGCCTCACGGGATGTGGGCTTGATCGGATCGGCTACGGCGATCACCCCCGCCAACTTCCCGTTGATCGCGATATACATCGGCGTTTTCCCCTCGCCGGCTAGACGTTCCGCCTCCTCTTTCGTTGCGATGAGATCCACCGCGTAATCGGCCATGAGCGCCTCATTGCCGACGGCAAGC
>Ga0073900_10000554_pt1 | contig 23694 bp, 23 predicted proteins | sample KloWWTmetKNB5Kit_FD_66666 | JGI IMG/M metagenome (GOLD analysis project Ga0073900, IMG submission 66666) | Active sludge microbial communities from Klosterneuburg, Austria, studying microevolution and ecology of nitrifiers - Klosterneuburg... | ecosystem: Engineered > WWTP > Aerobic digester >...
ACCGTTATATCGGAACTGCCGGAATTGAACAATACCGAACCAACAGACGAGCCTGCCATTCTATCTCCCTTTTTGAATTGTGCATGGGTGCATATGGATAGTAAGAAAACGGCCGCAAAAAATCGCATTTTAAGTTGCATATTATTGAATTGGTTGGACAACAAATATAGTTGTTCAGGGAAACCACTTGCTGCTATTTTTTTATGAAACTTGAGGTGATTTTGAAATTTTTTCCTTTACCTTTAAAATATCTTGGTAAACAGGAAAATTCCTTTTACTTTTAAAACCGAAACTAATTAACAGCCAAATCAAACTTTATGAGAAAGTTCAGACTACTCTCGCTATTATTCTTAGCCATCACATTTATAGCCGTTAGTTGTACAAAAGAAGGTCCTGAAGGTCCTGCTGGTGCTACCGGTCCGCAAGGACCTACTGGTGCTAACGGTGCTAATGGCCCTGCTGGTCCTACTGGCCCAACTGGTCCTCAAGGCCCGACTGGTCCTGTTGGTCCGCAAGGTCCTGCTGGTCCTGCCGGAACTGCAAATGTTATTTATTCAAGCTGGTTCCCAATCCTGGGTACAGATTGGACTGGTTCAGGTACTGCTAACCAATCTTACACATTAACTGCCCCTGGTGTTACGCAGGCAATACGAGATAATGGTGTTGTGCTGGTGTATGTAACTTATAATAACCTGATAAGACCATTACCTTTCAATGATGTCTCAACTGCTAATCCTATTACATTTGATTTTTATCTGCCAGCAACTGTTGGACAGATATTATTAAGAGCATATCGTCCCAGTTCCGCTTTCACGTTGATTACAATTAATGTTCGGTATGTAATTATTCCTGGTGGTGTGGCCGGTGGTCGTACAATCGGAAAAGCTGCAGAAATAAACGGGCAAGTTTATACAGAATCACAACTAAAAGCAATGTCTTACCAACAGGTATGCAGCTTGCTTAAAATACAGCCATAATAAATTTAAATCTGAATAGAAAGAGCCGTTCCCATATGGAGCGGCTCTTTGTTTTAGCATTATTTTCTGTATTACCTTGTGTCTCCAAAAGGATCTATTATGAAGAATATTGCTTTACTCTTATTTTGCCTGCTGTTAACTATTATAACAATTGCTCAGCCCCGTATCATATCCGGACCTATGCTTGGTCCGGTTGAATTAAGGGATGCAAAAGTATGGCTGGAGGTTTCTCCGGAAGTAAAATCCGTTTCATTGCAATACAACAAGAAGGGAGAAAAAAAGACCAAAACTGTTTTATACAAAGGAGAATTGGGTAATGAGTTCAATCCTCTTTATTTTACAATAGGCGGATTAGAATTTAATAATACATACCAGTATAAGATATGGGTGAATGGAAAGGCTACTACATACGGTGGGGAGTTTACAACTAAAGATCTGTGGCAATGGCGAAAACCCATACCTGAATTCAGCTTTTTAACAGGATCCTGTTCATATTTTAATGAGCCTGTATTCGACAGACCCGGTACTCCCTATGGGAAAGACTCTTCTATTTTTGAAACCATGTCAAAAGAAAAAGCTTCATTCATGCTTTGGCTGGGTGACGCATGGTACACCAGGGAGGTAGATTATTTTAGTGAATGGGGACTCTGGTACAGGGCCAGCAGGGACAGGGCTACTCCGGTATTACAGAATTTTCTGAAATCTATGCCGCAGTTGGCTACCTGGGATGATCATGATTACGGACCTAATGACATTGGAAAAAATTATATCCTGAAGGAAGCCAGCCGGAATGTATTCAACAAATATTTCTGTAACCCTTCTTCTGGTGAAAACGGCCAGGGCATCTATACCATGACCACCTGGGGCGACGCCGATATTTTTCTAACTGATGACCGTTGGTGGCGTAGTGCAGACAGAATGAAAGATTCTGTTGATGGGAAACCAAACCCTGAAAAAAGAATGTTAGGAAAACAACAAATGGAATGGCTGAAGAACTCATTGTTGTATAGTAGTGCGACTTTTAAGATAATAACTGTTGGAAGCCAGGTACTTAATCCTGTTTCTCCTTATGATAAATGGAGGGATTTCCCGGCAGAATACCAGGAGCTGATGGACTTTCTGAAAGAATATAAAGTAAACGGTGTGCTTTTCCTTACGGGTGACAGGCACCACAGTGAAATAATAAAAGTAGACAGACCGGGTACATATCCGCTTTATGATATCACAGTTTCCCCGCTTACTTCAGGAACACATTCATTCGGTGGTCCGGAAAAAAATAATGCTTACCGGGTATTTGGATTGGATGAAAAGCAGAACTATGGTAAATTTTCATTCAGCGGAACAAGAGGCAACAGAAAGCTTACTGTTGAATTTTTGGGAGTGAAAGGAGAAAAATTAGGTGAGTGGAGTATAACTGAAAAGGAATTGAAAACCCCTCAATAAATTTGCCTCATGACTATTTATTTTGGATACGAGAAGGGACAGGTGATCCAGGCTTTGCGATATCATTTTATAAGCCGGCAGGAGATACGCATCATGCTGATCCTGGTAAATGTATTTGCATTGGCATCGGTTACATTATATGCGTTGGGTAAAATAACACCTATGGCTTTCTTTATGGGTTCAGCTCTGTGGATCGTATTAATGATAAGTTTCTGGTTTATCCTTCCTTTCATGGTTTACCGGAGGGCTATTACTTTCAAGCATGAGTTTAGTATGGATTTCCGGGACGATGGTTTTACGCTGGCACATGAACGGGGCTCCAAATCATGGGCCTGGACAGCACTGAAAAGCTATTTGGAAAGCCCCCATTTTTTTCATTTATATTTTGATAGCCGTTCATTCTTACTCGTACCTAAAAACGGTTGCAAAGACAGCGATGAAGTATTTGAGTTACGTAAACTGATAAAAGAGAAAGTAAAAAAAGGCTGATCCAGATGAGGTGGTTATGCAGGTGTACTACAATTTTTTCTCCATCACATAGTGTGGAATAGTCACTTCAGTGAATTCATCACCTGTAACTTTATAGCCCATTTTTTCATAAAAACCGATAGCATTTTTCCGGGCATGCATGGATAGAATGCTGTACCCCCTGTCCCTGGCAATATTTTCAGCAAAGTGCATGATAGCTCTTCCGATCCCTTTTCCCTGAAGGTCATTCAACACAGCCATTTGCCGGAGCCGGACGATTTCCGGATTTTCCTCTACCAGCATGCAGCAGCCCAGTATATCTTCATCTTCAAATGCGCCAATGAGTATATTGCTTTTTTCCTGTTCCAACTCATTAGTTGTAAAGCCCAATCCCAGCGGTTTACGCAGTATATCTTCCCGAAGCTTGACCATCTTCTGGAAATCTGGTGTACCGTGTTCGATAATTTTCAGCGCCATAACTATGTAATTAACGGGAGGGAAGTTCAAAATACAAATAACTTATAATACTACCAACCGTTTATTGGTATTAAATAACCGGCTAAAAGCCTTTTTCCTGGTTATTATACCCTCTTTTTCAGGGGATTGAGATAAAATGGGAAAATAATGTCTTTCCGATGCTTATTTATTCAAAAAGTATATTTTTGCACCCAATAAACTAAACTTTAAGATCATGTCAGACATCGCATCAAGAGTTAAAAAGATCATCGTAGACAAACTGGGCGTTGACGAAGCAGAAGTAACAAACGAAGCTTCTTTTACCAACGACCTGGGTGCCGACTCTTTAGACACTGTAGAACTCATCATGGAATTTGAAAAAGAATTTAATATCTCTATTCCTGATGAACAAGCCGAAACTATTACTACTGTAGGTCAGGCTGTAACTTACCTGGAAGAGCATGCCAAGTAATGTATAAGTTATTTGCATCCGGCAGATAACAAAAAGGCCTGCCTCCGTTGCAGGAAATAAATTAAACCCCGCCTTCTTAATCCGGTATCAATCGGGTGGAAGGCGGTTGGTTTTTATTTTTGACTAAACTGCTTTATCTTACTATTATATGGAACTAAAAAGAGTTGTCATAACAGGTATGGGGGCAATAACCCCTTTAGGCAATACTGTACAAGATTACTGGAATGGATTAATAAATGGTGTATCCGGTGCAGATATGATTACCCTGTTCGATGCTTCAAAGTTTCGTACCAAATTTGCCTGTGAAATCAAAGGATTTGAACCTACTCAGTTTTTGGATAAAAAGGAAGCAAGAAAGATTGACCGGTTTACCCAATTGGCATTAGTGGTTAGCGATCAGGCAATGACCGATGCAGGGTTAAATAAAGAAAATATAAACCCGGACAGAGTAGGTGTGGTATTTGCCAGTGGTATTGGCGGGTTAATAACCTTTCAGCATGAAGTAACAGATTTTGCCAGAGGCGACGGAACTCCCCGTTTCAATCCCTTCTTTATTCCCAAAATGATTTTGGATATTGCTGCTGGTCAAATAAGCATGAGGCATAACTTACGTGGGCCCAACTTTGCTGTGGTTAGTGCCTGTGCCAGTAGTACGAATGCCATCATGGATGCTTTTAATCTTATTCGATTGGGCAAATCGGATATTATCCTGACTGGCGGAAGCGAAGCGGTGATCAGTGAAGCCGGTGTTGGCGGATTTAATGCTATGAAAGCCATGAGTGAAAGAAATGACGATCCTAAAACAGCCAGTCGCCCTTATGATAAAGATCGTGACGGATTTGTGATGGGTGAAGCTTCCGGCATATTGGTGTTAGAGGAACTGGAACATGCTAAAGCCAGGGGTGCAAGAATTTATTGCGAAGTGGCAGGTTGCGGAGCCACAGCAGATGCTTATCATATTACGGCTCCTCACCCGGAGGGATTGGGTGCAAGAAATGTAATGCTGGCGGCTCTGGATGAAGCAGGGATGAAACCGGATGAAATTGATTATATCAATACGCATGGTACTTCCACACCCATTGGTGACGGTGCGGAAGTAAAAGCTATTACAGCTGTATTTGGCGAACATGCTTATAACCTAAACATCAGTGCTACCAAATCCATGACGGGGCACTGCCTTGGTGCAGCAGGTGTAATAGAAGCAATTGCAAGTATACAAGCTGTAATAAATGATATAGTGCCACCAACAATAAATCATTTTACTGACGATCCTGAATTAGACCCAAAACTTAATTTCACTTTCAATAAAGCGCAGCAACGAACAGTTCGTGCAGCACTGAGTAATACATTTGGTTTTGGCGGACATAATGCCTGTGTGATTGTGAAAAAGTACAAAGCCTGATTCGTTTTTTTTTCGTAGCTTGATTCCTGTGGATTTTTTTAAGAATTTTTTTACCAAACACGAAGGTTCTTCTTTTAAAAAGGAACTAAAGAATATGCTGGGTTATAAACCCGGGAATATCTCTTTGTATAAAACAGCACTTACTCACCGGTCCATTCGTGACGGAGCTGATGAAAATAATGAACGACTTGAATACCTTGGTGATGCTGTACTCAGTGCCTTAATTGCAGATTATCTTTTCAAACGATACCCGTACAAAGAAGAAGGATTTCTTACAGAAATGCGGAGTAAGATGGTAAACCGGCAGCAGCTGAATGAAATTGCAATCCGCATGGGGCTGAAAAAAGTTACATTATATAATAAAATGGATGGTTCATTAAAAGTGAGCCAGATATTCGGAAATACACTCGAAGCATTAGTGGGAGCGATCTATCTTGACCTGGGGTATAAGAAAACAGCTAAGTGGGTGCTTGAGGTTATCATTCTGCCCCATATGTTCATGGACGATCTTGAAAACCTGGAAATTAACCACAAGAACAAGCTATATGGCTGGGCCAACAAAAACGGCCGTGTGCTGGAGTTTGAAACGCTGAATGAAAAACTGGAAAACGGCCGTCGTCTCTTTACGGTTGCTGCTGTACTGGATGGAAAGAATATTGCCGAAGGGAAAGCTTTTAATAAAAAAGATGCTTCCCAGATTGCAGCACAGGTGGCAGTGGAAAAGCTGGGAATCGTTAATTCGGATTCAGTTGGTGAGGAACCAGATGAGAAAAAAGCACAGGCTTAATTTTTCAATATCACCATGATAATATGTATTTATTAAAGCGAATTGCATTACTCTTCCTGTTCATTGCTGTTTTTATTGCCTGTAATAATCCTGTAAAAGGACGAAATGGGGTAGTTTTTAAGAACCCTGCTGATTACAATGATTATATTATTAGCCGTCAAACCATCCTTATTAAAAATATACTTGATTTGGGCAAAAAGGCAGATTCAGATGTTGATTCTGCTTATGGCATGTTGGATTCTTACACCAATGATGCGACAAGAATTATTGCAGAAATAAAAGACATGCCTTCTTATAAAGGAGATTCTTCTTTACGGGATGCTGCTGTAAATTCTTTTACCTTTTATAAGAAATTATTTGGGGAGAGTTATAAAAGGGTTCTTTCCATCCGCCGGGAGGGAGGAGATGAAACTGAAGCAGGGGCTGCAGAAATCATGGGAATAATGGACAGTATTAAACGGGAAGAAGAAATACATGATAAAAGATTACACAATGCCCAGAAAGATTTTGCTTCCCGGTTCAAAATGAAAATGCGGGACAATGAAATTCAAAAAGAGATTAATCAGAATCAGTAGTAAGTTACTTTTTTTCCATACATAGCTCAACCAGTACTCCATTTGTATGTTTGGGATGAAGAAAACAAACCAGCTTATTATCAGCACCCAGTTTTGGTTTATCATTTAGTAAGACAAAACCTTCTCCCTGCAGTCTTTTCATTTCCGCTTCAATATCCGTAACGTCAAATGCAATGTGATGGAGGCCCTCCCCCTTTTTTTCTATAAAGCGGGCAATTACACCCTCTGGGTCGGTACTTTCCAGCAATTCGATTTTAGTCTCCCCCTGCCTGAAAAAAGCTGTATTTACTTTCTCAGTTTCAACCATTTCTGTTTTATAACAGGGAGCGTTCAACAATTTTTCAAATAGGGGGATAGAGTTAGCCAGGTTTTTGACCGCAATGCCTATATGTTCCACTTTTTGCATATTAAGGGCTTTAATATCAGGGCTTTCGATTTCGGTAAATTCAGTGTGTAACACGAAATTACCCCTTTCCTTTAGAACCTTTTGAGCTAATTTTGTGTTTATTGAAACGAACAACGACTAATTCATTTTATGCTAAAATTTCCGATTTATTTAGACCATAATGCTACGACACCCTGCGACCCAAGGGTTGTGGAAGCGATGATTCCCTATTTTACCAACAGTTTTGGTAATGCAGCCAGCCGTAACCATCCTTTTGGCTGGCAGGCAGAAGAGGCGGTGGACTATGCACGGGAACAGGTTGCCAGGTTAATTGGCGCCGACCCCAAAGAAATAATCTTTACTTCAGGAGCCACAGAGGGAGATAACCTCGCCATAAAAGGTGTCTTTGAAATGTATGCCAGCAAAGGCAATCATATTATCACCTGCAATATCGAACACAAAGCTGTTCTTGATACCTGCAAACACATCGAAAAGGAAGGTGGGGAAGTGACCTACCTGAAAGTAAAACCCAATGGCCTGGTTGACCTGGCCGAACTGGAAGCGGCGATAAAGCCGACTACTATTTTGATTGCCATCATGTATGCCAACAATGAAATAGGTACAGTGATGCCAATGAAGGAGATAAGTGCCATCGCAAAAAAGCATGGGGTGTTGGTTTTCTCCGATGCCGTACAGGCAGTTGGAAAAATACCCGTAGATGTAAATAAAGACGGAATAGATCTTATGGCATTTACGGCACATAAAATGTATGGCCCTAAAGGAGTAGGTGCATTGTATGTACGCCGTAAAAATCCAAGGGTAAAAGTGACAGCCCAGATTGATGGTGGCGGACATGAAAGAGGTATGCGTAGTGGTACTTTGAACGTTCCCGGTATCGTTGGTTTTGGCAAGGCTTGTGAAATTTGCATCAATGAAATGGAAGCAGATACAGAAAGAATAATCAAACTGCGGGATAAGTTGGAAAATGCGTTGTTACAGGTAGAAGAATCCTACCTCAATGGTGATAAAGACTACCGGTTGCCGCATGTAAGTAATATCTCTTTCAAATATGTGGAAGGTGAAGGGTTGATGATGGGTTTTAATAAGAATATTGCAGTTTCGTCAGGTTCGGCCTGTACGTCTGCTTCATTGGAACCTTCCTATGTTTTAAAAGCACTGGGACTTGGCGATGACCTTGCACATAGTTCACTGCGTTTCGGTTTGGGAAGGTATACAACCGAGGAGCAAATTGATTATACGATAGAACAAGTAACCAACACAGTAAATAAGTTGAGAGAAATGAGTCCGCTGTGGGAAATGTACAAAGAAGGAATCGATATGAATAGTATTGAATGGGCTCATCATTAATTTTTAACCTCTAAATTTTTTAACATGGCATACAGTGAAAAAGTAATTGACCACTACCAGAATCCCAAAAATGTGGGCACATTGGATAAGAGTAAAGCTAACGTAGGTACCGGCCTTGTTGGCGCACCAGAATGTGGTGACGTTATGCGACTCCAGATAGAAGTTGATGAAACCACTGGGCTTATAAAAGATGCCAAATTTAAAACTTTTGGTTGCGGCTCTGCCATTGCCTCATCTTCCCTCGCTACAGAATGGCTGAAGGGTAAATCAATAGATGAAGCGGTGACCATCGATAATATGACCATTGTGGAAGAGTTAAATCTTCCCCCGGTAAAGATCCACTGTTCAGTACTGGCTGAAGATGCTATTAAAGCTGCAATCAATGATTACCGGAAAAAGAATGGCCTTGAAGAACTGAAGTTTGACGAAAGTGTAATCCATTAAAAAGAAAATGGGGTGTGGAAAATGCTGAGCAGGGTAAGCAAAAGCCTATTTGCACTTACCACAACCGTTTAACTACTACCCGGATTTATGAGTGTAGGATTAGATAATGCAATTTATGTAAGCGATAAAGCAAAAGCCAAGGTACAGCAGTTACTGGCTGATGCCGGTGTAGCTAATGACCCTTCTTACTTCCTTCGGGTTAGTGTGGTGGGTGGGGGATGTTCTGGTCTTAGTTATAAACTGGATTTTGATAATGAACAAAAGCCAATGGACCAGGCATTTGAAGACAATGGAGTGAAAGTAGTTACTGATCTGAAGAGCTTTTTGTACCTGGTGAACACTACACTCGATTTTTCTGATGGCTTAAATGGCAAAGGATTTTATTTCAGTAATCCCAATGCCAGTCGTACTTGTGGCTGTGGCGAAAGTTTTGCAGTATAAATTATTAAACCACGAACTTGATATTAGAAGGTCCCTCTCCCGAGGGATTTTTTATTAGCTATAACAGGCGCAAAGAGCTGAAATATAGAAGCTTTAGCTTATTTTGCATCATTGTCCATGCCTATGTGGTCTGTTTGTAAAAAAGAACTCCGCCAATTTTTCAGTAGCCTGACCGGTTACATTGCAATTATCGTTTTCCTGTTGGTAAACGGGCTGGTATTGTTTGTATTTGAAGATAATATTCTCGACTTTGGTTATGCTACCCTTGACCGGTTCTTTCAATTAGCTCCCTGGATTTTGTTATTGCTCATTCCGGCCATTACGATGCGCAGCTTTGCTGAAGAATTTAAAACGGGTACCTATGAAATATTGCAAACCCGTCCGCTGACCCGGTGGCAGATCATTGGCGGTAAATATCTCGGTAGTTTAATAGTTGTTTTTATTGCCCTGTTGCCAACCATCATTTATATCTTCTCCATTCAGCGTCTTTCTTCTAACGAGGGTATTGATATGGGAGCTACAATCGGTTCTTATATCGGTTTATTTTTTTTGGCTGCGGTGTTTACGGCTATCAGCATCTGTTGCAGCAGCTTTACCAATAATGCAGTCGTTGCATTTATTGTTAGTTTGATTGGTTGTGCCTTATTGTATTATGGTTTCAGTGCCATAAGTCGTATGCCTGCATTGGCCAATGGCCCGGATTATTATGTGGAGATGATCGGTATTGATTTCCATTACCGTAGTATCAGCCGCGGATTGATCGATACCCGTGATGTGGTTTATTTTCTAAGTTTCATATTCCTGTTTTTTGCAATAACGAACCGCAATCTTTTAAAGAGGTAATATGCGAAAGAAGGTTGAAAAAATATTTGCTTCAAAATACTGGTGGCTGATGCTATTGGTCGTCTTGCTGATTGTCAATTATTTGGGTTCGGTCTTCCATGCCCGTTTAGATTTAACAAAGGAAAAAAGATACACACTCAGCAAGGCTACAATGGATATCCTGAAAAACCTTGATGATGATGTGCAGATAAATGTTTTCTTAAAAGGGGATTTTCCTGCAGGGTTTAAAAAACTGGCTAATAGTACGGATGAGTTTTTACAATTATTGAAAGACAGGAATGGGTCAAAGATTCATTATCGTTTTGTTTCACCGGTTGAAGAGATACCAGGTACAAAAATCATCTATGGAGATTCGTTGGTTAATTTAGGAGCTATCCCTATTAACCTTACAGTACAAAAAAAGGAAGGAGAAAGCAGTAATATCATTTTCCCGGTTGCAATTATTGAGTATAAAGGAAAGCAATCCCTGGTAAACTTATACCCGGGAGCCAATAGTCGTATTTCCCAGGAAGAAATAAACGGTGCTGAATCTTTAATGGAATACCAGTTTGTAAAAACACTTGATAAGTTAACGGCTTCTAAAAAACCCGGAATAGCGTATTCTGTGGGAAATGGGGAACCAACAGACGGAAGAACATTTATGTTCCGGCAGGCTTTAGCTGATGATTATGATTTTAAAATTATCAACCTGCATAACCAACCCCGGATCCCTGATGGTGTTGATGTGCTTATGATTGTAAAACCGACCATTCAGTTTACGGAGGATGAAAAATTAAAGATTGATCAGTTTGTCATGGGAGGAGGTAAACTGCTTTGTTTTATCGATAATTTAATAGCTGAACAAGACAGTCTTGCTTTTAAACCGGAAACAATTGCCTATGACCGTAATTTAAATCTTACAGATTTGTTTTTCAAATATGGATTACGTATCAATACGGATCTTGTCATGGATCTGCAATGTGATTTATTGCCATTTGTGGTAGGTGGAACAAACGAGAACCCGCAAATGGAATTATTGAGCTGGAACTATTATCCTATGCTTAACCCGACAAACAGCAAGCTTACAAAAGGTCTTGGATATGTTGGGAGCCATTTCGCAAACTCTATTGATACTATACAGGTAAATGGTGTAAGAAAAGAACCATTGCTGGTAACATCCCCCAACTCACGGATAATAAGTACACCAGCCTTAATCAGTCTCAACGAGAATAAGAATGTACCCGAGGATGTTAATTTTAAGCGCAATGAAATTCCGGTTGCCATGCTGCTGGAAGGCAGGTTCACATCACTTTTCAAAAACAGGATCAGCCGGGCACAATTAGACACTTTGTCATTAATCGGAGAAGCTTTCAGAGAAACATCTGAAGTAAGTAAAATTATCGTAGCAGCCGATGGAGATATACTTTTTAATGATTTCTTGCCAGGTGAAGGACCAAATGCAGCCCCGGTTCCAATTCAAATGGGGTGGAATAAATACACCTATAGAGAATATTTGAATCAGACAGAGACTGGTAGATTTTTCAGACCTGTTGCTAATAGAGAATTCCTGTTAAATTGTATAGAATACCAGGTTAGTAATCCCGGCATCAGTGAAACAAGGAATAAGGATGTGGTATTGCGCCTGCTCGATTCTCAAAAAGTAAAAGAACAAAAAACTACCTGGCAATTTATTAATATCGCTTTACCGGTATTGCTGGTAATTCTATTTGGCTGGATTTATCAGCAGGTTAGAAAGAGAAAATATGCAGCATAGTACCGTTTAACTTAACATTTCATAATAATTTTCTTTAATGACAGCAGATCAGATTACCTACCTCGTTTTTGGAATAGTTTTGGTATTCGCCCTGGTCTTTGACCTGGGCCTTTTAAGTAAAAAGGGGCAGAAGGTTACAATCAGACAGGCTTTATACCAGACTTTTTTCTGGGTTGGGTTAGCATTGGCCTTTTTTGTATTTGTATGGATTGAAAAGGGCCAGGGACTTGCATTAGAATACCTGAGTGCCTACCTCATGGAATGGAGTCTAAGCATTGACAATATTTTTGTTTTTATTCTTATTTTCTCTGCTTTCTCGGTAAAAGAAAAGCATTTTGGCCGTGTGTTGTTGATTGGTATCCTGATGGCCATTATTTTCCGGGTAATTTTTATTACCGTCGGTGTTGCATTGGTAGAAAGATTTCATTGGATATTGTATGTTTTCGGTGCCTTTCTTGTTTATACAGGATACAAAATGTTTACGGCAACAGACGATGAAGAATTTGATCCGCAGGGGAGTAAAATTTTTCTCTTCATAAAAAAGTTTTTGCCGCTGGCACCACATGATGGTAATGGTAAGTTTGTCGTAAAAGAGAACGGCAAGTCCGTCTATACTACACTATTTGTGGTGGTAATAATGCTGGCAGCAATTGACCTGGTTTTTGCTCTCGATTCAATTCCGGCTGTAATGGGTATTTCCAGAGACCGGTTGGTGATTTATACCTCTAATATCTTTGCTGTTTTGGGGTTGCGGTCTCTTTTCTTTTTGTTAAGAGGAGCTGTTACTAAGTTTGATTACCTGCAGCAGGGTATTGCTATTGTTTTGGTTTTTATAGGTGTTAAAATGCTGACTGAACACTGGATAAATCAATGGGTAAGTAAACAAATACAGGTCTTTATCTCTTTGGGTGTGATTATGATTTGTATTACAGGCTCAATTTTTTATTCCATATTCATAAATAAAAGGGGAGTACCGCCGGAGGTTAAAGACGATAGTGTTTCCTGACTGATATATTAATTATTTTGCTGTTGAATTATTCTGTAAGCAATATTGCCCAAATTATTCATGCAGACGCAACCATAGTAAAAGATTTGTCTGCTGAACATCTTTTGTTGGATAGCCGGAAAGTATTTTCTCCGGGTTCATCCATTTTTTTTGCATTAGTTGGATTTCGCCGTAATGGCCATGATTTTATCCCTGATTTATATAAAAAAGGAGTTAGAAGTTTTGTAGTAAGTGAGAAATTCGAAACAGCTGCATATCCGGGAGCTAATTTTTTGCTGGTCAATGATACACTGGCGGCACTTCAGCAATTGGCAGCTCATCACCGTAAGCAATTTGCCATACCGGTTATTGGTATTACAGGAAGCAATGGAAAGACCATTGTAAAGGAATGGCTTTATCAATTGCTTCATACAGATTATAATATTGTTCGTAGCCCCAAAAGTTATAATTCACAGATTGGTGTTCCGTTGAGTGTATGGCAGATGAATGAACATCATACACTGGGAATTTTTGAAGCGGGAATTTCTAAGCCCGGCGAAATGGATAAACTGGAGAGAATAATTCAGCCAACTATTGGGGTATTCACCAATATCGGGGAAGCGCATAGTGAGGGTTTTGAATCGATGAAACAGAAAGAAGAAGAGAAAAAAATATTATTCAGGAATGCTACTGAGACAGGTAAGCTTGATGTTGTTGAAGTGCGTTATCAGCAATCCACAACAATAATTACTGCCAAAGATCCCAGGGCTGAGAATGAATTTATTTCTATTGAAATTCCATTTACTGATGACGCTTCTGTACAGAATGCCACTACTTGCTGGAAAGTAATGCTGACACTTGGCTACGACAATGAAATTGTCAGGTTCAGGATGAAGCAGTTATTACCGGTGGATATGAGGTTAGAAATGAAGAAAGGGATCAATCGTTGTTTGGTTATAAATGACAGCTATAGCGCTGACCTTAGTTCATTGGAAATAGCACTGAATTTCCTGGTTCAACAAAGTGCAGGCACTCAACGGACAGTAATCCTTTCTGATTTTTTACAAAGTGCTGTTGCTGATGAAAAATTATATGCACAGGTTGTTGAAAATTTACATAAGCATAAGGTAGACAGATTAATTGGTATCGGCGGGAGGATATCCAACTCTTTACGGCATCTGATTAATAGAGCGGATAAGCGTTTTGCTGTTGAATTATATCCATCAACAGATATTTTTTTGCAGCAATACAGGTCATCAATGTTCAAAGAAGAAGCTATACTGGTAAAGGGGGCGAGGATATTTGCATTTGAAAAAATTGTTCAATTGCTAGAGCAAAAGGCGCATCAAACTTTACTGGAGATCAATTTGAATGCAATAGTGCATAATTTAAAGGAATATCAAAAAGTATTGAAGCCAACGACCAAAATAATGGCAATGGTAAAGGCTTTTGCATACGGAAGTGGTGGGGCCGAAATTGCCGGGATTCTGCAATATCATAAGGTAGATTATCTCGGTGTAGCTTATGCAGACGAAGGCGTGGAACTCAGGAATGCGGGAATTAGTTTGCCAATAATGGTTATGAATCCTGAAGAAAATGCTTTTGATGTTATTGTGGATCATAACCTGGAGCCGGAATTATATTCTTTTGAATTATTGAATTCATTTGATTCTTTTTTGCAAAAGGAAGGAATTCAACACTATCCTGTTCACATTGAAATAGAAACAGGTATGAACAGGCTTGGGTTTAGCATAGCTGAAATTGAGAAATTATGCACCAGTTTAAATTCAACTTCTTCTTTCAAAGTGCAAACTGTTTTTTCTCATTTAGTGGCCAGCGAAGATGCTTTACAGGATCCATTTACCATTAATCAGTTCAATAAATTTGGAATAGCGACCACTTTGTTGCAGGAGAGATTGGGGTACTCATTTATAAGACATATCGCCAATTCTGCTGCTGCTATACGGCATCAGCAGCTACAACTGGATATGGTGCGATTAGGTATTGGTTTGTATGGAGTGGATAGCGCCGGATCTGGTAAACTGAACCTGCAAACTGTTACTACACTTAAATCAACTATCGCACAGGTCAAGCACCTGGAAGCAGGAGAATCGGTGAGTTATAACCGTAATGGAGTGGTAAATAGAGATTCTGCTATTGCCACTGTGCGGCTGGGTTATGCTGATGGTTACCCAAGAAGACTGGGAAATGGGGTTGGCAAAGTTTGGGTAAAAGGTCACCTGGTACCAGTAATTGGTACTGTTTGTATGGATATGTTCATGATAGATGTGACAGGTATTGACAATATTCAGGAGGGAGAAGAAGTTGTCATATTCGGAACTAATTTACCAGTTCAGCAAGTAGCAAAATGGGCTGAAACAATTGCTTATGAAATACTAACAGGAATTTCACAGCGGGTGAAAAGAGTGTATTATGAAGAGTAAATACCGGAATAATTTTCCAAATCAATGACCACAAGGCGTTTATCAATGCTACATTTATGACTTCTTTGACCTGACACCTTGCAGCATTCTCCTTATATTTGCCCCTTAAAATTGTACCATTGAAGCTTAGAAAAATCATATTCCTTATTGCAGTGATTATCATAATTGACCAGGCATTGAAAATATGGATCAAAACGGGTCAACCAACCGGTGAAGTAGTGAGGGTTTTTGGGTTTGATTGGTTCCGTCTTCATTTTATTGAAAACCCGGGCATGGCGTGGGGCTGGAAATTTGGTAACGAAACAGGTAAGATGATTCTGACATTGTTCCGTCTGGCTGCAGTGATCTTTGGTACCTGGTATATCGGCAGAATTGTAAAGCAGCAATATAGTAAAGGCTTTATAGTTTGTGCTGGGTTGATTTATGCCGGAGCTTTAGGTAATCTCATTGACAGTATGTTCTATGGAATGATATTCGACAAAGGACTTCATTATGATGCTGCTATTAATGATTATATTAGTTATGGTGGTATAGCACAATTTTCTTCAAATGGCTATTCATCGTTCTTACATGGCAGTGTTGTAGATATGCTGTACTTCCCAATAATAAAATCAAATTTTCCTTCCTGGTTTCCTGTAATAGGTGGTGATGAATTTGAATTCTTCAGCCCTATTTTTAATATTGCTGATGCTTCAATTTCTGTGGGTGTAATTACACTGCTGATATTTCAAAAGCGGTTTTTTAAGAAGCATCATGAAACCGTTACTTCTCCGACAGTAGAAACTAATACTGAAATAAGCGATAAGATGCAGGTTTTGTAAATAAACTATTTACTAATTACTTGTTTTCAGTACACTTTTTTGAATAAACTTACCGGCTGATTGTACCCGCAGGAAATAAATACCTGTAGTAAGCTTGCTTGTGTTTTCAAGACTCAGTCGGGTAATCCCTGAAGAAATATCAAATGCTTTTTTTCGTACGGCTTTTCCAGAAGCATCAAATAACTCCGCTTCGGCTTTCCCGCTATTTTGTGAAGAAACTTCGAATACCAATTCATTATTGAAAGGATTGATTACGGATACAAATGATAATATATCTGCTGATGAAGCCAGTTGAATTGTTCTTGAATACGTTGACTGTCCGGTATTGTTTCTCATTCTGATACGGTAATACACTTTGCCAGTTAGTTTTTCAGGATCGGAATAGGAATAGCTGCTTTGTTCGGAGATATAGTCATTGTAACTGTTTACAGAACCGGCAAAAATAAAGTTGATGCCGTCGGTACTTCTTTCTATGTCAAAAATTATCGGCTCATTTTCCCCGGTAGTTGTCCATTTTAATATAGCATGTTCATTCTCTTGTCGCCCGCTGAAAGAAAGTAGCCGGGTTTTCAGCGGGATACCACAGAAGATTACCCGAAGTGTAATAATATTTCCCTGGTCTGTAAAATTGCAATTCGGATCAGTCAGGTTGGAAAGTGTAGTTGCAACAACCACCCTGTACATGTCACCATTATTCGGCATTTGTGTCTGCGCAGGGGTTAATGTATAGGATATAACATATTCCCAGGCAGTACCGTTCCAAAATGGACTTGCCGGACCAGCCGGAGCTGTTACATCACTCCAGGTGGCACCTCCGTCCGTACTGCGTTGCCATTTGTAATAAGTATAGTTATTGAAATAGGAACGTACAGTATCATAAATAGTAATCACATTGCTGTCACAAACTGCAGGGCTCAGGGAAGGAGAATATTTCATGTTAGGAGAACAGGTTGAAACTGAAATATCATCCAGCGCCCAGTCATTACCACCACCGCCCGGGGCATTATTAAAAAACTTCAGTGTAAAACTTGTTTGTGCAGGACCAGTTAAAAAGGTAAAACCTTTTTTAACCCATTGCCCGCTGTATAAGAGATTTCCTGAAGTATAATAGTCGATACCGTCAATTTCAAAAGTCAGGTTAGGCGCTACACCTGATGAATCGCCGGGGCCAGTTGGAATATAAAAGGGAGGTCCAGCAGCGTTTGTGGCACCTTTACCGTTGGAATCGCAACCGCATTTGGAACAAATATTCCTCATCCAGCAGGAAATTTCGTAATAGGTATTAGGGCATAATGAGGTTATCGTTTGCTGGAAAGCGGAATCGATACGATAAGCTGCGTTTATAACCAGCATGTAACCTGCGTTTGGATTAGCAACCGTATCTGCTGCCGGATTCCCGGCAATAGGATTAACAGCACCCGTATGGTCGCCGATAATATCCCATAAAGTAAAGACCCTGTGACTTGTCAGGGGGCCTGCGCCATCCGGGTCCGGATCAGGCTTGGGCCAGGTATTCAAAGTAGTATATCCGGTTCTGGTGGAAGTATTGTTTGCGACTCCGTAATAATAATCCTGCGGTGAATTTGTAGCAAAGAAATTATATGTATACCCTACTGGTACATTGGCTGACGTTCCCCTGTTACGGGGCTGTCCGCTTCCAAATGTGCCATTGAATTCTGTACCGATAGCATTTGTGCCGATTGTATTGGAGCAAATACCATAGTTGGGATATACTCTGAGTGTATTAGCAGGAAAAGTAAAAGTTTGTATAGCGGCAGCCCCACTTTTATAAGTTATATTACCACCGCCTGTACTGATATTACTGCCTGTAGCTGCAGTAACCCTAATTCGGAAAGAAGCGATCATAATACAGGTGCTTCCGTAAAAAGAAGGTTTATGTGTGTTAGCTACTCTGCCTCTTCTAAAAGCTGTAGCAGGAGCAGCCCCGGTTCTAAACCCGAGATTAATAGTAATAGCGGAACCGGTAATCCTGCCCTGGTCATCACCTGCTGCATCCGTAAATGATTTATAAGGGATACCTTCATTAGTAAGTACTTTAATAGTACCGGGAATATAAGTCGTTCCTGCCGGTACTGCATCCTGGTAGCGGCAGCTGTCGTAGGTACCCGAACGTACTACAAAAGATGCTCTGATTTCAAGAGTGTCACCTGTTTCGACTGTGCCCCCATTCAAACCTTTTGTTACGTTGATATAGCTTTTCCCGAAGTCAATGTTTTGTGAATAGGCAGAAGTTATTCCTGAAATCAATAGTACAGGAAGAATAAAAAATAAAGGTGAAAAAATAGTACGGCGTAAATTTTTTTTCATAGTCTGGATTTTCAGGTACACAGTTCGGACTCGCTGGTATAAAAATAGATTAATGGGTGTCTTCAAACAATAGAAGAAATGCTTACTTTTCAGTTGTATTTACGGTGTAATATTTACTGTAGATTCCCTATTGTTAGCGGATTTTCGAATGGTTACTTTTAAACTTAAATCCATTTGCATGAAAAAGCCACTGTGTGTTATCTTCCGGATATTGGTGCTTTTATTTGGTTTCTTTACTGCAGCAGCTCAGAACGAGCCCTTTACGAAAAGAACTGTCGTTTCTGGATTAAATTCTGCGTGGGAAGTAGTATATGGCCCCAATGACTCTCTTTGGGTAACAGAAAACAGGGCTTATTTAATTTCCAGGATCAGTATAGCAACCGGAGCTAAAACAGTGTTGGTTGATTTAAGAGCTACTGATGGTTCTATAAACTTCACCTCAGGCACCGGAACGCAGCCGCAGGGTGGTTTAATGGGGTTGGTAATTCATCCAAACTTATATTCTGCAGATCCGGCAGTAAGAGCGGCTAAGCCATGGGTGTATGCAGCATATGTTTATAACAGGGGAACTTGTCCGGGTACTAATACCAGTTGTATTTTCACCACAAAAATTGTTCGGTTTGATTATAACGGTAACACGTTGTCCAACCCGGTAACTATTATAAATACTATTCCCGGCAGCAGCGATCACAATTCAGGAAGATTAGTAATAAGTCCAGTTATTGAGCCGGGTGCCGACGCAGCGCATACACAATACCGGTTATATTATACGGTTGGAGATATGGGGGCCGGACAATTCCTCAATACTACCCGTGCACAAAATGCACAGAACGTCAATATTATGGAGGGAAAAGTATTGCGGATTAATTCAGAAAGCGATGGCGATGCGGGCCAGGATGCCTGGATACCAAACGATAATCCTTTTTATAACGGTGCAGTAATAACTCCGCAGGATTATGTCTTTACTTTAGGCCACCGGAATGCACAAGGTTTAGTATGGGGTACTGTTGGCGGGAATAATATCTTGTATAGCACGGAGCAGATGGACAGAACAGATGATGAGATCAATATAATTGAAGCCGGAAAGAATTATGGATGGGACCAGGTATCGGGCTATTGTGATAATAACGTTAATGGGTATAAAATTGGTCAGAATACCAGTGCTAATGAAGGTGCTTTTTGTTCTGTAACTCCCACGCACCAGGAACCAATTTTTACAACATTTACAGAAACAGCGGCTAATATGCCTGCGCTGATGGCACAATCGAATAATCAACTTTGGCCCACAATAGCCAGTTCCAGTGTCGATTTCTATGGTCAGAACAAGATACCGGGCTGGAATTATTCTTTGCTGATAAGTCCATTAAAAAAGGATAGAATATACCGTGTCAGCTTAAATGCAACTGGAACTGATGTTATAGGCGATACCATCCCTTATTTTCGTAACGACGGGAACAGGATCAGAAGAGTAACGATTTCTTCTGATGGATTAAAATTTTATGTAGCCCGGGATGCCGGAGCAACTATAAATGGAGGGGCTATTATGGAATATACTTATGCGGGGGTTATTCTTTCGTTGAATGAAAATCCAGGCGTAAGGCCGGTAAGAGTTGAGGATTTGATCAGTATTTATCCAAATCCTGCTACCCGTACTATTTATATTCACGGAAAAAGAGAACTCCGGAAACCTTTGTTGGTGCAGATCTATGATGTGCATGGCCGGATGTTGAAAGAAGAAACCAGTTTCAGAAATGATTTTTCAGTGGATATATCCCGTTTAATTGCGGGGACATACATTTTGAAACTTTACAACGGCAATGATATGGAAGTGCAGATTGAGAAATTTATAAAGCAATAAATCCTGAAGGCAACTGCTGTTATTAAAAAATAACCTCCGCAGTAGCGGAGGCTTTTTTTTAGGGATTATGCTCAGGGGTTTACTTGTTATGATTGAAATTCCTTTCGCAGTTATTTTCTGGTTGAAGCACTTTCTTTAATATAACGGATAGCTGCAGCCCGATCTGGATTTTCTACAGGTACAGCACTTTCTGTTCCTGATATTATCCTGGAACCAGAAAGAATAGCTTTTAAATAAGCGGATTTGATCTGTTGTGAAGACGACTGTGGTTCCGGTTTTACTGGTTTTAGGGTGTTCAACGGAAAGGAGGAAATAAGTCTGGCATTACTTTTCATATGGCGGATTTTTAGTTTTAAAAAAGGTATGGATTAATGCGACTGTTAAGATAGAGACAAATAAAAACCATTTGCAAATATTACTGGATAAAAAAGAGAAGAACGTGGAATTCTTCTCTTTTTACGATAGGAAAATTACTATTTCAATTTACCAACCATATTGGCCGGCACTACCCACTCATCAAATTGTTCCGGGGTAACGTAACCCAACTTAACTGCCATTTCTTTTAATGTTGTTCCCTGTTTGTGTGCTTTTTGTGCAATTTCAGCAGCTTTATAATAGCCAATTTTGGTATTAAGCGAGGTAACAAGCATTAATGAGTTGTCAACATGTTTTTTGATATTCGCTTCAATAGGTTCAATACCGACTGCACATTTATCATTGAAAGAGACGCAACCATCGCCAATCAACCTGGCACTATGCAGGAAATTATAGATCATTACCGGTTTATATACATTCAGTTCAAAATGGCCATTGGCACCACCAATACTGATGGCCACATCATTGCCCATCACCTGGGCGGCTATCATGGTTAAGGCTTCACACTGCGTTGGGTTTACTTTTCCCGGCATGATGGAAGAGCCTGGCTCATTATCCGGAATGAATAACTCGCCAATACCACTTCTCGGCCCGGATGATAGCATTCGGATATCATTAGCAATCTTCATCAGGCTCACAGCCACTGTTTTTAAAGCACCGTGTGCTTCTACAATAGCATCATGTGCTGCCAGGGCTTCAAATTTATTTTCTGCAGTTACAAAAGGTAATCCCGTTAAAGCCGCAATATGTTTAGCTACATTCTTATCATAACCAGCAGGGGTATTGATGCCAGTTCCCACCGCTGTTCCACCCAATGCCAATTCACTTAAATGAGCCAAAGAATTGTTGATTGCTTTTAACCCATGATCGAGTTGAGAAACATAACCGCTGAATTCCTGTCCAACTGTCAGTGGAGTGGCATCCATAAAGTGGGTACGGCCAATCTTTACCACTTTCATAAATTGCTTACTCTTTTTGGCTAATGTGTCTCTCAATTTTTTTATTCCCGGTATCGTTGTTTCAACCAGGATCTTATAAGCCGCAATATGCATGGCAGTAGGGAACGTATCATTAGATGATTGTGATTTATTCACATCATCATTCGGATGCAGGAATTTTTCTTTGTCGGAGAGTTTCCCGCCTTTCAGTACATGACCCCGGTAAGCAACCACTTCATTTACGTTCATATTACTTTGTGTACCACTGCCTGTTTGCCAAACTACCAGCGGGAAATAATCATCCAGTTTGCCTTTTAAGATCTCATCACACACTTTACCAATCAGCACCGCTTTGTTTTTTGCCAATACTCCGGCTTCCAGGTTGGTGAGGGCTGCAGCTTTTTTAAGGTAGGCAAATGCCCGGATGATCTCTTTAGGCATCCGGTTGATATCTTGTGCAATCTTAAAATTATCAATACTGCGTTGGGTTTGAGCACCATAATACGCATCAGCGGGAACCTTTACTTCTCCCATCGTGTCTTTTTCGATTCTGAATTCCATATAATTTGATTTAAGGAGTAAATTTTGCGCAGCAAAGGTAGCGGAATTGGGTTGTTCGGGTACTGACTTTAATCGTTTTCATAAACGATTTCATATTATTTCTTTGAAGGATTAATCGTAACATTGATAATATGAATCGGATTGTCCTTTTTTTTATTTTTTTGTTTATTGCCGGAAGCCCGATGGCACAGCAGAATGCTCCTTCACCGCTACCCACCAAACAACAATTGGCATGGCACGAAAATGAATATTACCTTTTTGTGCATTTTGGTCCAAATACTTTTACAGATAAAGAATGGGGGCATGGTGATGAAAAAGAAGAAATTTTTAATCCTACTGCCCTGGATTGCCGCCAGTGGTGCCGGGTAGCGAAAGCCGCGGGTGCAAAAGGAATCATAATTACAGCCAAACATCATGACGGATTTTGTTTGTGGCCCAGTAAATATTCAACACATACTGTCAGGGAAAGTAAATGGAAAAATGGGAGAGGTGATGTATTGAAAGAATTATCACAGGCCTGTAAAGAAGCAGGTTTAAAATATGGTATTTATATTTCACCATGGGACAGGAATCATCCTGACTATGGTACCGAAAAATACAATGATGTATTTGTAGGAATGATGAAGGAGCTTTTTCAAAACTATGGGCCAATATGGGAATTATGGTGGGATGGTGCCAATGGGGAGGGCCCTAATGGCAAAAAACAGGAATATGACTGGAGAAGATATGAGAATACCGTAAGAAAGCTCTCTCCATCTACAGTTATCTTCAGCGATATTGGACCTGATATACGATGGGTAGGCAACGAAAAAGGCATTGCCGGAGATCCTAATTGGAATTTTTTGGATACAACAGGATTTAAAAGAGGAATTGGTGCGCCAGATACAGATACACTCAATCAGGGCAATTATTATGGAAAGCACTGGATACCTGCCGAATGTGATGTGAGTATACGTCCGGGTTGGTTCTATCATGCCAATGAAGATCAAAAAGTAAAGTCACCAGAGCAATTATTTGACCTGTACCTGAAATCTGTAGGAAGAGGTGCTAATCTCTTATTGAATGTACCTCCTGACAGAAGAGGATTGATCCATGAAAAAGATTCAGCAGCACTGATAGGGTTTAAAAGATTGAGGGATGAAAGTTTTTCTGACAACCTGTTGAAAAAAGCAGATACCTACTATGAATTTAGCCACCGGGATTTTATAAAAAAGCCACTGCTGCTTCGTGGATTTGATTCTGCTGCTGCATACTACGGTATAAATCTTCAGAATTTTATTGCAGACTTTCACCGGCCGGCAACAATTAATTGTATTGTTTTACGGGAAGCTATACATCTTGGACAAACGATCAGGCGTTTTAACATTGAATTATATAACAATGACAGGCTTGTAGGAAAAGTACTTGGACATAGTGTAGGACGTAAGCGGATACTGACATTTCCAGCTACAACTATTACTTCTTTCCGGGTGAACCTGGAAGACGCAAAGGGTAATGATAATATCAGTGGTATAGCTGCTTATTTGATCAATGAGAACCTGATAGAAAATGAAAAATAAACCAGGCCTAC
>Ga0073900_10000555_pt1 | contig 23684 bp, 24 predicted proteins | sample KloWWTmetKNB5Kit_FD_66666 | JGI IMG/M metagenome (GOLD analysis project Ga0073900, IMG submission 66666) | Active sludge microbial communities from Klosterneuburg, Austria, studying microevolution and ecology of nitrifiers - Klosterneuburg... | ecosystem: Engineered > WWTP > Aerobic digester >...
TTCATTGATCCTTCCTGTTGTTACCGCCTCAACGATCTTTTTCTTTACGTCAGCCTTAATAACAGGACTACGCAACACATTTACAAAGTCACGATTACTTTTACAAACAGATTGCAGCCATTTCATATCGGCAAACACTTCCTCTAACTGGCCTCTCTCTATTGCAAGGTCAATCAGTGCTTTGGCGTATCTCGATGCTAAACGTGGATTAGGCATTTCAGTTCTTTAATTAGTTCAACCTGACTTCATCAACCAGCCCTTTGATATGTGCTTCCTGGGCCTCTTTATTTCCTAACTCTTTTCTGAGGACTTTCTCACTCACTTCAATTACCAGTTTACCAACCTGGTTCTTCACCTCTGTTATAGCAGCCATCTTCTGCGCATTGATAGCAGCCTGGGCTTCCGTAACAATTTTACTGGCTTCAGCCTTAGCCTGCTCTTTTGCTTCGCTGATGATCCTGTCCTTTGTTTCCCTGGCTTCTTTCAGCATCAGTGCTCTTTCTTCACGGGCCTTCGCCAGCAACGCTTCATTCTCACTTTTCATCAGCGCCATCTCCTCTTTAACTTTCTGTGCGGTGGCCAATGAATCGGCAATACTGTTTTCACGGTCTCTCAACCCTTTAATAATGGCAGGCCATGCCAGTTTCTTTAAAATAAAGAATACGATCAAAAAGGCCAGCAAGGTCCAGATGAGTAAACCAAATTCGGGAGTAAGAAGTTTCATTGTCTATTTCAGTTTCTTGTTTCAGATTTAAATACTGCATCCTCCGCCCTGTGCATTGGATGCAGTAAATTTTTGTGGCAACGATATTATAATACCATTGCAAGGAAGCCTACAATGATCGCAAACAGCGCAGCACCTTCAACCAGGGCTGCTGTCAGGATCATGTTTCCGCGGATGTCGTTAGACGCTTCCGGCTGACGGGCAATCGCTTCTACAGCACCTTTACCGATCTGACCGATACCGATACCGGCACCGATAGCAGCAAGGCCTGCGCCAATTGCACCACCTGCGTTAGCAGTGGCTTCCAACAGAATTACATTCAGTAAATCCATGTTTATTATTATTGATAGTTAAAAAATACTTTTTAATGATGAACCGCATGCGCCTCATCGTGATGCTCACCTTCCAGGGCCTGTCCGATAAATACTGCTGTCAGCATCGTAAAGATGAAGGCTTGTAAGAAGGCCACCAGTACTTCGATCAGGTATATAAATACAGTAAACCCTATTGACAGCGGAGATGCACCCCATCCGGCAATTGGATTTAACTCTCCGAAAATGAATATCAATGAAATCAAACAAATAATGATAATGTGCCCGGCCACCATATTGGCAAAAAGACGAATGATAAGGGCAAAGGGCTTAATGAACACACTCAGAAACTCTACCGGTACCAAAATGAACTTAACACCCAGTGGTACCCCCGGAGGGTTGAAGATATGTCCCCAGTAGTGCTTATTGGAACTGAACAATATCACTACAAAGGATATGAGACCAAGTACTGCTGTAAAAGCAATATTACCTGTTACGTTAGCAGAACCGGGAATCAAACCAAAAATATTATTGATAAGGATGAAAAAGAAAACAGTAAGCAGGTAAGGAAGATACTTCTCATACTTATGGCCAAGATTCGGTTTTGCTACTTCATCCCGTACAAATGTGATAACAGGCTCCAGCAGGCTTTGAGAACCTTTTGGTGCAGAAGTAACACCTACTCCGCTTTTATATCTTTTTGCAATCCTCAGCATTATCCAAACGAAAACTATCAGCGCCAAAATCATTTGCACCACGTTGCGGGTCATTGAGAGGTCGTAAATTTTTACAGCAGCATCATACTTGCCATTCTCATCAACCGCTACAATATCGCCAACGGCAAATTTCTTGGGATCTAATCCCATTTCTTTAATTGAATGATCAGTGAGCATGGCATAACCATTATGGTTATGATGTCCGTGCTCAAACTTAGAAGACATGAAGCTGGTAAACCCTTTCTGTGGAGAATAAAGGATGACAGGAAGTGGGATGGTAACCGGTTTGCCGCCAATATCCATGAAATGGAACTCATGCCCGTTCAAAACGTGGCCAAATATGACTTCGGAAGCATTAAATTTCTTCTTTTCACCATCTTTTTCGCCTTCCCCACCACCAGCAAAAGCCTGCAATGAAAATAGAACAAAAAATAAGCTGAAAACCGCTACAGTAAAGGATTTGAAACGACGTACTAACATACCTGTTCCGAAATTTGGCGCAAAGATAAGGGGGTGGGGGCAAAAACGAACCGGGATTGAAAGGAATTTAGTGATTTATACAAAAATGAATATCAGTAATCATTGTACACCATTCTTCACCAGCAGTAAATTCTGATTATCAAGGTAATGAACCTCTGAAATCAGCTATTTTCAGGGTTAGTTTCCTGGAACTGCATCTCATGTAATTGGGCATAAAAACCACCCTTTTTTATTAATTCTTCATGAGTGCCGGATTCCTTTACTTCACCCTTGTCAAGTACAATAATTTTATGCGCTTTTCTGATCGTCGAAAGCCGGTGAGCAATAACGATAGATGTCCGGCCCTTTATCAGGGTATCTATTGCATGCTGAATCAGCTGTTCACTTTCTGTGTCTACCGAAGAAGTAGCTTCATCCAGGATGAGAATGGATGGATTATACAACATTGCCCGTATAAATGACAATAATTGACGCTGCCCCAGCGATAAAGTAGCTCCTCGTTCCATCACATTGTAATCATATCCGCCTGGTAGCCGCATAATAAAATCATGCATCTCAATGAGTTTGGCCGCTTCCGTTACTTTCTCTCTTGAAATTTCAGGGTTCCGCAGTGTGATATTGTCAATCACCGAACCTGAGAACAAAAAAACATCCTGTAGTACTACTCCAATATTTTTACGCAGAATTTCAAGATTGAACTGTTCAATATTTACATCATCTATTTTAATACTTCCTTTTTGAATATGATACAACCGGTTCAGCAAACTGATAATCGTCGATTTGCCGCTACCGGTGTGGCCAACGATTGCAATGGTTTCTCCCGGGTTAACCAAAAAGGAAACATCTTTAAGCACCGGAACTCCGGGATTGTATTCGAATACTACCTTTTCAAATTCAATTTTACCTTTTACTACTTCAGGTGTATAGGCATCCGAAGGATCAGCAGGAGTAAAATCATCATTATCCAATACTTTAAACACCCTTTCGCTGGCGATGATGCCCATTTGCAATACATTGAATTTATCCGCAATCACCCTGAGCGGACGAAAAAGTAAATTAAGGCAAAGAATAAAAGAGATAACCGTTCCCTGCTGGCTTTGGTGCAGGTCCAGCGCCTCTCTGGATGTCCACCACACAACCAATCCAATAGATAAAGCCAGTACAATTTCCACTAACGGGAAAAAAACCGAGTACGCAAATATGGCTTTGATATTCGCATTACGATGCTCCCTGTTAATCTTCTTAAACTTTTCAAATTCCCTGTCTTCGGCAGCAAAAGCCTGCACTACCGCCATACCGGTAAGATGTTCCTGCACAAATGCATTCAATGCAGCTACTGCATTCCTAACTTTATGAAAAGAACGGTTGATACTTTCTTTGAAATAATAAGTGCCGATAAGCATGATTGGGAATGGTATCAATGCGATGAAGGTCAGTTGCCAGTCAGTCCAGAACATAAACACCAGTACACAGACTATTGAAAGCAGATCAGCCAGGATGGGAACCAGTCCATCTGAAAAAATATCATTGATGGATTCGATATCATTAATTGTCCTTGTAGTGAGTGTGCCAATTGGTGTTTTGTCAAACTGTGAAAGATTGAGATTAATTATTTTTTCATACGTAGCAACCCTCATATCCTTTACTACGGACTGACCCAATACAGCCGTTGTAAAGGAGAAAAAAAACCGCATGGCAGTTTCAATTAATATCAACCCGATTTGAATAAGGGTAATATTAATCAGCATGGCGGCTATCTCATTGGTAATATATTCATTGACCGTAAGCTGAATTAGCATTGGTCTTACCGGCGTAATAATAGCCAGTAGTATAGCCAGTAGTATAGAAAGATAAAATTTCTTCTTGTATGGTGCAGCATAGCGGAACACCCTCCGCAATAAGGCAAAATCGAAAAAAGTTTTTTTAGGTGTTGACAAAGTGAATAGTTGAAGAAGTCTGACTCCGCAGACAAGCAGCAAATTTAGACAGAAGTGAACAGAAAGGATTACCGTTTATTGATTTTCCTCTTCACGCCCCATGGCTTTTGTGTACGCTTTGATAAATAAAGCACCAAGATTTTTATGCGGAGGTACATAATCCTCAAATATCTTATCAGTAACCATCTTATCCAACTCTTTCCAGAAGGGTATCCATTCTATATTGCTACCGGCTCTGAGTTTCTCCATTATTAATTTTAAAAATGGATTGTTTACCGGGGCATCCGCTATCTGTTTGGTTCCGATGATATGCGCATCGGGTGCTTTCGCCAGGATATCATGTATCATGCGATAACCACCACAAGAACCCATAAAGACAATCTTTGAGGCGGCAGACATCTGTTCGATCGTATAAGGAGCATTATAACTATGACCCCTGTTGATTGTAACGGATGGAATAATTCCGTTTTTCTCCAGGTACTGGCACAAGGCTTCCTGTGCTTTTGCATCCTCCCCTGTTTCTTCGGGCAATGGCCTGTTCATAAAAAGAGAGACCGGCCGGCCCTTTGCTGAGGAAATAGTAACCCACTGCTTGTTACTACCATCAATTTTCCAATTGGGGTTATTGAACATACTGATCAGCCCGGGGAAAACACCTATCCCGTCTTTATCGCCGTAAATAAATAGCTGAACAGCCACATGCCCGCTGTCATATCCTAATGCACTAAATGGCACTTCATATACCGGAGGTATCCCTAATTCTTTAGTCAGGTCAATTTTCTGAGTGGTATCAGCAGACAGAAAAAGTTTATTTAAAATATTATAAATCGCCATCCCCTTCGTATTGTTACTGGCAACAGTTCGCCGGTAATTATCCTGAATATTTAACAGCATTCGTTCTGCAACGGGCTTCAATGTTTCGGCAATACTTGCATAGGAGTCTGCTACATCAACCCCGTCTTCCAGGCCATCAGATTTTTCCAGGTTCTTCACAAATGCCCTCATCAAAGTATTGGCGGGGTCTTCTTCACCCGGCTGATCACTCTTTGGAAAAGAAGCAAGAAAATGATCCAGTGTATTAAACCCTGCCGACATTTTGATAAATTTTCTGTACTTATCAAAATTCAATAACATTAACAGGGAGTCGCCCCGGTTATTGATCTTTTGCATCATCAAAGGATATACCCCTTTTACAAAGCTGGATGTATAAATAGAACCATCAGACGATACAGCCAGGTAATACAACTCCTGTGCGTTCAGTGCCTGAATGCACCTGAAACGAATTTCAGGGTTTCTTTCATTATGCAAGCCGTTAATTATATTGATAAAATCAGCTTTCGCTTTATCTTCCAGTCTCCGCGTCAATGACTTAAACTCAAATGCGGTGTCCTTATTGATGGCCCTGGCCACATAATCCATCTGTGTCTTTACCAGCAGCTGATAATAGAGTACTGAATCATCTTTGGCTGCATCGATTTCTTTCAGTGTTAATTTTCCGTTTACAATATTGTCAAGGAAAGGAAAATATTGCTGGCCACTTTTACTTCGGGCCATAGTGGCTATTGTTTTGATGAACATATCATCAGAAATATTCCGGATGATTACACCTAGCTTATTACCGGCAGCTGCATAGTCATATAATTGTCTTGGGTATTTTTTTGCAATGGCCCTGACCAGGCTGTCCGCAAAGGGTACATCTGGATTTTGTTGCAGAATCGAAAAGATTCTGCCAGGATGAAGCTGGCAAAGTTTAAGCACCAACCTGTCTTTTACCGGCTGGTATCCTGGATTTTTTTCAAAAATATTTGCATTGATGAGATTCGTCCCTGCATCATACGACAAAGGATAAACAATATTCTCGATGGACCGACCCAGCCTGTCTGCATTCATGCAGGACTCATAAGCGCTGATAATAGCGGAAAGGTTCAATGGATTAATTTTTCTATCCGATTGCTGTTTCCAGTTTTGGCGAAAATATTTTAACAGGTTTTCAAGTCCAAAGAGGTAATTGACTTTTAACCGGTGATCAAATCCGGCATCCGTTTCAATACTATATTGTAACCAGTCCACTTTCTTAACGAGGGATTGGGATAACATCAGGTTAATCTCTTCCTTGTCGCTGGGTGCAAATAAATTATCCCGATTTCCATCCGAACCGAGAATAGCCTTTTGTTCTGCATCTATCAATTCATGGTTTCTTTCCCGCCTGAATTCAGGTTTATATTTGGCCGGTATGGCAAGGGTATCGAAACTGCTAAAGCTTTGGCTTTTTGCAACAGAAAGGGCCAATAAGAAAAGAGGGAGAAAAATAAGGTATCTGGTTATTGCTATCATAAGGATGAGGCGTAAAGTTACTAAGCCCTGTTGAAAGTTTCATTTTAGCTTTTGCTGTTGATACAGACGGCTTTACAATGCATAAAGCTGTCTGAGACCTGTTAAATATTTTTATTGCCGCTTTGGTAGTGACCTCATTTATATTAAGTTATCATTAAGTCTGTGTAAACGACTGCCTGTAAATTTCCCTGCTAGTCATTTTCCCGTTAGGTTTGCGCAAATTATTTCCAGTATGGAAACCAAAGCCCGGAAAGTACTGATTGCTGATGACGAACCGGACATCCTTGAGATCCTGAAATACAACCTTTCCAACGAAGGTTATGAAGTCATTACTGCTAAAGACGGTGATGAAGCGCTGGAAAAAGCCCGTCGTTCTATGCCCGATCTCATAGTGCTGGACGTAATGATGCCCAAAAAAACAGGTGTGGAAGTTTGCCAGCTGCTAAGGGCACAAGCTGCTTTTAAAGAAACGCTGATCATTTTCCTGACAGCGGTAAATGACGAAGGCACACAGATAAAAGGATTGGAAACCGGTGCAGATGACTATCTGAGTAAACCGGTAAGTCCAAAAGTTTTTATAAGCCGGATTAATGCATTGTTCCGCAGGTTGAACAAAACGGAAGCACGGATTCTGACTATTGATAATATAACCATTGACCCGGAGCGATTTATTGTGAAAGTGGGAGAAAATGAGATCGTGCTGGCTAAAAAAGAATTTGAATTGTTGTATCTGCTGGCGGTAAAGCCCGGCCGTGTTTTTCTTCGCAATGAAATACTTAACCAGGTGTGGGGCAATGATGTGATTGTTGGCGACCGCACAATAGATGTTCATATCCGCAAGATCAGGCAGAAGTTAGGTATCGATTGCATAACAACGGTAAAAGGAGTTGGGTATAAGTTCGAACTCTAACCCATCTACCTTATGCAATAAGCTTTCCGCTTTTTGCTTTTTGCCTTTTGCATTTCCTACTGCACTCAACCTTATCCCTTGTACCTTCGTACCATGTTTTCTATTAAAAATATTTCTCCAAGACAGATAGCTGTCTTTACTGCCCTGGTACTGGCAATACCGGAGAGTATCCTTGTATTAATAGTAGAAAAAAGTTGGGTATGGGGGGTTGGCTCCTTTTTAGTAATCTTTATTGGCAGTTATTTTCTTATCTCTTTTATGCTGGAAAGATTTATCTACAGGAAAATAAAACTCATTTATAAATTCATTTACAAAACCAAGGCCACCAGGAAAGAAGAAACCTATTACAAATATGTATTACCTCAAAAGAGCATAGATGAGGTCCGTGAAGATGTAGAGGCCTGGGCTACAAAAAATGAAGAAGAACTGGACCTGCTACGCCGTAATGAACAGTTCCGTAAAGAATTTTTACAAAATCTTTCGCATGAATTTAAAACCCCTGTTTTTGCCATACAAGGCTATGTGGACACCCTGTTGTCCGGGGCATTGGCTAATCCTGAGGTAAATAAAAAATTTCTCGAGAAAACGGCAAAGAATGTGGACCGCCTGACTCACCTGCTGAACGACCTTGATGAAATTTCAAAACTGGAAAGAGGTGAACTGGTACTCTACAAACAAAATTTTGTGATCCAGGAACTGGTTAAAGATGTCTTCGAAAGCCTCTCAGGCAAAGCAGAAGCAATGAATATTCATAGCAGCATAAAAAAAGGATGCGAATCGCCGCTTACGGTCTTTGCAGATAAAGAAAAGATTCGGCAGGTACTTACCAACCTGGTGGAGAACTCCATTAAGTATGGCAAACAAAACGGGAGCATTACCGCCAGTATGTATAAAACAGATGGGAAACATATATTAATAGAGTTAAGTGATGATGGAATTGGTATCAGTGAAAAACACCTGCCCCGTATTTTCGAACGCTTTTACCGTACCGAAGAAGGCCGGAGCATAGATGTATCCGGAAGTGGCCTGGGTTTGGCGATCTGTAAACATATAGTGGAGGCGCACGGACAAACCATTCATGTACGCAGTCGGGAAGACATTGGCACCACAATTGGATTTACATTAGATGCAAGAAGGGATTAATATCAACGGCTCCCTGCAACTTATTAATTTTACCTTTTCCGGATAATAGCTGGTTATTTACAAATAATAATTAACGATACAATATGAAACTTTTTTTGTCCATCAGTCTTATCCTCTTAATTCAGCAATCAATAACAGCACAATTACCGGCTATTCCTTCGTCTTATTCTAATATCGGATACGATGAAAAAGGAAGATTATTTTTTTCTAAAGAAGGTCAGCGATATTATGCAGATACCACAGGTCCCCGCTACACACTTCAGAAATTATTTGGTAACCCTAAAGGAACTGACAGTGGTTTGTCATTGGATTTTGGCACTTTCAAAGGGACAGTGACCTATGGCATGATACCTTACGGGAAAGTGCCTCATCCCTTACCGATTTTTCGCATTACCGCTCCGTTGAAAGACGGAAAAGTGAATATCAATATCAAAAATGATTTCCGTAATCCTTACGATTTTGTGAAGTGGTCAGATAATAAAGGTTTTTCTATTGGATATCGCCTGATGGATGAAAAAGGATTGGTGGTGTTTGACGGTGAGGTTACAGCAGAAGGTATTGGCCCTTTTACTGTAGTACCTGCAATATATGAAGGTCCGTTTATAAGTAATGTGACCGAAACCAGTGCTGTTATCTGGTTTAATACAAACCAACCCGTGCAAACAAGTGTGCTCGTTGATAATAGAGAATTAAAAAATGAAGCAGCTGCCACACATCATGAGTTCAAAATAACCGGGCTGAAGCCGGGTACAAAATATGCGTACGTTGTGAAAGCAGGTTCTCAATCACAAGCTTATCACCTCACAACTTCTCCCAAAAAAGGTAGCCGCAAACCTTTTGTTTTTGCCTATACCAGCGACAGCCGCAGTGCTACCGGTGGCGGTGAAAGAAATATATATGGTGCAAATACATATATTATGAAAAAGATTGCAGCGCTTGCTTATCAGCAGGGGGCAGCTTTTATGCAGTTCACCGGCGATATGATCAACGGCTATTTATCTAATAAGGAAGAACAGCTTGTCCAGTACACTAACTGGAAGAAAGCCATTGAACCATTCTGGCATTATATACCTTTTTATGCCGGACAGGGAAACCATGAAGCGTTGGGGTATATTTTCAGGGATACTGCCGGTGCCCAGCGGGCATTTATTGATAAGTTTCCTTACACTATTCATTCGGCAGAACAGGCCATGCGGGAAGCATTTGTAAACCCGGAGAACGGACCGGTAAGCGAGGATGGCAGTATCTATGACCCCAATCCGGAACAAGTTGATTTCCCTTCTTACAGTGAAACGGTATTCTACTATACTTATGATAATACAGCAATGATTGTACTGAACAGTGATTACTGGTTTGCCCCATCTATTAGCAGGGATACATCAACCGGTGGCGGGCTTCATGGCTATATTATGGACAACCAGTTGGAGTGGCTTCGTAAAACCATACTGCAACTGGAAAAAGACCCGGCCATAGACCATATATTCGTTACACAGCACACCCCGGTTTTCCCGAATGGCGGACATAAAGGTGACGATATGTGGTATAATGGAAATAATGATAAAAGAACCTATGTAGCAGGTAAACCGGTGGAAAAGGGGATCATTGAAAGAAGAGATGAATACCTCGATATACTGATCAATAAAAGTAAAAAAGTGGTGGCGGTCCTTACTGGAGATGAGCATAATTACAACCGGCTGAAGCTGACAAAAAATGTCACCATTTACCCGGATAATTATCCGCATAAAAAACTGAATGTCTCCCGGCATATTTACCAGATCAATAATGGTGCTGCCGGTGCTCCTTACTATGCACAGGAACAATTGCCCTGGAGTGAACACACGAAAGCATTCAGTGTTGAAAATGCGGTATGCCTTTTTTATGTAAGCGGGAAAAGTATAAAGATGAGAGTTCTCAATCCGGATACCTTAAACCAGATTGATGAAATAACACTTCGCTGACAGGCAACTAAAAACTTAATACCATTCTTTCCCTTCAACAAGGCTTTTCAGTAATTCGGCCCCTTCAATCGTCATTTCTGTACTCATCACTTTGTTATCCATATCAAACAAAAAGTGACAACAACCCTCTTCCGTGTATTTAAAGATCACCGGCAAAACAATTTCACCTTTGCTGAAAAAGACCATATTACCATCATACCCGCATTTGTACAACTCCCCTTTCTTACCATCTACCAGGCTGATAAACTTTTGTATTGCTTTTCCCTCCGTTGTACTAACTGTTTTAATTACTGAATCACTGTTGGGAATATTAAAAGTGATAACAAGGCTATCAGCAACAGCTAATTTTTTGCTTACAACAGAACCACCGCAGGAGGTTACAATTATTAATCCTGCTAAGAGAAATATTCTCATACCTGTTTCATTTGATGAAAAAAAGCTTCCATGCACTGATTTCTGAATCTTTACAGTCAAAGACTAAAATACAATAATAAAAGCTTAAGGGAAAGACCCGGCTTAAGCCAAAGACCCATCTTCACAAAGCAAACTGATACATAGCCCGGAAATGAAGATATAATTACATCACATACATATTACAATTCCTTAAAGCAGTATTCACTTTCAGGTAATAGGTGCATACGTATTTTGTAAAACCCCTGTACACATTGAAAAAAAGAAATCTTGACGTAGTTGTTATGTCCGACCTGCATCTTGGCACTTATGGCTGTCATGCCAGGGAGATTGTCAACTACCTGCAAAGCATCTCACCCCGCCTGCTGATCCTCAACGGAGACATAATAGATGGATGGCAATTCAGCAAACGTTACTTCCCCCCCTCACACCTGCAGGTGATCAAAGAAATAATGAACCTGCTGGACAGCGACACAAGGGTAGTATATATTACCGGCAATCATGACGAAATGCTCCGTCGCTACAGTGGTATTCAATTAAGCAATTTTCAGCTGGTGGACAAACTGGTGGTAGAGATCAATGGGAAAATGACCTGGATCTTTCATGGTGATGTATTTGATACCACCACCAAAGGCAGTGCTAAAATAATCGCCAAGCTGGGGGGCTTTGGTTATGACTGGCTGATACTATGCAACAGGTTTGTCAACTGGTGGCTGCAGAAACTGGGACAGCCCAAAATGAGTTTTAGCAAAAAAATAAAAAACAGCGTAAAAAAAGCGGTTTCCTGGATAGCAGACTTTGAACAAACAGCAGCTGAACTGGCAATAGAAAAAGGATATGAATTTGTGATCTGCGGCCATATCCATCAGCCCCAAATGAAAGAGATCAAAACAAAGAACGGCACTGTTACCTACCTGAACAGCGGCGACTGGATTGAAAACCTGACCGCACTCGAATATGCCGACAATGACTGGACTATTTATCACTATAATGAAAAGGAATTCGCCGGAGCCAATGTGATACCCATGAACAAGAAAATACCGGCGCTGAGTGTGGTAACAGATGAGATCGGGTTATTTATCAACTCACTCAAATAGTAAAAGAATCACCATGAAAATATTCTATGCCGTACAGGCCACCGGGAATGGTCATATCAGCCGTGCAATGACATTATTACCTTATCTGCAGCAATATGGCACTGTCGATATATTTCTCAGTGGAGATAACAGTAACCTGCAACTGGATGCCCCCATTAAATACCGTAGCAAAGGCATCAGCCTTTATTATAATTGTAAAGGCGGGCTGGATTATTGGCAAATGATAAAAAAAATTCAACCATGGAGGGTAAAACAGGAGATCAGGGATCTACCCGTTGAAAAATATGATTTGGTGCTGAATGATTTTGACTATATCACATCAGCTGCCTGTGCAAAAAAGGAAATCCCCTCCATACATTTCGGGCACCAGGCCAGTTTTAAATCTGCCCGCACACCCAGGCCAGGCAAAAAAAGCATCGCTGGTGAATACCTGTTGAAGCATTATGTAAGAGCAACGCATTACACAGGTTTACATTTTGATCAATATGATGATTTTATTTTTGGCCCGGTAATAAAAAATGAAATATTGAAAGCTGAACCTTCAGCCGGAGATCATATTACGGTATACCTTCCTTCTTATTGCGAACCCCAACTACGACAACTATTCCAGGCTTTTCCGGATTTCCGTTTTGAAATTTTTTCAAAAGAAACCCGTAGTATACGGCAGGAAAAGAATATCAGTTTTATCCCTGTTAATAAAGAGCTGTTTAATAAAAGCCTGCTCAGCTGCACCGGGATCATTTGTGGTGCCGGTTTTGAAACTCCTGCTGAGGCATTACAACTGGGAAAAAAAATACTGGCCATCCCCATAGCAGGTCAATATGAACAGGAATGTAATGCAGCCGCTCTTGAACAGGTTGGAGTTTTATGTTTACCGGCTATTGATAAGAATTTTGCAACTCATTTCACCAGGTGGATCGAAAACCCATCTTCAATTCAGAAAGATTACTCAAACAGTGTTGCACTGTCCCTGGAGCATATATTCTCCTTGCAAACCATCATGCAAGAGCATGAAGACCTGCTGCTGGAAGAAACCTGGTGACGGTATCTATTTCCTTTTCCGGCCCGGCGTCTCCTCCTCCCGGCCCTCTGTGTAGCAAGATCGCCGGGCAATTCCGAGTTCTGATTTATACAGGTTGTTTGAACGTACTAGCATTGTACAAAGTTAACGCCTGTAACCTGCTTCTCCGTTTTAGCCCAATGTCGCCTGCCGCACACAACACTACACACGGCAGACAATGGCAGGAACGATTGTGAGGGGAGACGCTGGGCGTAAAAAAGCAGGTGGCGCTCCCACCGCCAGGCAGCGGAAAAGTATAAGCTACGCTTTTGTGTGTCTGCATACTTTTTTGATTGTCGCCTGCTGTGGGAATAATAGGAGGAACTGCGGAAGATGTGTGGTGAATGAAGCGAAGCAAATTGACCACACAGATTCATAAGCAGTGGATGAAGGCGGCTGACTGCAGCCAAAAACCATGACAGCGGGTGCGAATGGGCCAATTCCAAGGCCAAGCATGGGATGACTCCATGAAGTAACAAGCCCAACTCTATGCAATAGTGTTGGGCTGTACGCTGGCAGGTGTTTTTGTTGGCAAGGGAGGGAGACCGAGACCTTTTAACCCATTCCATCTCTCAGTTTTTCAAACATCTTATCCGTCTCCTTGTCCTGGTAGCTTTGCGCCCATAGGACATAACGGTAAAATTCTTTACTGCCTGGTGCATGTCCGCTTATCCGTCTTACTAATTGCTCCTGCATACCAAGGCTCAACATGGTAGTTATAGCTGTCCGGCGCATAGTGTGGCTTGCACATACATCACAAAACCTTGCTCTTATGCCGCTTTGCCCGGAACTGCATAACTCAATAACCTTTCCTCTTTTTTCACGAAGTAGTTGAACCGGGTAATTAAACCCGGCCAGTTCAAGTAGTTTTTTTATACTTCGGTTAAGGTTACAGGAGGAAAAATGGGGCAGTAAACGGGAATTTTGAGTATTTCTGTTGATGATGTTTACCGCATATTCAGGAAGCTTAATATGGGTGTGTACAGAAGTTTTTTGAGAGCGAACTGTAAGATAATACATACCATTTACTATCCTGATATTGGATGTTCTTAAAGCAAATAGATCGGAAACCCGGAGGGCAACCGTGCATCCAAAAACAAAAAAATCTTTTACCTGCTTCATCCGAAACGAAAGCTGCTCTTCAAAATGTTTATTGCTGATAAGAAAATTTAGTTCCTCTGGCATTAGCGGGAATATGGCAATATTCTCCCGCCGTACATAAAAACTCCGGTGGAATTCACCAATTCCCATTGTAAGCTCCTTATTCAGAAAATTAAAAAAGGCCTTGATAATTTTAATCTGGCTTCCTGCATAATTGTCAAAACACCCAATGTCATCATACAGGTAATCGCAGAAAGCCTTATAAAACCGTTTCCAGTAATGACGTTCAGCAGTCATTTCACGCATATTAAGGTTTTTAATAAAGCGGAACCGGAGAATAAATTGTTTTTGGGTACTGAAAGTTTGCAAGTGTTTCCTTAGACATTGGTAGTTAGTAATGGTTCCTTTTGTTAACCTTTTACCATTTGGCTGTAACCTTCTGCCCTTTTTGCTGTCATTAATAAACTTGTCCAGCAATGGGAAAAAAGCAATTTCCCGTTTGTTTTTTTAAAATTTTTCATATAATTTTTTTGACTATAATTTACCAAAAAAGTAATATTTTAATAGCCGCAAGTTCATTGAAATTGAGGCCTGAAGCCAACTGTATGTAAAACTGCTATCCTCCGGATGGAATGAAGGCCATTGCGATGAATGAAGAACAGGGAGGGTTTCAGCAGTTGACAGGGTTTAGCCGTAAAAAGGAAAATAGGAAACTTGGTGGTGATGCAATGTCTCATTATTGGGATGGTGTTTTAGGTGATCTTATGAACAAATTAGGGGGTGAGGGTACTTCTGAAGGAACTGATATATTTATTGGAGTTGTAGGCGGTTCTGCTGGAATATTGGTAAATGTCTCTGGGTCAACAACAAATTCAGATGGTTCAAAATCAAATATTAATCAAACATTAGTTTTTGGCCAAAATACGGAAGGAAGTTTTGGATTTTTTGATTCAGTTACTGGAATACAATATGATGCCGAGAAAAATAATTATGTTAAAGAGTTGCTTTCCGCATTTAACTATTTAATTAGCGGAGGTGCTGGAATTGAAGTTTTATTTCTTATGGCAAGTAAAGAAGGTATTCTTATTGAGGATGCCGAGTCGGCTTCAGTTAAGGGTGGATTAGGCCCTGAATTCTTGCCTGTATATAATTTATTTAACAGAAGCGGACATCATAAGATTCTTTGGAATCCATTTGCAGGATCTTATGTAATTAAAAATAACCTGGTAAACGGAATTCAATCTCCGGCTTTGTTGTTATTACATGAAATTGGTCATGCGAATGCATATATGAGAGATATTAATAGTACAAATCAGAGAAAAACCTTACCTACATGGGGCCCTGAAATTGGTGACTATGACGATTTTGAAGAAATGCGAGTAATCAAATATGTTGAAACTCCAGCTGCTATTAGATTAGGTGAACCTATTAGAACTAATCATAGAGGAGGATTAACAGTAGTTCCAAACTCAATATTCCATATTAAATATTAAATAAATGGGTGTGAAATTTTTATTATTTATTTGTTTTTTATACTGTGGTTTCAAATCTGCTAATGGACAAATTGGAATAGCTTCACATGAGAAGAGCATATCGAAAATAGTCGTTTATTATTTGCCAAAAGATAGAGGTGGACCGATTGGAATTACGGATAGTAATATTAGAAATATTAGTATTACTTCAAAATTTGAAATTTCTGATAGTTTGTGCTTATCTGAAATTCAAAAAAATATAGTGAGGTTAAAAAAAATTAAGGCAGGCCATGTTATGAGAAGCATTTATTTATTGTGTGATATCGAGTATAGAAATGGAACGAAAACATCAATTTCTTTTGAGAAAGCACAGTCAGGTGTTACTAAGTTTCAAGGCAAAATGTATGAAAATTCTCCTCAGCTTGAAACATGGATAATAGGATGTATTAATAAAAGTTTTTAGAATCTCGCTCCCCGATGTCAGTAGTGTTCGATAAAAAATAAAATGATGAAAGGTTGTGCTTTGTTTGCAATGAAGTGACAAATTCAATGGAGCATTACTGAATGAAGATCATTACTATCCGTTTGGATTAACACAGGCAGGTATAAGTTCCAAGGCACTGGCTTTTTGTGGTGCAGCGAATAAATATAAATATAACGGTAAGGAGCAACAGGCCGCAGAGTTTGCTGATGGCAATGGGCTGGAGTGGTATGACTATGGTGCCAGGCAGTATGATGCACTGATAGGCCACTGGCATGTGATAGACCCATTAGCGGAAGTTAGCAGAAGATGGACACCATATAACTATGCGTATAATAACCCGATTAGGTTTATAGACCCGGATGGGATGAAGGCCATTGCGATGAATGAGGAGCAGGGAGGGTTTCAGCGTTTAACAGGATTCGATAGAATAAAGGGAGATTGGAGCAAAAGGTATGATTCATACTTTCAAAAAATGGAACAGGATCAGGCATTGGAAATGCTAATCGATAATTTGAAAGAAATGTTTGCCAGTGCTGGAGGGAGTATTGATAGTCAAATTGATTTTGAGGGACACACTTCTTGGTCATTCTCAAACGGATACAGTGGATACGAGTCAACTCAATCAAGGGGAATTTATTTGTCAATTGCCGGACAGGGTAATTCGCCAAACTATGTAGGAAGTGAAAACGATGTTTTTAAAGATAGAGCAGATAGACTCGCAAAAAGCAAGGGTTTCGCCCCTTCAATATATGTAAAGAGTGGAAAAGAGTTGTTGAAGGCGCTAAAAGTGGCAACATCGAAGTATGGTTCTATTGCTGGAATTGTCTTTTTTTCACATGCATCTGGACAAGGGCTTATACTTAGTGAGAGTAACGGCTTTTATTCTGAGAATCACAAAAATGCTTACAATGGGGGAGATGCAGCGGACGTTGTAGATTTACAATTAATGATAGAAAGGGGTGAAATTAAGTTTGACGAAGGTGCGGCAATTATTTTTGGAGGATGTAATTGTGCAAGCCCTGCAGATTTTCCTATTGGCACAGATATTTCAATAGGAGAATCGATAGTAAGGGCAATTGGGGTAACGGCTTATGCTGCAAATGACCAAATACAAGAGGAAATTATTAACGGAAAAGGAACAGGTGGTATTACTTCCCCCGGAGGAAATTTCATAAAAATGGAAAGAGTTTATAGGTTCATCCCTGGATGGGGAAGAGGTGGGTACGCTATCGATATTAGGCAAACTGATGTCGGTAAGACAGTTAACCCGATTAATATATTAAGATAATCAAAAAAAAATTAATGAAACTTATTGCATTTTCTATTTTATCTGTTCTGCTTTTTGAATGTACAGGATCTCAAAACAAAGTGCCTGACCAATCTGCAGATAAGAAAGATAACATACTGGCTTGCCCGGATATTGACACTGCTCTTTTAGAATACGTTAAAGACTTTGATCCGAGAGCTATTGATTTAGATGAATCCTTAAATCCCAGATTGAAACAGCTTATGGATACAATTGATACAACATGTCTGAGGCGTCAAAAGCAATACAAATATTTCATTATTAGTATTGTGGCAAAACTTTACAGATATCAAGTTACCTGCTGTAAAATCGGCTATAATCTTATTGACATGAAGGAAGGAGCAGCTAAGATAATAATCAATGAGTATCAAAACTTGGTAGGCTATCCTGGAAAGAGAGAGTTTCTCAATTCTGGTACCGTCATCGCCTATATAAAACAAGATTCGCTTCTCAGGGAGGACAAGATGTTAAAAGAGATAATTAAACAAGTTGGATGGGATTAGACTTGAAACTTATTAATTTCATGACTTATATTTTTAACTCCGGTTGTCGTCAGTGTTTGGTTCATTGATAAATATTAAAAAATAGGAAGGTTGTGTTTTGTTTGCAATGAAGAGCCAAATTCAATGGAGCATTACTGAATGAAGATCATTACTATCCGTTTGGATTAACACAGGCTGGTATCAGCAGCAAGGCACTGGCTTTTGGAGGTGCAACTAACAAGTATAAATACAATGGAAAGGAGCAACAGTCCGCAGAGTTTGCTGATGGTAATGGCCTGGAGTGGTATGACTATGGAGCAAGGCAGTATGATGCACAGATAGCAAGATGGCATGTGCCAGACCCGCTGGCTGAAACGAGCCGGAGATGGACGCCGTATAACTATGCGTATAATAACCCGGTACGGTTTATAGACCCGGATGGAATGCGGGCCATTGCGATGAATGAGGAGCAGGGAGGGTTTCAGCAGTTGACAGGGTTTAGTCGGCATGGGCATGATTGGAATTCACAAAACAAACTGCAAAGAAGCTCGTTAATCGGTAAAGCAATTGAAGCATATTGGAATGATATTTTCGATAGGCTAGAGCAATATAATGCAAATGGAAGTGGTGGTTATGATTTTCAGGCAGTGGTAGATGGGCATGTTAATGGAATTACAGGTATAAGTATAAATTCAGGAATTGAATATAAAGAAGGACATACTATCAATGTTATGGAAGGAGGATTGCTAGTGGGTACAATTTACGTAAATAGATTCCGGGCAAATCCTTCAGAAATATTGTTTAAAGATGGAACAAGGACATTTGCAGAACTGTTGATGATCAATTTGCTATTTAGAAATAGGTCAGCGAGATATCGTGATTTTGAATGGATACATTCAATTACGACTAATGATCCTGGTGCTTGTAATGTTAATCAATTTGTGGATCCATGTGATGCTGTTCCATTTATACCAAGAAGTAGCTATCCATTTTATCATTCAGATCAAGAAATAAAAGATGGCGTTAATATCGCTAATGGGTTCGACACAGAGTTTTTCGACACACCAGGGAGAGAGCCAGTAATAGGGATGACGAAAACTATGGATTTCGAATTGACTCTAATGGCATGGGAGGAGAAGAAAGGAAGTTACAAGCCTTTAGTTACTCTTAACTATGGGCTTGTAGTCACAAAAGATGCAAATGGAAGCTATATGAGTATCAAAAATATAACCATAGGATCACCTTCAGGGTTTCAGCAAAATTTGATAAATTATGCCCAAATAATGCGCCGTTAATGGCAGAGTTTAAAAACAAATTTAAAGTATATTATGTATAAACTACTCATTATTGCATTAGTTCAATTCTATACCCTCATTGGTTTTGAAAACTATAATAATTATGGGGGGACTATTATCCTTGAGTATGCTGGACCGCAAAATCGGCCGCTTACCACATTAGTTTTTTATGTAGATTCATTTCAAAAGCTGACATCCCCTTATTTTAAGGCTTTTAAAATAAATAGACCTGAATTCGAAGCAATAGTAAAGGTAGTATCATCAGATAGTGTTTTATTGATAAAACCAGAGCAGGGACTAGGATATTACAATTTTACCGTTAAAGATAGTAGCGCAGATGTGCGATACGTTACAAAAGACAAAGAAACTACAAAACGGATTTTATTTGAGATTACGAAAACAATGACAAATTTGATTTTAAGGGAAAAGGTGGAGAGTGAGATTAATTCAATTTGTAAAGAACTCTGGTAATAAGGTCTTGGTATACTGACTTAGCTATTAAAAACCCATCCAAGTTAAAGCATAGTTCTTTTGTATTGTGTTACGCTTTTTGCGTATGTTTCTTTCTATTAACACAAGCAATCAAACTTACAATAGCAGCCGGCCCAAAGCGTTTATCAACTGGATACTGTTTGACGAGCAGTTTAAATATGTAAGTGCAGGCAGTGGTTTTGAGCAGGTGGGCGCCAGTGATACGTTTACCACCCATTTGTTTAACGATGTGGCGATAAACAAGAGCGGTTATTTGTACATTTATGTAAGCAATGAAACGCCGAATATAGATGTGTTCTTTGATAATTTGCAGGTGACGCATGTAAGGGGAGCATTACTGAACTAAGACCATTATTACCCGTTTGGATTAACACAGGCTGGTATAAGTTCTAAAGCATTAGCTTTTGGAGGTGCAGTAAATAAGTACAAGTATAACGGTAAAGAACAGCAGGCAGCAGAATTTGCTGATGGCAATGGATTAGAGTGGTATGACTATGGTGCCAGGCAATATGATGCACAGATAGGCCGCTGGCATGTGATAGACTCATTAGCGGAAGTTAGCAGAAGATGGACACCATATAACTATGCGTATAATAACCCGGTACGGTTTATAGACCCGGATGGAATGCGGGCCATTGCGATGAATGAGGAGCAGGGAGGGTTTCAGCAGTTGACAGGGTTTGAGAGAAGTGGACAAGATTGGAGTTCACATGAGCAGTTTTTTGATTGGGATGAGCAACTAACTCAAATTCTGACAGCTGCATTTATCAGAGCATATATGGCTTCCATAAGTGAAAAATTAGGAAGTGGAGGTAGCGGATCGAATATCAAAGGCGGAGGGATTAGTATCTATGGGTTTGGAAGTAATGAAACACCGTTTGTGTGGACTCCAGGAAAGGCCTACAGTGGCAAAAGCACTGCTATTTCAGAAACGGTTGCCGTATTAGAAGAGCTATATAAAAATGGGGGGATTTTACAATTCAGTACTATTGGAGATAATACCGTTAAAAATGTGAGCGGTAATGTTTTATGTGATTTTCTAGAGGGAGGTAAATTTTCAAATGTACCAATTACAATTTATGCTGGAATGGAAAATACTGAAACAAAGGAAGATGGTTCTATATGGTTCGATAATCGGGAAGGGCTTGAAATTTTATCATATACCGATCCTGTATCCGGAATAACACAAAAAGCAAGCTATCAGAATGCATTAATGGGATTGGTACATGAATTGGGTCATGTTTGGTTGAGAACCGCAATTCCTCTCTATCAATATGAGAGGTTACAGCGGTTACCATTTTTAAATCCAATGGGTAATCCTTTTTTAGAGCATATTATTTTGAAAAATCTTGAAAGAGGAAATGTTCCGCAAGTATTTGGACAGGCTGAAAGAATTTTTTACTACAAAGTAACTCTTTTCAAAACCGATGGACCATTTTCAATAAAAAAAATTAATTAAAGTAGATGAAAAAAGTTTTATTCTTGTTTTTAATATTCTTTTTAGGCCAAAGGTGCATTTCTCAGGATGATTTTAATAAGGAGTATTGGCTGATACGAGCCAATATTGAAAAACCTTATGAAACCCTCCTTCGACATACGATTGTGTCGCCTAAGCAATCAGAATATAAAATCGATAGTTTCTTTATTGATCATTTAATAAGGAAATATTCCGGGCCAGGAAATTTAAAATATTTTATTTCAAATCGATTTTTTCTTGAGAGATTCAACTATGATTTCTTGCTTCATGACAAAGCTGCTCTTCAGATCGCAATAGATACCAATAAGTTTAGGATAGAAGCAAAAAAAATAAGTAAAAGCTTAAGTAGCCTTGGTAAAATTCAATATGATTCTACCGTTTTTAATACTGTTCATAGCATGGATGGCTACACTTATATTTTATCAATAAATTCAAAAGAAATTTTTGGGCTTACATGGGATACACCAACTGTCTCCGTATTAGACAGTTTAACGATTTCAATCAATGATAAAAGGTTCATTATCCCGGATTCGATATTCAGTGATTTATATTTTCCAAATTTTTGCGAGATTTCCCCAAACAAGAGACCCATAGAAGCATTTTTATCTCCAAATAAAAAATACATATATCTGTATGTAACCGGAGGGCAAATGAACGTAAACTTTTTTTGTAAAATCATTTTTGATATTGAAGGCAGAAAAGTTGTTGGCCGGATGATAGCGGACAATAATGAACTTTCGTGGTATCGGACCTTTAACAAAAATTTCATTGGCTTTTGAAGGCACCCCTTTTTATCTCCATTCTCCTGAGTCCTCGTTTCGGTAAGGAAGAATTAAAAAGGGTAGTTGTGCTTCGTTTGCAATGAAGCATCGGCTTTAAAATGTAGGAAAATCCTAACTTAGATTTCTTAATTCGTTTGTTGTTTTTTTTGCAATTACACAAAGGCAGCACACAACACCAACAAAGGCCGTAGGCCGTTCAACGGTTTTGAAGACCCAACAGCGGGAAATTCATAAAATATATGGTTAAGTTCTTAAAAAATATCACAAATGGTTTTTTATCAATTTTATTTATTTTCTTATATAGCATAATATGTGAAACTAGTAATTCGATTACTCTTGAGTATGGCTGGTTAACAGATAAACCTATTCCGAAAATAATTTTTTATGCTGACACATTTAATAAAAATGAGTCATGGCCATACTATGCTTATAAGGTTAATCGAGAATGCTTGAAGCTAATAAAAAATGAAATTAAAGGGTTTGATAGTGTTGGAATATTAAAGGATACAAATCAAGTGGGTTATTATAACTATGTTATTTGTACACAATCTCAAAAGACTAGGTATATAACAGATAATAAAAAACATACTAAAAAATTGCTAAACAAAATACTGGATAGAATTAATGATACTGCCGTTAAACGGAGTGTTGGTTTGAGGTTTGATGATATTTCCCGACGCATATGGTAATGTTAAAAGGTCTCGGTCTCCCTCCCTTGCCAACAAAAACACCTGCCTGCCAGCAGGCATGCCAGCGTAGTACCCGGATGGAATGAGGGCGATAATGGTGAATGAGGATAATTTTTTTGGCGGGGAGATGAGTGGGATGGATAGTAAGAAATTCCGACAACAATGGAAAGCGGATAAAGAATGGCAAATAAGCGATGCAGAAATATTATGGGATCAGATTATAGACTTTGCAGGAAGCGGCGGAAGTATTATCTCAATTACAGGGGCAAGTGCAACGGAGTATAAAGATTTTTCCTTTTCATTTAATGAAGGGGAATTAGCTGGAACTTATGGAAGCATTAGTTCGGCTACATTTTCATATGATGGATATGATTATTATACATCCTCAGATATTGCTGCATTTGCGTGGGCCAGAAAGGAAGGATATAGCCTTGGTATCAGAGATGCAGCCGAGAAGGAAACTGAGTGGGCATCTTTAATCTTTGAAAAAATAGATAAGGGTACAGGGGTACGGTATTATTCGTATACAAAGCCGGATAAATTCAAAACATTTTTGAAAAGATATGGTTCTCCCGGGCCAGATGCTGATCCCAAAAAATTTCATGGCAAATTGCCGAAAGGTGCCACTTTGTATGGCTATATACACTTGCATTGGGAAGGAAGTGAATACCTTGATCCCAGTAATATAGGATTCAGCAGGTCGAGCGGAGGAGGAAAAGGCGATATGTTAAAGATGGATGATTTTCCAAATCTAAAATTTTATGTTGTTGGGTCTACGGGAATTCTGTGGGCACGCAATCCAGCAAAGATGGCACCGAACAGAGCTGAATGGCCCACTGACACCGATGCCAAAAAAATTTATAGAGTAGCAGAAAACGTTTATGGCCCAGGCGCCATGACGAACTTAATACCTTTAACTTTCAAAGATTTAATTCCGTGTAAATTGGAATAATACAATTATTATGAAATACTTATTTATTACCTCTTTATTTACCGTAATGCTAACTTGTTCGTTTTCGTCAT
>Ga0073900_10000558_pt1 | contig 23654 bp, 15 predicted proteins | sample KloWWTmetKNB5Kit_FD_66666 | JGI IMG/M metagenome (GOLD analysis project Ga0073900, IMG submission 66666) | Active sludge microbial communities from Klosterneuburg, Austria, studying microevolution and ecology of nitrifiers - Klosterneuburg... | ecosystem: Engineered > WWTP > Aerobic digester >...
GGAACACCGGCAGGAGTAAGTGTTACAGGAGTGTTGGTTCCATCAATCGGCAAGTTGGTTACAGGACTGTACTCAATTGCACTGATTTCGTTTGTGAAGTCAACATTAGCAAAAGCACCTTTCATGCTGATATGTGTAGCCCCTGAAGGATACGAAATATCATTAATCGGTACAAAGGCAGGAATGTTGATTACCCCGGTAAGAGGCACAACGGTGAACGGTGCGAACATTACACCACTCAAAAGAGCTTTGTCGTTGAAATCAAAATCTTTCAACAAAGCCAATGCAGCAGGATCAGCAATACCATCGGCAACGGTGCGTTCACCACGAGGAGAAGCCACATCGTAATTTTTGATTTGCGTCATGATTTGCGTTAAACGACTGGTAACACGATTGTCAGCAGCGTTCATCATCAAATTACGAACTGCATTGCGGAGAACTTTACCGGCAGTTGCAGAGCTTCCAAATTCAGAACCGTTTTCACGGGTACGCTGAAAGTTTGGATCATTTGCAATACGGTCAGCAGATACACCACCTTTGGTTTTCACCAGGTGACCATCTTGTGTTTTGTAGAAGGTTAACTCATCCAGAGTTCCTTCAATTTTTAGAATACCTTTTAATTTTGCCATTGCTTTAAATTTTTATGAGTTAGTAAAACCGTTTCTTTTTTAGCTGTTTTATCAGCATTTGAAAACAAAAATAGAAGCAGTATTTAGGCTATGCAAAAGTTGAAAGTCATCCGTTCCGTTTCTTCCGCATTATTCCAACAAACACACTTTCACCGCCTATGAAAATGATTTATATTTGCAGTATCACTTTCATATTTGAAGTATATCATCGGTATGGATAGTGTATTAAGAAGTATAATTGAAATAATGAATAGACTGTGCATTTATCCGAAGGACATTCAGGTAATCACAGGCAGAAGCGACAGGTATGGAAGAAACCTCATCAAGAAGATTAAAGATCACTTCAAGAAGCAGCAGCACCAGGTTGTTACTGTTGATGAGTTTTGCCAGTACATGGGCTTGCAACCGGAAACAGTTGCAAAGCAACTTAGGTAAGTAGAAATCTTATCTTTGCTTTTGTCTATGATAAGGCACAGCACACCCTTGCATGAACAAAGATTTTTCTTTTCTTTGTGTAGCGTTTTCCCTTGCTTAATCAGTTGTTGTTGGCTATTTGTTGCCCAATCTTCGGAAAGCCCTGATATATAAGGGTTCACTATTTTTTGTATTGGGAAGTAAAGCCCCATACCAAATTCAAAACATGTAATTTATTTTTTGCATTTTAATTAAAATGCTAAGTACTGTCTGCATATAATTTGTTTTGATACAGCATGAAACCTCAGGAAAAATAACCATTCATTCTTTCTTTAGAGGTTCCATACTTTCCAGTGATTGAGCTTCTTATATTTATCCGGCGATTGGTGAATAGATCGTATTGGCAATTGATGGTAAGTTATCCGTTGTTACGGAATTATTCCCTCTCGCTTTAGAAGCTTCAACAATTAAGAGGTTACCTTCTTATTTTGTTTTAAAACCCGGCGGGTTATCTATCAGCGATTTTTTTATATCCCTTGATTTGTAACGAAATTCTTGTACACCTGTTTTGTCTCCATCCTTTCCTTCACGTTCAGTAGGTTTTGAGGTTTTTAGTAGAAGGGTTATTTCATCATTTCCTTCGTACTGAGCGAAATCAAATGTATAAGTTGTTTTTTCTAATTTATAGTTAGCTGAAGCCCTTGCTAGTTTGCCCCATGCTTTTGTATTGTTGGGCACTTTGCTCCACCATTCTCCTTTTCCCTTTTTGGGTGTAAGTGTTATTTGATTGCCATTGATGGCATAGGTGCCGGATTCATATACAAATAAAATGTCTTTTACATACACCAACCAATCTTTGGCTCTGAACATATAAGTGCCGTCCTGATAAAAAACATATTCTCTTCTCATATAGCCGCCGGTTAATTGCGGAATGCCGTTGCTAATGCCACTTGATTCTGTATTGTAAAATACCCACATGCCGGTAATGGATGCGTTCTTGGTATTTGAATTATTTGCTGAGTTTTGATTTGCGTTTGTATTAGCTGATAGCGATAAGGAATTTACAAAGGCCAGCATTTCATTTTGATATTTATCAGTATTGGTCATTAATACCACACTAGCCGTTTGCCCGCCACCGGTGGCGGTTATTAAAGTGGCCACCCCTTTTTGTTCGCCATCGGTATAGTTGGCTGTGCCCGAAATAATATCCCAGCCATTATTTTGCACAGGGTCTTGCATTGCTGGCGCATCTTTTGCCTGCACCGCCCCTTTAATAAGTTTGTCCCATTCTATACTAAAATTTTCATTGGCGGCGGCAGTAGTTGCGGTGGCTTTAGTAATAAGGGCTATTACATAATCACCAGTTGCTTTATCTGTTTTCGTAAGCTGAATACCGCCTTCAAATGGTTGTTGCTGCCAGCCTTTTGGTGAAATATATGAAACCACATCAAAGTTTTTCTTCTGTGCCGTGGTTGTATAATGTAGTAACATCAGCAAAAGAAAAAATGAGATACTTCTAATTGATTTCATTTGTTTTATTTTGACGTAAAACTATTTTTTTTATTCTATAAACGCATATCATTTAAAAAAATGATTTCTGATTTTCCAGATATTTTAATCCAACAGTTTCAACTGCGTGGCAATACGCACTAAGGAAGCTGTATTCCGGGCATCCATCTTTGTTAATAAATTTTTTCGATGTGTGTCCACTGTGGTAACGCTTATGAATAATTTTTGAGCTATTTCATTGTTGGTCATTCCCCCAGCTATCAGCTCCAATACTTCCCTTTCACGACGTGTAAGTATTACTTTGGTGGTATCTTCTTTTCTCAAGGTTTGAGAAACCTCATCGCTAAGATATGTTTTCCCTTTTGCAACCATGGTAAGCGCTTCCAGCAATTCATCCTGTGTCGCATTTTTGAGCACATAGCCCGAAGCACCGTTATCCATCATTTTCTGAATAAAACTTTGTTGATTAAAAGTGCTGAGACCAATTACAAATACTGCCGGATATTTTTCCCTTACTTCTTTGCAAAGTTCTATTCCGCTTTGGCCGGGCATGCTAATATCCATCAATATCACATCAGGTTGCTGGTTTTTTAAAAAGGCCAGGCAGCTCTCGGCATTCATGGCATGGCCCAGCCATTCAATGGCTTTTTCGTTTTGTAGTAAAGAACGGATGCCTTCTATAACCATGTAATGATCGTCAACAATAAATATTTTTATCGTGCTGCTACCCATTAGAAAAATTGATTTTGAAAGTGATATTACATATTAATTTCTATATGTACCGATGTGCCTTTGCCGGGAGATGAATCTACATCCATTTTAGCTTTTAAAAATTCTACCCGATTTTGAATATTATCCCAGCCAATGCCTCTTGTTTGTTTTAAAATAGCTGTATCAAAACCTTTTCCATCATCTTCCACTGTTACCGATAAAATACCATCTGTTTTGCTCAATTGTACTATTGCATTTTTTGCTGCCGCATGTTTAATGGTATTGTTCAGCAGTTCCTGCACAATACGATAAATGGTACTAGCAGTTACTGAATTTATTTGTACTTGCTGCATCCCTATAGATTGATAGTTTACCTGTAAAGCACCACTTTGATTAATATCGGTACAAACATCTTTTAACGCTGTATCTAAACCAAATTTTACTAATGCTTCGGGCATCATATTATGTGCTACCCGGCGCATTTCTTTAATAGAACTGTCCAGCATATCCATACTACGTTCAAATGCCTGAGCATTTTCAGGCGTCATTACTAAGTTTCCTTTCATGGTGTTTAATGAGAATTTTATACCTGATAACATCCCACCCAATCCATCGTGCAGGTCTTTGGCCAGGCGGGTTCTTTCCTGTTCTTCGCCTTTTAGTACAGCTTCTGTGGCGGCTAATTTTTTTTCAGTTTCTAATTCATTGATGCGTTGCTGCTGCAATTTTTGTTTGCTTCTAAAGTTTATCCAGGACAATATTGAGATTAAAAATAAAGCACCCGCGCCTCCAATGAGTAAATAGTTGAGTGTGTTTTTTTGTTTGATGTAGGATTGTTGCAATTTTATTTGTGCATCTTTTTTCTCCGACTGGTATTTTGCCTCCCTGTCTGAAAATTGTTTAGATCTTTCACTTTTCAAAATTCTATCGTTTAATTCATGATAGGTTTCGTAATAACTATACGCTTCTTTATACCTGCCGGTAGCAAACATCAGGCGACGCATCATATCAGCAAAACTTCGTTTCTCGTGTGGATCATTACTTTGAGTAAAATAAGCTGTACATTTTTTCAGATAATCTTCGGCCAGATTGTATTGTTTTTCTTTTAAAGCAATTTCACCCAATTGCATATAAGAATGGGCCATTGCATCGGGCACTTCTAATTCAGAGGCTGTTTGCAAACTTTTTTGTGCAAATAATTTCGCAGAATCTGTTTTATCAAGTTCAAAATATTCATTAGAAATTTTAAGGTAAAAGGTCTGTAAAAAAGATTTTTGTATAGCCCCATTTTCAAGTGTTGCAATTGTTTTTAACCGCAGTCGCAATGCTCGTTCGATTTGCCCATTTTCATAAAAGTTATCTGCTTTTTGCTGTGTATAAAAAGCAATCACTTTATCGTTTTTGTAGCTTTCGGCAATGGCCAGTGCTTTATCAATGTATTCATCTGCCCTGGGCAAATTTTTTAAAGTATTAAACACACTGCTCATATTGGAGTATAGGTCCGATTTCTTTTTATCCAGGATGCGCTGGGTGAGGGTTTTGTATTCAAAAATTTTGGGGTTTTCAAATAGCTCCTGTGTTTTCAGACTATAATCTATACAACTATCATACTCGCCGAGTTCGTATTTGATATTGCTGATTTCAAAATTAGCCCCGGCCATCAGGTAGAGTAGCTCATGCTTGGTGGCTACCTGAAGCGAAGCCCAGTAATATATCAAAGCAGTATCTGGTTTGCCCATGTCTTTGTACCACAGCCCCAGCATACGATACGTATTGGCTATGGCAGTGCCATCTTTTATTTGTAAACTTTTCTGCAATGCCTCATTCAGTAACTGACGAGATAATGTACTATCGCTTTCGCCAATTTCATAAGCGAGATCTCTCAATTGTCTGATATGCCCAGTATCCAATTTTGTTTTGCGAATTTGTTCAACTACTCCTGTCACACTATCCCGGTTGTAAGACTGTGCCCAAATATGGATGGTAAGAGTGCAGGCTATTGTAGCAAAAAACGCATATCTCATTTTACAAACATAATTTCTATAAAAATAAGTTGTATCCCTGTTTTACAGGATATTTTGTTTAAGAAATATATCCTGTTTTTCAGGGATAGAAATAGTATTAGGAGTTTACCATTTTTGTTTTGTCAACTAAAATATTTGTAAAATGAAAAGCACAACTATTCTGTTTTTTGTAATGTTCTCCTTTCTTTCTACTGGTTTATTGGCACAAACCAAACCAAAGCCCAAACAAAAACAACCATCGCAGGCAGAGATGAACAAAATGATGGAAGATGCCATGAAGGCAGAGGGCATGAGCAAAGAAGAACAGGAAGAAATGAAAAAGTTGATGAAAGATGTGATGCCTGTATTGATGGAGCAAAATGCAAAAACAGTAGATTATGCAGTGTTTACAGATAATAAGCAATTAATCCCCAAAAGAGATGCTGCAAGAATCAATGCTATCGCAAAAAAAACATTTACCAATGCTGATGTAACAGCTACTACTGCGGCTTTATATAATAAGCTGATGCTAAAAGCAGCAGCAGATGAAAAAGCGATTATAGTAAAAATATTTGCAAAAGAAAAGACCGGAGGCTCCCTAATGGCTGCTTCCATTATTGCTTTTTTACAGGGCCATTTTCAGGCTGCCATGGGTTTGGCTATGAAAGCTGTGGTTGCTGATCCTAAAAACATAAACTACCAGAATAATCTGGCTGCCATTCTATCACAAAGCGGCTATCCTGAAAAAGCGATCCCTTATCTTAAAAAATTACAGCAACAACTTCCAGGTAACAGCAGTATTAATAACAATCTTGGTTTTGCATGGCTTAATCTTGGTGAAGTGGATAGCGCTAAACGATTCTATGGAATGGCAGCATTGCGTAATCCAGCAAATCCAGAAACGAAATTGTGCGCTGGCCTTTTTAATGAAATAAAAGGTGATCCCATAAAGGCAGTCGAAGATTATGTTGAAGCATTTGAAGAAATTCCCAATCCTTTTACCGAAAACATGATCAACAATCAGAAAGCAGGTAAACGAATAGAAAAAATGGATTTTGAAAAATTGAAGCAGCGCATCAGTATTCACGAGTTCTTCACAAAAAAATGGATTGAACTTCCACAGTTCTCTAATTCTGTAACTGGATTTAATAATGATGAATCCATCAAAAAAGGATACGACATTATGCACGAGAGATTGGAGAAAAAATTGGAAGAACTACAAGAAGCCGCCGCCGCCGAATTGGATGCATTGATGGATAAAGGCCAGGATGAATTTGTAAAAACAATGGCCAAAGAAAATATCAAAGGAGTAAACATGATGAGTAAACCGGCTTTGTATATCACCAAAATGCTGGCAACTTATCAATACGAAATGATGCAAAAGCATACACAGGAATATGCAATGCTGGAAAATTATATTGATGAACAAAGAAAAATAAAAAACAAAACAGGTAAGAATGATAAATGCCCTGATTTCGACCGTAAGGCCAATGAATTTATGCAGGCTGTCAACCCCAGAATAAAAGAGTTTCATCAGAAAAGATTGGATGAGTTTCGTACCTGGTTGAATGCATGGTGCACCTGGAGATGGTATCTCACAGGCAATGTTAAAAACGTAGTGATCAATGAATATGTTGGCTGGGTTCGTGCTATGGCTGATTTGCATCAGCATGCAGTTGAAGATTTGAAAATTGAAAAGGCCTCCTGCGTGGAGTCGAAAGAAAATAGCCCGAATAATATAGCTGAACTCCCCATTCCTTCCTTCAATTGCCCGGTTGTAGTAAGCATGCCAGTTGGCCTGGAAGTATTAAGGCTGAGTGCTGAAGCTTCAGCTTTAAATGAAAATAATTTTGGAATCAAACAGAATGGAGGTGCTATGCCTAATGTCAGCATTTCATTTGGTGTTGGCAAAACTGTTATTACCGAGCCGGGTCTGTATGGCAATCCTTATATAAAAACTGCCAATGGCAGCATTAATCAATCAGGGTACAATTATGCTGACAACAGTGATGATGAATTAGTGCCCCTCCCCAAAATACCACCCGTAGATGAGTTAACACCGCTTGATCCAAAACTTTTAGATAATAATAAAAATCAAAAAGTAAACAAAGAAGATGCTCAGAAACTGCAACAGGCGAAACTGGCCCGTCAATTATTAAATAAAATGATGACTGCTGATTGTTCGGGTAAAAAGGAAAAAGAGAAATTTACAGTAGGGCTTGGGGAATTAGTGCTTGAGCCAGTGTTTGAAGTAGGCCTTGGTGAATTAGAATTATGGGATGATGAAATGAAAGCATGGGTTAATTCAAAAGATGAATACAGGTTTGAAGATGGCTTTACAGTAGGATTAGGGAAACTGGAACTTCTTGAGATAGAAACAAATGGCCTTCAAACTACCATTACTAATGGACTGGAAGCAATAGGGACTTCAAAAAATTTTATCAAAGGGTTATTTGACTAATAAAATTATCTAATGAAATACTTTCAATTATTCTCCATCATTCTTTTTCCCATTTGCTCAACAGCACAGGATTGTACAAAAGAATTATTGGCTCAAAAACCCGGCACATGGAAAGCGGGCATGAAAGGGCAAATTGTAAATGTAAAGCCGGCAGATTTAGTAAAAGAAAAGGCGGTTATTGCAAGCATCCACAAAATGATTACTGCAAAATATAAACCAGCCGGATGCCAGATAACTTATGCCTCAGTGTTTGGAAAAGGATTAAATGCTGCCAGCAATTGGATAGCGGATCCCTATTACTATTCAATGTATATCCTCAGGTATTTATGCGATGAGCAGAGTAAAGACAAATCAAAATATTATGTGGATGCTGCAACTCCCACTACTGTAAATATTACAGCAAATGTAATATACTCATTGAATAACCTCTACGCTGCAAACTTTGCGCCTGATGATTTTAGGGGATATTTAAAATTGACAAAACGACCCGTAAATAAAGATGGTTATTATTTTATGGGTGAAGAAAAAGTAGATTACAACTCACCAATTTTTGAGTACCGTTGGCTGATCACTTACAACGACACACTGCCGTTTTCCTATATCAGCCGCAAAGAATATTTGTTGATACAAAAGAAACGCCTGGAAAAAATGGTACAAGAAAGCCCCGGCGAAAAAGCCTACCTGGATCAGTATTTTAAAAACATTAACGCCTATCTGGCAAAACCTGAATCTTTCTTAAATGAGCCTGCTATTTGTATGTGGAACGAAGAAGAGCGTTTTGAAAAATTTGTTGATGAAGGCACCAATGGTTCTTTTCTTGCCATAAAGCCAAATCTGGCCTATTATAGAAAAAACTTGTCCATGTCATCGCCCCAGTTTTTTACGGTAGTGTATAAAATTTCAAAAAACGATCCGGTATTTGAAAAAAATATGGAAGCAATAAAAGAAACAATTGATTTTGCGGTATTTAAAAATATGCTGGGGAAAAAATAAGCTACCTACAAAACTTAATAAAATGAAGAAACTACTTATTATCGCACTTGCTGCGGTTACATTTAATGCAAAAGCACAGCCGGTTTATGTAGATCGTATTGGCTTTAAGCTTGAAAGTATTGCCGATATAGATATTGGCTGGATGGAAATTCGCAAACACAATACAGCACCCAAAGGCAAGCAACTGGGTAATAGGAAGTATAGTGCAAAGCAAATTGGAAATTGCCAGCAGTTTATAGAATGGATGCAGCAATCATACACACCCAGGGGTTGCCTGGGCAATGCTACTTATCATCAAAACTATATTCCAACATTCAGCGGAACTAATAGCCTGCTGGGCAATGCAATTAATACACATGCCCATGCCCTGCCACTTATGTATGGTGCGCAGACCAAAATTCACATGTTTTTAAAAAAAGATGCAAAGGGAAAATTTGTACCGCAAACTAGCCACGGTGATTTCTGGTTTATTGAAGCTAATCAACTCAGGCAAATCAGCAAACCCATTTCCTTTATTTCAAGTACCGAAGCGTATTATTTTTTACTGCCAAATTTTAGGGATAATATAAATGGATATAATGATGCTGATAAAGCCCGAAGCGATTTACTGGGTTTTGATAAACATAAAAACATTGCTAAGTATCAGCACTTTTTTTTACCAAGCTCGCAATATGTTGTTATAATGACCAAAGACAATAAAGCGCTTCCGTTTGAGAAAATAACAATCGGCGAATTTTTTACAGAAGCCGAAAAGAAGTTTCCTGTCTGGCAAAAAATAGTTCCTGTATCGGCAGAAAATTATGTAATTGCCCAAAAAAATATTGCCCGGCTAAAAGAAAAATATAAACCCAAATGGAACGACTACGCAGAGTTGCGTTTTGATGGACCGGATATTTCGCTTCAGTATTTTGTAAATGCAACCGAAGGATACGATGATATATTTGATAAAAAGGCAACACAGGCTACGTTTGCCATTTTAAAAGTAAAGCAGTCGGCACTTGAACTATGCAAAACAGACCCACCCCAATGGCTTGTTATCAGGTGGACCTGGGGAATGGAGAACCAGGCCTATTTTCTGCACTTTCACGAATCAATACTGAATAATTTCAATTTTGATTATGCCTATAACTATTTTTTTGAACCTGAAAAAATTAAAGGCCAAGCTTACAAACCCCTGCGTTCACCATCGTTCAAAGAAGCGGTGGTAGTTTCGGGAGCATCGGAAGCAAGTAAGAAAATCAGCACCGATAAAAGCATTTTTTTCTTTGAAGATTTTTCAACAACAAGTATTGGAAAAAAGCCCATTGGCTGGGAGGCGAAATTTGCGAATGGTGGAACTACAGCCGTGGTAAGCAAGCCAGATGGATTGGATGGAAATTGGGTGGCATTGAGAGGCCACAAAATAAATGCTAGCAGTCTAAAAAAACCTTTGCCTCAAAACTTTACGTTGAGTTACGACCTGGTAGCAACACAAAATTTTACCTGGGGCGCCAAAGGCTTATCCATGCTATTATCAAAAGAAATCTCAGCCGGTAATGCAGAATCATTTATTATAGTAAAACTTCGGCCCGGCTTTGATGGCAGGGATGGAGAAGCCGAGTTGGAAACAAAATTTACAACCCCACCGGGTTATTTAACCGGTAGTAAATGGTACACTGCCAAAGGCTTTTCCAACAATAATAAAAATAATCGCATCAGCATAACTATAAAAAAGACCGGAGAAATGCTACAGGTGTTTATTAATAAAATTAAGATTGCGGAATATGAAAAAGCATTACCTGATGCTCATCTGTTTAATGCGCTATCCTTTGATTGTGCGGGCAACAGTGCAGAAAACGATACCTATTATATCAGCAATATCAAAATCACAAAAGACTAAAATTCCCTGTTTTACAGGATAGCGCCAAACTATTATGGGTACTACTTTTATTTCAAAAAAATAACATCATGAAGAAAATATTTTTGTTCATTGCTTGTTGTGCTGTTGCTTTACTATCCGTTGCACAAAAAGAAAGCTTTGATTTAGCAACATACAATGCACCCACGACCTGGAAAAAAGAAAAGTCGGCCGATGCCATACAGTTTTCAAAAGAAGATGCAGCCACTGGTGCCTATTGTCTTATTACGTTGTATAAAGCAGTGCCAGGCACAACTAATCACAAAGAAAATTTTGATTTGGCCTGGGAATCTTTGGTAAAAGAAATGGTAAAAGTGAGTGCAGCACCCGAAATGCAAGCACCAACTTCTGAAAACGGCTGGGAGACACATAGCGGCTATGCCCCGTTTGAAAGCGATGGTAATAAAGGCGTAGTGATGCTGGTAACAGCAAGCGCCGTTGAAAAAATGGTCAATCTTATCGTTCTTACCAATACCGATGTGTATGAAAATGACATGCTGGCATTTTTTGAATCAATTAGTTTAAAAAAACAGGAAGCCAATGCTACGCTAACGCCAATAGCTGATGAAGATAATGCACAGCATTCCGTAGAAAACTCTATCATTGGCGCCTGGAGTAAATCCGGGAGTGTGAACCCGGATTACAATGATGCCTACGCAACTTCTATTGCTGGGTATTCCACCGATCAATACATATTTAATTCAAATGGAACGTATCATTTTATTTCAAAAACCTTCGGGATGTCGTTTCCTAAAATTATTTTAGTAAAAGAAAATGGCGCCTACTTAATTACTGGAAATAAAATTACCATTACCCCTCAAAAAAGTGTGATAGAAGCATGGAGTAAAAAAGATGGCGTTGACAAATGGGGCAAACTTTTAACGACACAAAACAGAACACTTGAAAAAGTAACCTACCAGTTTACCAAACATTATTTTTCAGGTATTCAGCAATGGAATCTTGTATTGCAGTGCGGTAAAACAACACAAAGAGATGGACCATTCAGCACGAATACAACTTTTACCAATGCATGGTATTATTCTCCTATTTCAGCCAACAATACGGCAATTGAATTACCTGGTGGGCATGCAGTATCCATGGAAGAAATAAAAAAAAAGCATAACAACAAACAGTAACGAATGCCAATGCAACTATCATCGGCACCTGGGGAGTGGGAAGCATCATTAGATCTAATTCCAATGGCAACAGAAGTGAAGGAAGTATTGTTACGTAATATACTTTTAATGCTAACGGCACTTACATTTTCTATAATAAAACCTTCAGGTATCAATTGGATAAACTTTTATTAACAAGAGAAACCGGTACCTATAAAATAAGCGGCAATGAGCTTACTGTTAATCCGCAAAAAAGCGTAGTAGAAACATGGAGTAAGAAAAATGGTACCGATAACTGGGGTAAATTATTGTCAAGTCAAAGTAAAACATTAGAAAAAACAACCTACCAATTTACCAAACATTATTCTTTGGGGATGCACCAATGGAATCTTGTATTGCAAGCCAATAAAGAAACGCAAAGAGACGGAACTTACAATGGTGGTACCGCCTTCAGTAATGCATGGATATATAGCTCGGTTACATGCAAAAATTGTTTTACAAAACTCTCTGACTAATAAAAGGCTTTCTCTTTTAAAAAAAGGATTATGAAATATTTATTCAACTTCTTTTTTTTGCTTTTCTCAGTGGCAAATGTGATTGCCCAAAAAGAAACCTTTAACCTTACCACTTACACAGTGCCCAAAGCCTGGAAAAAAGAAAAAATTGAAAATGCAATTCAGTTTTCAAAAGAAGATGCAGCCACCGGCGCCTACTGCCTTATTATGTTGTATAAAGCAGTGCCAGGCAAAGCTAACCCCAAAGAAAATTTTGATTTGGCATGGGAGGCATTGGTAAAAGTGAGTGCAGCACCCGAAATGCAACCCCCCGTTACAGAAAACGGCTGGGAAATGCAAAGCGGTCATTCAACCTTTGAGGCAGACGGAAACAAAGGCGTTGTATTATTAGTAACAGCAAGCGCAGGTGAAAAAATGGTAAACCTTATGATACTCACCAATACGGATGTGTATGAAAAAGAAATGACCGCCTTTATAGAATCCATTTCATTGAAAAAAGTATCGGGCAACACTGCCCTACTACAACCATCCGAATCCGATACAAAAACAGAAACCACCCATCAGCAATCATCATCCGCAATAGTTGACGGCTACGCATTTAACATTACCAACTTTGATGATGGCTGGAACGCTGTAGTAAAAGAAGATTGGGTAGAAGTAACAAAAGGAGATATAAAAGTGTTGCTTCATTATCCCAAAGAAGGCACCATTTTTCCTGCCGATCCCGAGCCACTTACCAATGCGGCATGGAATATACTGGTAGCGCCCCGCTACTCCAATCTTAATGAATACCGCACTACCTACATCTCTTCGTACAACAGGCCTTATCTTGGTTTTGGCAGCGCAACAAATAATGAGGATGGGAAAGGAGTATTTATTGTGCTGTTCAGACAAGGCGAAAGCGGATGGATTGAATTTATATGTCCAAACAAGAATGCCTTTATTCAAAATTTTGAGTTTGACCCCTACACTATTAAATGGGATAGCGAAACTGACCTGATGAATCCTCTTTCGGCTATGAAATTCCGAAACAAGTTTGCTATTGCAACTGCTGATTTCAACGGCAAATGGACAAGCGATTTTACCGGTGTGCAACAGCTTTATCAAGTTTATACCGGCAACTATGCAGGCATGAATATTCATCAGTCAAATCAAATGTTTCAATTTGGCGCTGGCAATACATACAAATGGAAACTGATGGTGGTAAGCGGAATGGTAGGCAATACCAAGTATCAGCAAGTGTAGTCAGCAGGTACATTTACAGTTATCAACAACTGGCAAATAAAATTTTCAAAAATTGAGAGCAAAGCAAAAACCTATAATGCATACTGGTCGTGCATTAAAGGTGCCAGGTTGCTCAACCTGCTTGATGCAGAAAATCCCGGCTCTGGTATATATGATCAATATGGATTGGCAAAATGATTAGACATAAGTGTAAAAAATTGAGAAGCTAAATCCTGACTTAAAAAAATTTTAGTAGTCTGAAAAGCAGGTATGGTAAATCCGCTACAACAGTAGCGATGATTCATGAATTTCTTTTCTTGTTGATGAACTTTCAAATTTGCAATTGTCTTTGCAATTGTAAAAAAATGAATATCTGATTTTGGTAGCTAAAAGCCGCGACACATAATATTTCAACTGTTTAAGCAATGGAATATTTTACTATTGTTCCTGCGAAGTAATTCTACAAAGACACTATTTGTTTTTGCATCACAAAAATTTCTTACTGAGTTTGATGCTGTTTTCAAAGCGAAAACATATTGTGATGATACATTGAATGCATTTGATTGAGCAAAACTTACTTGCCCTATTTATATCAACCAATTGTATTTTCATGTTGTAATTAATCGCATTATTATTTCAGCTAGAATAATTTATTCAATAATGATAAATATATTCAATAAAAATCGTTCAATTCTTTTTTTTAACATTCAATATTGATTATTTTTTTTCTATTGTCCTATTTTTGAAATAACCATTTATTTTCCTTTCACTGCATTTATTTGTTTTTTTCTTCGGAAAATCATCATTCGCAATCCTATTTGTTTACTTAAAACTTTTTCCATGCAATTATCCAAAAAAGCAGAAGGTTTTTCTTATCAGTCATTTGCTCAACACAATTTTAGAATGATACCACAGGTATCAAACCTAAGCGATGAACAAATCAGAGATATTGAAATTGTAAGTCAAGTGTTGCCTTTTAAATCTAACAACTATGTAGTAGATCAGTTAATCAATTGGAATAAGGTACCCGATGATCCTATTTATACTTTAACTTTTCCAAGAAAAGAAATGCTCACTGATGAACATTATCAGTTGATGAGAAAGACAATGGATGCAGGTGCTTCTAAAGATGAAATAAAAAAAGTGGCACATGCTATCAGGTTACAACTTAATCCTCATCCTGCAGGTCAGTTGGAACATAATGTGCCTATGATTGATGATCACAAACTTGCCGGTATGCAACATAAGTACCGGGAAACGGTTTTGTTTTTTCCAAGTCAGGGGCAAACCTGTCATGCCTATTGCAGCTTTTGTTTTCGGTGGCCACAGTTTGTAGGAATGGATGAATGGAAATTTGCTATGCGGGAAACGGAGTTGCTTATAAAATATTTGCAGGAACATACAGAAGTAACTGACCTGCTTTTTACGGGTGGCGATCCGATGATTATGAAAAATAAAATTTTTTCAACTTATATTGACGCATTGCTGGAAGCAGACATACCTAATTTGCAAACAATAAGAATTGGGACAAAAGTTTTGGGTTACTGGCCCTATAAATTTATTTCGGATGATGATGCTGACGACACTTTAAGAACTTTTGAAAAAATAGTAAAAAGCGGAAAAAATCTTGCCATCATGGCGCATTTCAATCATCCAGTTGAGTTGTCAACAGAAGCGGTTAAAACAGCCATAAAAAGAGTGTTACAAACAGGGGCGCAAATAAGAACACAATCACCCGTGATGAGAAATATTAATGCTGACCCTGATATTTGGGCTGCCATGTGGCGTCAACAGGTTAATTTAAATTGTATTCCTTATTATATGTTTGTAGCCAGAGATACAGGTGCACAACATTATTTTAAAGTGCCATTAGTAGAAGCCTGGGATATTTTCAGAAAAGCGTATCAGCAAGTAAGCGGTGTATGCCGAACTGTAAGGGGCCCCAGTATGAGTGCAATGCCTGGAAAAATTCAGGTTTTGGGTATTGGAGAAACAGGAGGCAAAAAAATTATGACATTACGATTTTTGCAGGGAAGAAATCCGGATTGGGCAGCCAGACCATTTTTTGCTGAATATGATGATCAGGCAGTTTGGCTAACGGATTTGAAACCGGCATTTGGAGATAAGCAATTCTTTTTCGAAGAAGAATTAAATTTATACTAATGATAGAGCTATCAGAATCATCAATGTCATCTAAGGAAGATAAACCTGAATCTCAAAATAATAATCAGTATTATCGGCTGAACCCAAACTTAGCGGGCCTCAAGTTATCTCCAACATTAAAAATTAATCAGCTTTGTAAAGAAATGGCTGCAAATGGAAAGAGGGTGTATAAGCTGGGCTTAGGACAGTCGCCATTTCCCATTCCGGATGCAGTTGTAAATGCATTAAAACTGTTTGCAACACAAAAAGAGTATCAACATGTTCAGGGCTTGCCCGAATTAAGACAGGCCGTAGCGGATTTTCATCAGAAAAAAGATGGCATCAGTTTTCATCCTGATAATATAATTATTGGTCCGGGTTCCAAAGAACTATTGTTTTTACTTCAAATGGTATTTGATGGTGAAGTATTAATTCCAAGTCCAAGTTGGGTTTCTTATTTGCCACAAGCACAAATTATTGGCAATATTGTACACATCATTCATACAAATAAAGAAGCACATTGGCGGCTTTCGCCTCAATTGTTGAATGATTTCTGTAAGTCACGAAAAAAAGAATACAGTGGTTCCTATCTTTTAATATTAAACTATCCTGGTAATCCGGATGGGATTACTTACAAACCAGAAGATATAAAAGCATTGGCAAAAGCAGCAGCCGAAAACAATATTTATATTTTATCAGATGAAATTTATGGTCAGTTGCATCATCAGGGAAATCATGTATCTATTGCGAAATATTATCCCGAAGGAACCATTGTCAGTTCAGGTTTATCAAAATGGTGTGGCGCTGGAGGTTGGCGATTAGGTACTTTTTCATTTCCACTTGCATTGCGATGGTTGCTGGAAGCAATGACTGTTGTAGCAAGCGAAACATTTACTGCTGTAAGTGCCCCAATTCAGTTTGCAGCAATTCAAGCATTTCATGGAAGTGCAGAAATTGAAAATTATTTAAGCCATGCCCGTCGAATATTATCGGGATTAGGTGTTAAAGTTTCAGAAATTCTCAGGAATGGCAATATTGATGTTAACGATCCCTCTGGTGCATTCTATTTATTTCTTGATTTTAGCAAGCTGGAATCAGGTTTAAAAAAACGAGGCATTATAAATAGTAATATTTTATGCAATAAGTTATTGGAAGAAACAGGTGTAGCTATTTTACCAGGCGTAGATTTTAACCGGCCTGAAGAAGAGTTGACAGCAAGACTGGCTTATGTGGATTTTGATGGAGCCAAAGCGCTTACTGCAAGTTATTCCATTCCATTGCACGAGTCTTTACCTCAAGATTTTATAAACAGATATTGTTTTTCAATTATTGAAGCTGCTCATATCATTACTTCCTGGGCAAATCAAAAATAAAACCCTTTAATAAACAGACTCCATCTGCTTTTCTTTAGATTTTTTTGCTTCACGATTATTTGCGCCGTTATAGAAGATACTTAGTTTTTTCAATAAGAAAATTGCTAATGAAGTAAAGACCAGTAATATTAAAACCGATACTTCCTGACGCAGATCTTTTAGCCAGAAAACCTGTAATAATATCATTGCATGCAAAAAACAAATAACCCTCGCTGCAAAGCCATGACTAAAACCCTGATTGGTAAGCAAGTGATGGATGTGTGTTTTATCAGCCACAAAGGGAGAACCGCCTTTAATGGTTCTTGTTATGAAAACACGCAATGTATCAAACACCGGAATCAACACAACTGCCAATACAAAAACAGGTGCATTTGCCAACGCCGGTTGTTCAGCATCTGCATTTACCTGCATCAGTCTGATGCATAAAACAGATATTACAAATCCCAAAACCAGTGAACCCGTATCACCCATAAAAATTTTAGCTGGGTTCAGATTGAAATATAAGAAAGCGAGAATACCTCCTGCTAATGCAAAAGCGATAAGGGCAGTATTGGCATCGCCATTGGTAGTTAGAAACAAACCCAACACCATCAAACTCATAAAACCCAATCCGCCTGCAAGCCCATCAATGCCATCTATCAGATTGAATGCATTGGTAATGCCCACTATTGCCAATATGGTAAATGTGTATTGCGTGTAAACAGGCAATTCATAAATTCCTAAGAACCCTTCAAATGAAGTAATGCGAATACCGGATAATGCAATCAATATGGCAACTGCGGTTTGTACAAAAAATTTATATTTAGCTGAAAGATCTTTCAGATCGTCTAAAATTCCCAAAGCCAGTAAAATAAGAACTGAAAAGAAAAAACTGATAGTGGGTGCGTTGGCACTAAACGGAAACCATAATATTAAGGCCATTAACATTCCGGCTACTATTGCAAATCCACCCATGGTAGGTATAGGCATGGTGTGTTCTTTTCTTGCATTGGGCTTATCAAACAACCGGTACTTATTTATAAAGCTGATTAAAGGAGGGATGACAATAAGCGTTACAACAAATGCACTGAAAAATGAAAGCAACGCAATTTTAAAATCATCAAACTGCAGAAAAGTCTGCAAAAGGTGGAAATGGTTCTTCATGATACCTGTTTAGGTTCAAGTTATTGGATTGGTAGCACTAAAATAGAAACCGCAGCTACGAATGGCAAGCGTTTTGCCCTTTATGCCTGAAGAATGGGCAGTTTTTCTTTATTTGTTTCGTTGAAATACAATACTTACTGGGAAATTTGCGAAGTTAGCTTCGTAATTTCCGAATACAGATGAAAGAAATATTACAAATACTTTTTTGGCTAAGCCTTGGAATTCTTTTCTATTGTTATATAGGATATGGGTTGATGTTGTGGCTTTTCAATAACATCAATGTGCTGCTGCAAAAGGATAAACAAAAAAACAGTACAGAAACGCCACCTGTTACTATCATCATTGCTGCATACAATGAAGCCGACATTCTGGAAAAAAAAATTCGTAATACACTGGCTATAGATTATCCTGTGGAAATGGTGAAGTTGGTGGTAGTTACTGATGGATCTGTAGATAAATCAGAAACAATAGTTAAACAATTTCCTGAAATAAAATTATTACATCAAACAGAAAGACAAGGAAAGTATGCGGCAATTAAAAGGGCAATGCAAACAGTAACAACGCCTTTCGTTGTGTTTAGTGATGCCAATTCCATGCTCAATCCCGAATGTTTGAAGAAAATAATGCCTCATTACCAAAATGAAAACATTGGTGGTGTGGCAGGCGAAAAAAGAATTTTACAAAACCAAGTTGAATCGGTGGTAGGCGAGGCGGAGGGGCTTTACTGGCAATATGAATCTTTCTTAAAGAAAATGGATGCATCTTTTTACTCAATTGTAGGTGCAGCGGGTGAATTGTTTTCCATTCGCACACATTTGTTTTCACCAATAGACGATCAGGTTATTCTGGATGATTTTGTTATTTCTATGCAGGTGTGTTTAAGAGGTTATCGTTTTGCTTATGAGCCTGATGCTTTTGCTACCGAAACGGCTTCTGCTTCGCTGGTTGAAGAAGCCAAAAGAAAAATCAGGATTGCTGCTGGTGCTTATCAATCGGTAAATATGCTCAAAGCCGTTTTCAATATTTTCAAATATCCATTACTGGCGTTTCAATACCTATCCCGTCGTTTGTTTCGCTGGGCTTTATGTCCGCTGTCTTTGATCTTAGTTTTTGCTACTAATTTTCTTTTGGTTATTTTTTTCAATGACGGATTGTATAGCAGTTTGCTCATTATGCAATCTGTTTTTTATGCATTTGCTTTTTTGGGTTGGGGATATGTAAGTGCCGGCAAAAAAGCAGGCATATTTACCATTCCATTTTATTTTGTATTTATGAATTTTTGTTTGGTTAAAGGTTTTTTGCGATTTGTAAATGGTCGTCAGTCGGTGCTTTGGGAAAAATCTGTTCGGAGGGTTTGATGATTTGATGTAATCGTAATACCTCAATCTTCTAATGATTATTTTTGTAAAAAAGCAACAGTCATCTCCACTTCATTAAACATATTAGCTACACCCATTGAATACCTGAAAGGGGTAGGTCCCCTGCGTGCAGATCTTTTAAAAAAGGAACTAAGCATTTTTACTTTTGGTGATTTGCTTTCGCATTTCCCTTTTCGGCATATTGACAGAACACAGCTAAATACTGTGAAAGAAATTAATACTGCAACAGAGTTTGTACAAATTGCAGGTGTATTGCTCAGTTTTGAAACTATTGGTCAAAAACAGGGAAAGCGAATAGTGGCTGAGTTGAAAGATAAAACAGGCGTTATTGAACTCACCTGGTTTCAGGGATTGAGCTGGGTTCAAAAACTTTTACAAACCGGGCAATCTTATCTGGTGTATGGTCGTGTATCATATTTTAATAACCAGCCACAAATTGTGCACCCCGAAATAGAATTATTACAGCCAGAGCAATCTATTGCAAAAAAATTTCTGGAACCCGTTTATACCACTACCGAAAAGCTAAAAGCAAAAGGACTGGGTGGCAGACAAATTGCCAAACTTACAATGGCTTTGCTACAACAAATTCGTGAAAAAGATATTGAAGAAAATTTTCCCGAAAATATTTTGAAACAACTAAAATTGATTAATCGGTTTCAGGCCTTTTGTAAAATTCATTTTCCTGAAAATAAAGATGGGTATGATGCGGCTGTTAATCGTTTAAAATTTGAAGAACTTTTTTTTGCACAATTGCGCATGCAGTTAATAAAGAGCAAACGACATCGCTCCTCAAAAGGAGTGGTGTTCGATAAAGTGGGCGCTTTGTTTAATACATTTTACCATTCACATTTGCCTTTTGAACTTACATCAGCACAAAAAAGAGTGATTAAAGAAATACGCAATGATACTGCTACCGGCAGACAAATGAACCGATTATTGCAGGGGGATGTAGGAAGTGGCAAAACAATTGTTGCGGTTTTAATAATGTTGCTTGCAGCAGATAATCAATTTCAATCTTGCCTGATGGCACCTACCGAAATTTTGGCGCAACAACATTACAACACAATTGCTTCATTGCTGGAGCAAATGGATGTAAAGGTGCATTTGCTTACAGGATCAACAAAAGCAGCAGCAAGAAAAAAAATACTGGCTGAACTGGCTGAGGGAGAATTGCAAATATTAATAGGGACACATGCAGTTATTGAAGATGTAGTAAAGTTTAAAAATCTGGGGCTGGTTATTATAGATGAACAACACCGTTTTGGCGTAGCACAAAGAGCAAAGCTTTGGGAAAAAGCTACCATACCGCCTCATATATTGGTGATGACAGCGACACCCATTCCCCGAACTTTGGCAATGACAGCCTATGGAGATTTAGATTACAGCATTATAGATGAATTACCACCGGGCAGAATACCCATTACCACCGTACATCGCAATGAATCGCAAAGAAGCAAGGTGATGGATTTTATCAAAGCCGAAATATTAAAAGGCCGGCAGATTTATATTATTTTTCCTTTGATTGAAGAAAGCGCAAAGCTGGATTATGAAAACCTGATGAAAGGGTATGAAAACGTAAAAGCTTATTTTCCCGAACCTAAATACTGGATAAGTATGGTGCATGGGAAGCAGCCAACTGAGCAAAAAGAAATCAATATGAAAAGATTTGTAACCCACGACACACAAATCATGGTTTCTACCACAGTAATAGAAGTAGGTGTAAATGTGCCCAATGCTTCAGTAATGATTATTGAAAGCTCCGAAAAATTTGGTCTATCACAACTGCATCAGTTGCGTGGTAGGGTAGGCCGGGGTGCCGATAAAAGCTATTGTATATTAATAACAGGCTCCAAATTGGGTAATGATGCCCGGGAACGCATCAATACTATGGTAACAACGGCCAGCGGATTTGAAATAGCCGAAAAAGATTTGCAGTTAAGAGGACCGGGAGAAATTGATGGAACGAAACAGAGTGGTGCTTTAAACTTCAAATTGGCATCCATAGTCCAAGATCGGGAAATTCTTGAAACAGCAAAAAATATTGCTGCAACAATATTAGAATTGGATCCCGAGTTAAGTTCGGCCGGAAATTTGCCGTTAAAGAATTTCCTGAATCAATCAGGAAAAAGAGTAATCTGGAGTAAAATTTCATAATACTTCCAATTGTTTCCGCTTTTGGAAAATATTTTGAATTGTACAATAGATTTACACTTTAAAACAAACTTCTTAACAGAAAGTTTCGTTTATAAATTAAAAGGAATTAGTTATTTTACTGAAAATATGAATACCCTGAAAAAACTAATTTTATTTGCTTCTGTCATTTTTTGTTCAGTAAAATTGCTGGCACAGGGCAATATTGAGTTTATAGAGAATAAAGGTCAGTGGGATTCCCGTGTATTATATAGGGGTGCTGTAAATAACGGCGATTTTTATATCCGCAAAGGTGGCATTACAATGGTGCAATATGATGCGTCAGATATGTCCAATGTTCGCCAATTGATTCATGATGGCCGTCACGATTTACCTGAAGAAAAATTTATGGTAAGAAGTCATGCTTTTACCGTTGATTTTTTGGGAAATACATTTGATAACAAAACAAAAGCCGAAAAGCCACTTACAACCGTCAATAATTATTTCAAGGGAAACGATCCTTCAAAATGGGGAAGCGATTGTGGGATTTTTCAAACAATAACACTGCAGGAGGTTTATCCTAATATTGATGTAAGATATTATACCAATTACGGTTATTTAAAATACGATATCATTGTAAAGCCGGGAGGCGATGTTTCAAAGATTGCTTTGAAGTACAGCGGGGTAGATCATTTGCAAACAAAAAATAAAGAATTGCTGATTAAGACTTCCTTGGGCGAATTAAAAGAATCATCTCCTTATACTTATCAGGCCGACCTCAATGGAAAAAAAGAAATTAATTGTAAGTATTCAGTAAAAGATAATATTGTAAGATTTGATGTAAAGGATTATGATCCCAAAGCTACATTGGTTATAGACCCTGTCATTGTGTTTTGTTCTTTCTCTGGAAGCAGTGGCGACAACTGGGGTTTTACAGCTACTTATGGCCCCGATGGCAGTATGTTTGGCGGCGGTTATAATCTGGAACCCGGCTACCCGGTTACTACAGGGGCTTTTCAAACAAATTTTAGCGGTGCGACAGATATTAGTATTATTAAGCTTACACCCAATGGTGCCAATCGTGTATATGCAACTTATATTGGTGGCAGTAGTGATGAGCAGGTGCATAGTCTTGTTGTGGACCCTCAGGGAAATCTAGTTTTGGCCGGTCGTACGAAATCTGCTTTATCGGGTCCTGCTAGTTTTCCATTGAAGAATGGTGCTGCAGATATTGTTGGCCCTTGTGGAGGTTGGGATATTATATTAATGAAACTTTCTGCAAATGGATCCAGCCTGATAGGTTCTAAAAGAATTGGTGGCACAGGAAGCGATGGTGTGAATATTAATGATACCCGAAGCGGTACTAATTCGTTGCAACGAAACTATGGTGATGATGGAAGAAGTGAAGTAATACTTGATGGAGCCGGCAATGTATATCTCGCATCCTGCACACAATCGTCTAGTGATTTTCCTGTTTCACCAGCCGCATTTAGAACAACATTTGGCGGCGGACAGGATGGTGTGGTATTGAAATATAATACCGATTTAAGTGTAAGACAATTTATTGGTTTATTGGGTGGTAGTTTGAATGACGCAGCTTATGTACTTTCATTAGCTCCCAATGGAGATATCTATGTAGGCGGCGGTACCGAAAGCAGCGATTTTCCCGGCAACCATGCAGGTACTTTGGGCACTGCTATTAATACCGGAGGAAGCGGTACACCTATTGACGGTTTTGTAGCGCAAATAAATAATAGCGGTACTACATTAATTCGCTCCACTTTTATTGGCACCACTGGTGCCGATCAGGTTTTTGGAATACAGTTTGATTTAAATGGATTCCCTTATATCATGGGACAAACAACTGGCAACTGGCAAGTAGTAAATGCTCCATATAGTATGCCTGGAGGAAAACAGTTTATTGCAAAATTGCAGCCTGATTTATCTGCCTATGTTTATGCTACCTGTTTTGGAAAGGGAGCTCCCACGCCAGATATATCATTAGTTGCATTTTTG
>Ga0073900_10000559_pt1 | contig 23645 bp, 23 predicted proteins | sample KloWWTmetKNB5Kit_FD_66666 | JGI IMG/M metagenome (GOLD analysis project Ga0073900, IMG submission 66666) | Active sludge microbial communities from Klosterneuburg, Austria, studying microevolution and ecology of nitrifiers - Klosterneuburg... | ecosystem: Engineered > WWTP > Aerobic digester >...
CTGCTGTATAAATGTGGTGTATTGATTCCACGCCTGACCATTATTTCCTACTGTTGTTATTGCATGATTGACACATCTATTTACAGTTACTTTGTTGGTAGCGTGTCCTGAATTTAAGTTAGTTCGTAATACCTTATTCGCTATAAACCTTATCCCTGACCCAGCATCTACAGCAGTTAATGACCTATTAGCATCATCTGTTGTTATTTGTAATTGCTCAACAGATTGACATAATAAACTACCTACTGGTATAGTTTCATTACCACTTAATTCTATTACAGCATTTTGTGATTCATTAAATAACCCATTGCCATTTGTTAGGGTATAGGCGTTTAAATGTATAATTCCTTGTTTTCTTAAAATAGAAAATCCATTAGGTGCTTCATAATTTGATGGCATTTCGTGTGCAGAATATTCTCTTTCTGTCGTTGCCCCCACTAAGCCACCCGACCTAACACTAAATGATGCTAATTCGTCAAAATCTAACTTGTAACTACCACCTCCATCTATTTCTGTATCTTCGGTTAAACCGCCACCTAATTTTACTTTATCACCAACTACACCTGTTCCGCTTAGTCCATTTTCTACCAAAACTCCACTTACACACGCTTTATCTACTAAAGCCTGTGTTATTTCTGTATCAGTTGCTGTTGGTGCTGTTCCTAAACAAGAAACATCTACACCACTGTACATTGACAATCCAATATCAGGTATTAATAATGGACTTGGTGCTTCATATATTACTGTTCCACACGTATCTCCTGTTGCTGATTCTGTTATTACCCACATTACTACTCTTATGTGATGCCAATTTGTATCTACTGCATCGGGAAAAACAAACGTAGTAGGTGGTGTAGCACTATTGTTTCCTGATATTGGTGCGTAAGTGTGTATTGCTACGTTAGATGCATCTTCTACTGATATAAAATACTGCACACTTACTGGTGCATTGGTAGAATAATTTGTTTGATTGGACAATAATAACGTTAATGTAGTACCATCAACTTGTGCATCTAACACATAAGATGCATTAACTGTGGCACACGAAGCCGAAGTTGTAGGGTTTACAACTACTGTTATTGTCGCAGTAGAAGTTTGTCCGTAAATATCTTCTATCGTATATTGAAATGTTTCAACTCCTGTAAAACCTCCATTTGGTGTGTATTCTATCTTATTGCTTCCTGTTATTACCGCTACTCCATTTATAGGCGCAGTTGATATGGTTGTTGTTATTCCTGAATTTGAAAAATCATTCAAAAATTGCTCTATTGATACCATTACACCCTCTGTTGTAGCATAGTAATCATTTGTCGCAACAGGTGGCGCAGGTGGTTCACAAGCTCTGTTTATCAGCTCTTGTAACACATCTTTAAAAGTATTATTAGGTGCTACAAGTCCTAAACAAGCTGGATTTATTGTCGCTAAAATAGATGCTGTAACATCGTCAATATCAACCGATAAATCAAATTGCTTTGTATAGGCATCTGGGGCTGTTTCTGTTACGTTTACCGAACCATCTAATGAAACTACATTTACTTTTTTTAATGCGTTATATACGTTTAAAAACGATGCTGAAAGTGATATTGTATATGTAGTAGTACCACCTGATACCGAAGATATTACTGTAATAGGACTTGAACCTACCACGTTTATATTATTTACAGTAGGGAGTATTGCTTCTATTAAAGTTGGACTTGTACTGTTACCACACCCACAATCACATCCTAATAGTTCTTTTAGTTTATTGTAATGTTCTACTACTTTTGTTTTATTTCCACAACTTCTTGCAACCTCCATAGATATATACTCCATCTCTATTGTAGAAACAAAATCGTGTAAATCTACATTGTTGCCTAAACCACCTCTATCACTCGCTTGTTTCTTTACCTTTTCTAATGTTTGTGTTATGCAACTATATAGCGCACACAAATTAATACTACAAGTAGCTTCTGCATTATCATACACATCTACATATTCAATAGTCTTAAACTCAAAACCACCTACTATATCCGTATGTGTTACTATCGCTACTAAATGCGCCTCCCATACTCCACTCCATAATGCATCTGAATTAACATAATTATTAGTTGTAGAATAGGTACTCGCAACTGTTCCATTAGAATATTTTGAACCCAACGGTGGTCTAAGTGTTAATACTCTTTCTACTTCACTCCCACTTGCATATTCCGTTCTATCATAGGCTGTTGCTACCGCAGAATCACAATTTATATCTATTTCTAAATCGCCATTTGTAACATTGTCACAATCATCATCACATATTAATACAGATACTTCTTCCGTATTATATACTATTGTACCACTTTGTTCTACAAAATACTGAATCTTATAATAACCACTTAATAAATTGCCTAAACTATCTAATGGAACTGATACAGAATCAAACACCATTGATACATCTTGGTCTATGTCGGGTGTCGTAACGTTCCCTAAGTGTAATACTGTTCCTGTTGGGTTTATTATAGAAAAATATCCCTTTAATGTAGTTAAGTTCTCGCCTGTATAATCTGTTACATCGGTAAAGGTTATTTTTCGATAATCTGGATTAGGTACTCCATTTATGTCTTTTGTAGATAAATCTATTGTTGCTTTAAATTTTATCGCAGAATTACTTAGCATCTTTATTCTTTTTTTCAAAATTAAACAAAAAAGCAGACTAAAAAAATAGTCTGCCATTCATAGTTTTAAAAATATCATTCGCTACTCAATACTCTTTAATTTATCAATATTATCTTCCGCCCATTTTAAAAAATCACCTACCCAATGCTTCTCGTCTGAAACCAATAAATCACCACCCTCCGATTTAGGAACTTTCTTGCCCTCTTTATAAATACTTACAGTTTTAAGAAGTCCTGAATATCTTACTACTTCTTTGTCTATAAGTCCTCTTGCTATTACTCCTGCTTCGCTTACTTCTTTATGTTCTTCTGTAACATCACTCGGTTCTTTTTCAATATTATTTTGACGAGATTTTGATACCGATTTTGATACCGATTTGTCATTCAAATAATAAGTTTTTAACTCGTCATATAGTTTATAGTTTGATACCAACTCCCTTAATAACACTTCAAACTTATCTTCCCCTTTCTTCACATCTGCAATAGGAAATCCTTTTTTGTCGCCTATGTTTACTCGCCATTCCATTCTACCCGAAAACTCGTGGTATGTCAAATAGTTTTCATCTATAAATCTTTGTGCATCTGAACGAACATTTACATCTTGCGAATTATAATCCCTTAGAAACTTCGTTAAATCCTTTTCCGCTATCTCTAATACTACTAATCTAATTTCTTCTTCTTCCATAAGGTGTGTACCCCTATGTCCTGTGCTTTGTAAGAAATTAGTTAGCCTATCTAAATCCTCTGTATTTAAAATCTTGTTCTTCCACTCCGTTGTTTTTCTTAAACTTGCAATATTAGAACTTGCAGATTTAACTACATTGTTTAATGAATACTTGTCGCTTTTTGAAAACTCTGATGTTCCACATTCAGGATATAACAACATATAAGCAACTAAATCTAAATTGTCTTTTGATACAATTTTTGAACGACCTTTTATATACAAATCCTTATCTCTTTCAGGGTCTAATACTTGCTCTGAAAAACCGCTTTTGTTCGCTATAACCAATCTTCTACAATAACCATAAGTAATAGATTCTCCGTTCATTGTTACTGTAAAGCTATTTTTTAAAAAAGTCTTATTGGGGAAAACGTGAAGTTTCTTGAAAAAATCCCTTTTGCCTTTTATCACAAACTCAAATGAGTTCTTTTTATATTTCTCTATATCGTACCCAAGTGAGGTAGATACAATCTTTTTTAGTTCTTCTGTATTTAATTGCTCAAATGAGCCTGTACCTTTCTTAATAACTAACATTTTTCTTAATTTTTATTGTTAATAATAATAATAAAGAAAGAGGTGTTTCTTTACACCTCTTTCTTTTAATAAATATTCTAATTAGGATAACCTGCAACAAATAAGTTAGCCGCACCTGCCCAAGCACCAAACTCTCCTCTGAAATGTACTCGTTGTACATCAAAATCATCGGTTGGTTTTTTAACTAATACTTGTCCTGCACTACCTGTTTGGAACATCTCTACCTCACGGATATATGAGCCTTTTTGTGCATAAACATAACCCCAATATGGCATTTCTGTACCATTGTACTCTGAACCAAATTGCTCTGTTAGTTTTGCTTGTGAAGCCATATTTTTAAATGTTCCTAATGGCATTAATAAATACATATCTTTGTATGTATAAGAAGTGCCACCCAACATTTCAGGGTCATCAAAAGAGGTCACATTTTTAAAATGGAATTTTCGTGAAGATGGCATTAAACTTAAAGATTGGAATCCCACTTGAACTGCCAACCCTTCTTGATAATCAGAATCCATCACGTTTCCGTAAATTTCTCCTTTAACGTATTGGTTGTTTGTATCGTCTTTAACATAGTCTTTTAACACTTCTCTAATTTGTTGACCAAACGGAGAACCATAAGCCCATACATAGTTATATGGTGCGCCCTCCGCATCAAGTGTATCGTTTACCGCATCTACATCCCCAATAGCAAACGCTCCTGTTGTATAAGGAATTGTGTTGCCGTTTTGAAATGCAAACGGATACAATCCTTGTGTAGTACGAACTTGAATACCTGTCAAATTAGGCTCAACTACTGTACTATCTGTTTCAAAGAAATTGTCGTTTAGTGTGCCGAAACAAATCGCACCATCTCTTGCTATTTTTAATCTGCGCTCTGCATCTTCTGTGCCTACCAACTCAAATGCATTCATTTTCTTACCATCAAATTCAAAAGGAAAGTCTTGAAGTTGATAATTACGAACCATAGACGAACCTGTACGAGAATCATCATCTTTAATGATTTGTAATTGGTTTTTATAGGTTGCCCAACGTGGCGTTAAGGTTTGTCCTTGTCTGCTACCCTCTGCATAAGCATTAGAGATTATACCTACTGTCGCTCCTGCTCCTGCACCTGCTCCACCAAGTAATGTAAGTAAGTTTACAGTAGAATCGTCTGGCTCAACTGTGATTTCTTGTGTTCCTGCTGGTGCATTGCTTATGTTAGTAATCCAACCATTCACTATGTTTGTATCACCTATTTGGAAGTGTACAATTTGTCTTAAACGTGCATAAGATGACTTTATATTAAAAGTAGGGTCTGTATAAACAGTTGTAGGGTTTAATTGAAACGTAATAGGCGCACCTGCTCCTCCTGCTCCTTGATAACCTGCACTGCTTACCACTAATGCATTTACTGTTCGCTCTTTTTCAAAATGACCATACTGTCCATGTTCTCCTGCTAACACAGGAATTTGAAACCCTAATAATTTAATTAAATCACTAAAGTAAAACCTCCCTGAATTAGGATGTCTGTTTATTGCATTAGGCAAAAAGACGGGTTTAAACATTTCTCTGTCAAAACCACTAATTAGCTCTGTGTTCCAAGTGCCTACATTTACTGCACCGGGTTTTAAATTAAAAGGAACTGCTACTGGTGTTCCTGCTATTGAATATACTGATACCATTTTTTTGTTTTTTAAAAGTTATAAATTTTTTTTAACGATAGAAACTTCCAGATTTATTTTCTTCTCCTGTTATTCTACCTTGTTCCCTCTTAATTTTTATTCCCGAATTATTATCAGTAATTTCTTTTATGACTTTTGATGTATTATCTTCTATGATAGTGCTTATAATCTTGTTAAAATTTCGACCAATATAAGTTTCCTTTGCAAGTTTAACTATTGCATCTATGTTTTCTTTGGTTGTATCTGCTGTGTTTTTTATAGCAAAATCTACCGCATCTTTATAGATAGTGTTTAACTCTTTCTCGTCTAAGGGAATGTCTATTGAGTATTCTTTCTCGTCTTTAGATTGGTGTGAAAATTTTAATTTACCAAACGTGTTGTCGATTGCACTTTTAAGGTCAGGATTTTTTTGCCAAGCGTTAGTTACTTTTTGTTGAAACTCTACTTGTTGTTGTATTACTTCTTCTTGTGAAGAAATACCATCATAAATATCTTTCCTTTTGTTTTTTATTCCATCAAAAGCCGACTTGCTTTCTTTTTCAAGCCTTGCTTCTATGATAGAATATTTACGTTTAGCTTTTTCGACTTCAATTTCATATTCAGTATCTACACCCTCTTTTTCCAAAAACTCTTCAAAAGTTGGGTAAGAATCACTGATTAATGTTTTGGCACTTTTTAAACTTATACCATCTGTTAGCGACATTGATATTGCCATAGCCTCCCTTTTGTCCATTTTATCCGTGTCCATTAGGGATAAATCTATAAACATTTTTACTTGTTCGGGTGTCGCATTTGACTTTAATAAAGAATTAACCTCTTTAACAAAATCATTAACGTAAGCATCTTTCTGTGGAATATGCTCGGCGTACCGACTTTTTTCCGCATAATTTTCATCAAAAGTTTCAAAGAACTGCTGTACTTCGGCTACATCTTTAAATCTCCCACCTGTCGTGCTTGATATATCTAATGTGCTTTCGGGTTGCCCTTGTATTTGTTGTGATGTTGGTTCTGTCGTTGTTGTTACACCTGTAACTCCACCTCCGCCTTCAACATCATCATTGAAATATAATCCTTTCATTTTTCTTAATTTATCTTAATAATACTACAAAGTAAATATACTTTTATTAAAAAAACAATAGTCTGTATTTTTTTTATTGAGATATGCTTTGTTGGTTTTGACCACCCCCTTGTGGTTGTGCTACTCCTAATCCATACATATTGAACTGCCCTACACTATCTTTTATACCCTCTGTTATTTTTAATAACATATTTCTTTGTACCTCATTGTCTAATACTCCATCTTTTAAGTCTGCTTTTATGGCTTCTAAATTAGCATCTTGTATAAATTCTTGATAAGACAATGCTGATTTAGATGCAAACTCAACCGATAATGTTTTTCTGTTTTCTTCCCCTGCTACCACTGCCGCTTGTTGGTTTTGCATACTTGCGTGTTCTACATCTTTCTGTTTGCGTATCATGTCCAACTTCTCTTGTTCTTTTACTGCTTTTGCTATCATAAGTTGAGCTTTAGGTATATTACCCGATTTTATAACCCTATATAATGCCAAATAAACATCTTCGGTTATACCTCCAACTCCACCGCTTGTTTTTCTAAACTGTGATAAACTAAGTATGTTCTGCATTAGTAATTGTTGCTCTTGAAGTGTAGAACCTAATTTTATCTTTAACCCGAACTTTATGTCGGATATATCTTCATTTAACTCTAATATCTCTATATCATCTTCGTCTAATGGTGAATTTTCTACACTTAACTTGCCTCGCCTTGCTAATTCTTGCCACTTTAACATTGTTGACGTATATACTCTTTCTATAATATCACTCATCATAGAGTATTCAGGTTGCATAGCATTGTTTGCCGCTTCTATCTTGGCTTCACCTTGCATTTTTAACATCCTTTCATTGTTAGTAGAACCATCCACTAAATCATTTATACCTGTATTTATTTGAATATTTCTTCTGTGTTCATTTATTGTTTCGGTGTATATTCTAAATTGGTCAAAAGCAACACTTGGTATTGGTGCTACAATAGAATGTATATTAGATATAGGATTTCCGTGTGTGTCTTCCGTGTCTATTGTTAATATACCTTTCTCTAAAAGCATATTATACAAGTCAATAGGTGTTTTGATTTGTCCATCTATTTCTGTGTTTTCAAAAGCTGTCTTGTTAAATATAAGTCCGGGAGGTGCAGGTATTGCCGCTATTGCATTTCTTCGTTTGAATGTCAATAAGTTTATCATATCTACATCTGGTATCATTCTTTCCACTTTTGATATTACTCCTGTGGTTGCTCCTATATAAGATAAAAATGCCTTTTTATAGCCACTCTTACCGCTTCTTATTTGTAAATCAGCTCTTCCATACCCAAAAGCAAAATCTGTACCTATAATCCACTTGCCCTCATATTCATATTGTGTCCTTTTTACATCTAATTTAGCCCCTTTCTTTTCATCATCTTTTCTTAATTCATAATCAAACTCCTTTTCCGTATAAGACAAAGAACCATATTTTTCTATAATTTTACTTTTGTATTTTTTTACATCAGAAGATAGCCAACTTCCATCTAATACTGTTACTTTTATATGGTCATAAGGATAAAAACCATTGTCTTTATAAAAATTGCGATGTTGTGTACTGGCAAAAGGTTGTTCAAATCCGTAACATTTAGCCACTTGCATTAATTGAGATTCTGTAAGTTCGCTTTCATTACGAACATCTGCAATTGTCATTTCTCTTATCTCTGCACACATTGTAATATCCCTAAAATCAAGATATTTACTGCATGGAACAAGTAACATATTAGGGTCAACGTATCTTAACATAGGCACGTTTATAGAATAGTCTATGTATGCTTTAGTCCAAGATATTCCTAAGTCAACCATATCATTCATTAACATCATCTTTAGCATTTTCCACCTCGATTCAGACATTGTTACACCTATGGCTTTCTTCATTTTTATCTCTTCTTGAAGTTTTAACCCTCCTGTTTTAACATATAAATCAACATCTTCTTCGGATTCAAACATGTCAGAATCTCCTTGACCTATATCTATCCCAATGTTTCCTACAAATGTTTTAAATGTCTTGTTTTGCCATATTTTTAACCCTGCTATTTCTTTTTCTCTTTTCTTTTGTGATGCTGGGTCGGTAGCACTAACTAATATCTCATAATCCATTTTATCATAACTACCTATGATTTGGTCACGGGTTTTAACGTGTCCTGTGTCCTGCCCCCACGAAATGTTATAATACGATTTTTTACGTTGGTTGTTATTGTTATCCTTACCTAATAATTCTGATTTATATTTGTTTACATCTACCTTGCCTCTTGCATAAGAACGTAGCTCACTATATTTGCTATCTCCCAAAAGCCCACTTAAATAACCTCCCTTAACTAATATTCCATTACACCCAAGCGTAAATAGATATTTCATTACCGATACACAATAATCCATGTCTTCCTTTTTTTTAGGATTAATATCGTCATCGGGTAGCCTGTACTTCTTTAGGTTTTCTGCTCCTTTATAATTATCTATAAAATTTGATATACCTTTCATAGTCCAAAATTAATGATAAATAAAAATAATTACAATATTGTCTGAACTTCTGAAAAATACATCTTTTGTGAGTTCTTCCTTAGATTTTTTAATTTTTCTTCTCTTAATTTAGCCGCTTCAATAATATGTAAGGTTAGACTGTTGGCGTATAAAGCATAAGAACACGCTGTAAATAAATCATAATCTGTCATTGTTTCATAAGATACAGATAAACATTCCTCTAAATAATCGTTATGGAACTCATGTTGACAATTGGCTAATAAATAGTCTTGCGATACTGTAAATAGATTGTCTTTTGTGAGGTCATTGGTTACTGCACCTGAATTGTCTTTGATTTTTTGTTTCTTTTCATCGTATTGGTGTAATAAATAAGCACCATATCCTCTTTTTCTAAATCCATCTTGAATATGTGGATGGTTCATCTCTGGAAACATATAACAACCATAAAACACACACATTTTTATCATGTCGTCTATGTACTCATCCTTACTCGGTGGTCTGTTATTATATGTACAACAAAATCTATTTGTTTTGTATTTAAACATTACATCATTCCACTCTTTTTCTGTTAATGTCTCTAATTCAATTTTACTTAATGGATTTTCTAATATAGGATTATATCGCATAAATACCGCACCTCCTCCGTTTGAACCCTCACCCTCTGTTTTATCAAAATTAAAAGTGTCACCTCCTGCCACAAAAGACATACTGTTTGATGGTTGCTTTTTACCTGCTTTTATTTTGTATAAATTTCTTTGAGTTTCAGGCAAAAGATAGCTAACTAAAAATTTACCCGATTCGCTGTTGGGTATAAACTCAACCTCTGTGTCTTTTATTCCGTTCTTCCATAAAAAATCACCTCGTATAAGATAATCATTGCCATTAAAGAAAAAATTTAACCTGCTGTTTAGTAACCCTTTATCAAAAGGACAACTCCCTGAATCTATAATAAAACATTCTCTTGTTGAATAAGGATTTTTTCTTATGTTCCTTATATATGCATTTGAACCTTGTTTAAAGTCATTGCGCTCAATATCTAAATTTTTCTTCGATTCTTTTAGAAGAGAATTACCATAAGCATCTATTTTTAAACCATCATACGCAGGAAAAAACAATCTCCATAATCCTGTTGCTGTTGAACCTAATTCATTTTTTTCATGATAACTTGACCCTTTCCATATATCTTTAAATATTTTTAATCCATACCTACCTGTATCTTCCGATGTAGTTGTATGAATAGAAAAACCTGTCCTTTTTCCAAAAGGGTCTCGCATTGCAGGTTTTACTGTCTGCCACCTTTGCATGGCATCAACCACCTCTAATTTACCCTCTTCGTCTGATATGTAAAACCCTAAATATGTACTATCGTAAGCCGATGCTTTGGCTGAACGAAAATCAAGCCAACTTCCTAATTCTAATTGCTCATTAAATAACTCGCCATCGTTTAGTTTAAACTCTAATTTGTTAGAAGGGTCTCTTAGAAAATGGTTGTGTAGTGGCTGGAAAAAATATGGCATACCCTTCCATCCCATAATAACTTTATCAAACAAATCTCCTGCATCCGTGTCGTTTTTGGATTGAATACCACAATGTCTGTTTGTCATTCTTGACATTTCTTCAAATAAAGCACAAGCGGCTCTTATTGACTTCCCATCTTTCCTTTTTGTCATCTCGACAATACCTAAACAAGCATCATCTTTTAACCCCTCTGTCATAAAATGAAAGTATCGTCTTTCTTTATCTCTGTAAGTTGGCTTACCCTCTATTATCGACCAATAACTTAGCCAATAATACATTTTGCCTGTAATATAGGTTCTTACTCCGTTATTAAAGAACCAAACACCATTTAACCTCCTATCCCATTCCGTAAGATACCAATTCCATAGGTCATTGTATTTACTTTTGTTGTTTCTTAATTCTTTATGGATTTCATCGGCAAAAATCTTTCTGTCGGGTTTTTTTGTAACTATATTATTGTGTCTTGAAACTTCTTTGTAAATTCTATTTTCAAGGTTAGACATCCTTTCAGGCTTAGGTATTATTCTCCATTTTTGATTAGATGTGGCTGTTTTGTTAAATAAAATATCTTTATCATTAGGAATATCAGGACACTTAAAAACAATAGGTGTTAAATCTTCATCTAAGTCATTTACTATAATAAATTCCTCTTTGTTGTTATATTTCCTATCTAAAATATACATTATCTTTTAGGCATTTTTACTTTACCTTTTACTACTAATTCTGTAATTCCCTCTACTCTTGCATATTTTAATAAATCATCGTCAACTTCTGATTCTATTATCTTATCAGACATAAGAACTACTTTCTTTAACTCATTTATTCGATTTAACATCTTTTCTAAAGAACCTTGTGTTTTTTCTGTCATTATAATCGCATCTGAAATATCACCTTCTCTTAGATTTCTTTCCATTTCAAATAATAACTTATCATAGGCTATATATGAAGTGGCTAACAATGCGTATTCTTGTGATTTCTGCATGGTGCAAAATCGAATACACATCTTATTTGCCGTAGAACTATCTCCGTTAATTATTCGCTTAACACCACTTGAAAATTTACTAAAACTTTCTTCTAACAGAAATTCAAAGGCTTTTATCTTTCTATCATTTATATTATCATAGTCTTTTACCATAATACTATCTTTATGGTAAACTAACTCCATATAATTGAAAAATAAATCTTCCTCTATTATTACAAGGTTTTGGTTAAATTCGCTATATAAATTTAATGTATTCCATAGTTTACGAACACCTTTTGGATTACCAAAAGGATTCCAATATAAGTTATCAAAATCCTCTTTTTTATACATATAATCTATATTTTAAACAAAATATCACTCTGTTTAATTAACAATAAAGTTTCTCCTTTGATTTCTATTTCGGTAGGACTTCCGTTTCTGTAATAAACCTCATCTTGTGGTTTATACATCATAGGTTCATTCGGTTTACCTGTACCTACTTGTAAAACTAAACCCTTGTTCGGCTTTTGTTTCATATAATCAGGCATAAATAATATTCCATTATCCTCTTGTTGTATAGGCTTTATAAGTATATTGTCAAAATATAGTACCATAATATTAATAAATTACACATTCTGAAATTAAAAACATAGTAGCAGAAGATGACGCATTTTCTAAAGCCACCCTTATTACTTTTATAGGGTCAACCACTCCTGATTCTAATAAATCCTCTATATTGTTTGTTTTAGCGTTATACCCCAAATTAGGTGTTTTTTTGATTTTTTCTGCTATTTCTTCTATATTTTCTACTCCAGCATTCTTTAATATTTGATAGAAAGGCTGTAATAGTGCGTATTTTACAATATCTACACCTAAGTCATAATCTTTATTGCCTGAAAATTTTAGGCTGTCAGATGCCCTTAAAAGAGATGAACCGCCACCTGCGATATATCCTTCCTCTATTGCCGATTTAGTTGCTGAAACTGCATCGTCTATTCTGTCTTTTCTTTCTCGCATTTCTGTTTCCAAAACTCCACCTACTTTTATGGTTGCCATGTTGTTTTGTAATTTGGCTAATCTGATTTTTGCAAACTCTATATCTCTATCTTTACTGTCATTGTTGTCCTTAATAAGTGTTTCTAACTCTTTTGTTGTTTCTATGTATTTAGGTATATCTCTTTTGCCATCAATGATATAGGTTGTGTTTTTTTCACAAATTACTTTACTTGCTGTTCCAAGATGTTTAAATTGAACCTTATCTAAATGCATACCGGTAGCATCTGATATTACAGTCGCTCCAGTACAAAGTGCTATATCTCTTAATAAAACACTTTTTTCTTCTCCGAAAGATGGAGATTTTATAATACAAGCCTTTAGTGTTCCTCTTTGCTTGTTTAATGCTATAAACTCTAAAGCACCACCTTGTATATCATCAGCAATTAATAATAACGATTTATTCAGCTTTACAACTTCGTTTAATATTCCTTGTATTTCTGTTGGGTTTTGTATTACTTTCTCTACTATTAAGATTTTAACATCGTTAAGTTCTGCCCTCATTTTTGGCACATTGGTAATAAAATCATACCTGATATAGCCTCTATCAATCATTAACCCCTCTGTTATGGATACAGATGTTTCATGGTTGTTCGATTCTTCTATTGTAACGTATCCATTTTTACCAACTTTACTAAAGGCATTAAATAATAATTCTCCTATAAACTCATCGTTATTAGCTGATATGGTGGCAATATTTTTAACTATATCTATGTTTTCTACCTTAATAGAGTTTTCTTTTAAATACTGTATAGTCTGTACAACCGCATCTTCTACGCCTTTCTTCAACTCTAAAATGTTCACATCTTTTTTCATCAACTGCTCATTACATTTATCCACTAATGCTTGTAATAAAACCGAAACAGTTGTAGTTCCATCTCCTGCTTGTTCTACTGTCTTTATCGCCGCTTCTTTTACCAAAGTTGCACCCATGTCCTCAACAGGGTCTTTTAAATAAATACTGTTTGCGACTGTAACACCATCTTTTGTAATGTATGGTCGATTGTTAGAGGTTCTGATAATAACATTCCTACCCTTTGCACCCAATGTTACTTTGATTGCATTTGCTGTGGTGTCTATGCCTTGTTTAATTTTGTTTCTGCCTTCTTGTGAAAATAAAAAATCCATATTCTTAATTTTAATTTTTAATTGATAGCGAAATTAATATCTTTTCTTTGAATTATAGTAATTTCTTTTAATTTTTCATTCTTTAAGAGTGAATTATTGCCTATCATCATTTTTTTTGTAGGTTTAAAATTTACTAAGTCGCCTACTTTTATTGATAAAAAGTTTTCATTTATATCATAAAACATATATCCGCTATTAGGTTTGGACATAAAGACTACCTCGCCGTAGCCCCATTTTTTTAAATTCTTGCTATCTAAATTTACAGAATATAAACCCGATTCCATTTCCTTACTTTCAGATATATCTTCTACTTTTAATCCCAAAAACCCATTTATAAAACTTATACCCTTTTTATCCTCTTTTGCATAACATAAGTCATATCGGATAATATACAGCCTTTCTTTTGTTATTTCATCTACTATAACATATCCCGACACTAAAGCCCCCTCAATGGCTAAATAATGGAAATGTACTATATCTCCATACTCTAAATCTACTTTGTTTTCATAAACTGCAAAACCTAATGAGTGGTTGTTTATTTTTCTAATAAAGTCATCTGAATATAGGTCTTTATTTCTAAGTTGTTCTCCACAATGTATTAATTTTTGTGGTGGAGTAATTACTTGTGCAAAGGTGTGATTAAATCGTTCTTTTTGCCAAGATGTATCAAATACTAAACTTCCTACGCCCGATTCTCCTCTTTCGGTAATTGTTTTTACTAAAACGTAATTGTAAGGTATTTTATAATTTCCATTATCTATAATACAAACAACATCGGTATTTTCTATTATCTCATATCGTTCATTACTGATATTAACTTCGTAGCCTACATACTTATCGTACAAAATTATATCTCCTACTTTGCAAGAATCAAAATCATCTGTTTCTTCCGATACAGCTATAACCTCTGCTTTAGATTCTAACCTTTTAAAGTTTTCAGGCAAAAGCAAGTTGTTTTCGTTTATTGTGTTGTATTTGAATGGTCTTATTAAAACCCTACCTTTTGATATTTTTATCATAAGAAATTTCCTCTTTGAAATGTTGAACCTAAAATTACGCCTTTATTTTTTTCTTTTTTTTCTTTTTCTTTTTTTAACTTATTAACTATATGTTCTTTTAGCTTTATAGTGGATATATTATTATTTATCGTTTTATGATAATTCATTGTTTCTGTTATTACTCTTTTTATTTCATCTATACTGTTATTTACTAATAATATATCTATAAACTCTTTATCTTCTAATACGGTAGTATCTCTAAAATTAAAGTTTTTTTCTTTTTTCTCTTTATTTATATATACTGTATTATTAAATACTGTATTATTATCCTTTAACTTTTCTTGGGGAGGGTATTTAACTTTTGTTAAAGGGGGGTATTTAACTTTTGTTAAAGGGGGTGTGTAACAAATATTAAGTACCCTGCGTTCAATTTCTTTTGAATTTTCCTTGTAAATAAATGTCGATTTTATGTACTTTTTATCAATCAAAGATTTTATAATCAGGCTTACCCTTGTTTTACTTAAACCAAAGAATTTAGCAAAATATTCGTTAGAAGCATAACAACCATCATTATTATCAAGGCTGTTGATTTCAATGAAAAATATTTTTTCCTGTAAGGTTAAATTTTGGTCAAACCACAATTCTTTTGGAATCCAAATTCCCTCAAATTTTCTATTTAAATTTTCCATAATAAAATAAAAAATGCCTTTCGATTATCAGTTCGGATTGCCGTACGAACTTCAAATCAAAAGGCAAGTAAATTATTGATACAAATCGGCAATCGTATCTTTTCCTTTACAAAGATAGATAATTATTTTCACTTCCTCATAAACATATTTAATATTCTACAATTATTCTAACACTAGCACCTATACCTTTGGCTATTAAAATCAATGTATCATAAGACGGATTCTTTTTCATATTTAATACATCACTTAAAAACGTATAACTAATACCTATTTCCGAACACAAAACTCGTCTTTTAATTTTTTTATGCTTCATTATCATAACTAAGTCGTTAATTATCTGAACCTTATTACTTTCTAAAATAGGAATTAAATCTGTGTGTTTATTTTTTTTCATTTTTTTAATACTACTTGTTTAAATTTTATTATCTTTGCAAATGTAATACTATTTTAAATACTTTCATTATGAATCTCGATTTTAAATACCAAGAAGAAAAAACCCAACCTAAAGAGTGTAGAATAATACCACTACACCCATTGCAAGTAAAAGCAATAAATTTAGAAAAACATGTAGAAGAATTTATTGCATGGAGACAGGTAGCCAAAAATACTGCAATGAATTATCGTTCTGTTTTAAACAAAATGTTAAAAGAGTGTGGTGAGCCATTAAACTGGAACTGCATCCAAGATTATATTAATTCTTTGCATTATAATTACAAAGAATCTCACGTTTTCAGAGTGTCTAACACTTTAAAGAAATTCTTTGAATATTTAGATTCTCATACTGAATTTGAGAATAAAGTTTACAATAGGCTGTTTATTAAAAAATATAGATATGAGGGTGGAAATAAAGATGTTATTTCAGATAAGAAGTTTTTAGAAATATACAAATTATTCGACTTTAGAAAATCGGCAGATATAAGAGATTATGCCATATTAAAACTACTACAATCAACAGGAATGAGGGTAGGAGAGCCATTTCGTATTAAGATAAGCGACATTAAGACTATTAGTGATGCTTTTGGCAATAACTACACAATAATAGACAGTACACAAAAGGGTGGCAGAAGATTAGTGTGTAGAGTACACGATGGCACATTAAAAGCCATAAACACCTACCTTAGAACAAGAGGTTTTTATGATAAAAACGAGCCTTTATTTATACAGCATAAATTTCATTTTAATAAAAACGAAAGATATAAACCTTTAAATGTTACAGTATTTTGCAAGAGACTAAAACAATTATTTGAAGCAGTTGGATTAGAGGATTATTCAAGTCATAGCATACGTTATACAGCCGCTTTTAAAACACTTAATGCTACAAATGATGAAACTAAAGCATCGGCAAAATTAGGACACATAAGCCCAAAAACAATCCAATACTACACACATAATTATAGATTAGAACTTAATGCTATTAATGATACCAATATTGAGTTAAATACAAAATAATACCTATGTCAGATTTAAAGTTAGAATTTTCAATATTAGGTGCGATAATCAACGATGAACCCAATAAGGTTATTGCAATTCAAAAAATAAACAAGAAAGAGTTTTTTGAGTATAAAATATCTCAATACGTTTTTTCTGCGATTTATGACTTATTTATTAACCAATCAGAGGTTGATTTTTTTACAGTAAAAGATAGGTTAATAAAGAATAATCATTATCAACAAATAGGTGATGATGTATATAGTGAAATAACAAGCAATACACTTAGTCTTCCAACACTTGAATTAAGGATAGAAGTATTAAAAAAAGACTATTTATATAGGGTTCAAGTAGATGTAGCCAAAGACATTTTAAACAAAGCACAAAAAGGCGAAATACCTCCAGATGAATTAATTTTAGAAGCCATAAATTCATTAGAAAGTTCTTTGTATGGAGAAAATATTGATACATCTAAGCCTGTTGGAATATTATTAAAAGATATGATGCTTGGATTGTTAAATGAATCCGAAAAAGAGTTAGGATACACAACAGGGTACAAAGAAATAGACGATTACTTTACTTTATTACCAGGAACACTGGTTACGTTTGCGGCACGTTCATCGGCAGGGAAAACGGCTTTTTTACTTCAAGTGTTAAGAAGATTATCTTTTTTAAACAACATACCTTGTGCGGTTTTTTCATTAGAAATGAGAGCAAGTGCGTATGTTACAAGAATAACATCTGCTCATCTTAAAATAAATTCGTATGCTTTTAGAAACAATTTATTAGGCGACAAAGATAAAGACAGGTTTCATAATTTTGTTACCACTTTTTCTGCATCACCGCTATTTATAGACGATAATCCCGAATACGATGTACACTCTATTTTAGCAAAGATTATTGTTTTGGCTATAACAAAACACATTAAGGTCTTTGCAATAGATTATCTTACTTTAGTAAAATTACATTATGAAACAAAGCAAACTACTAAAAGCGATGCTATTGGTTATTTTACGTTTGCTTTAAAAAAAATAGCAAGAAAACTAAATGTTACAATAATTATATTACAACAATTAAATAAAGAATTAGACAAAAGACCCAATCCTCGACCTATAATTGGCGATTTAAAAGATTCAGGTTCTATTGAGAATGATTCAGATGTAGTTGTTTTGTTTTACAGACCCGATATGTACACTCAAAATATTTTTGAAGCAAGAAGTAAAGATGAAAGAGATACATACGGACATTTAGAGGGTAAATATTTTTTGTTACATAAAAACGGAAGAAATATAACTCCAATTGAAATGTCAAATAAATGTGAAGTTATTGTAGCAAAAAACAGGGAGGGAAAAACGGGAAGTTTATTTTTTGATTTTATAAAAGGGTATGGGGGTTTTGATTATAACAATGAATTATCGTCAATTTTAAATAATAAAAAAAATGAATCAAACACAAACAACACAGACATTGCATTCTAAGGAATATTACAACAAAGAAAGAGGTGTGTATATAGAGCGCATACCAGAGAAAGATGAAGAATGGCACAAGAGGAGAAGTAATGGTATTGGAGCTTCTGATATAGGCAGAATACTTGGTCTTAATGATTACGAGGGTGGTAGTTGTATAGAGATTTTTTATGAGAAAATAGGGTTGAAACCTGCCTTTAGGGAATCTAACAAATACACTTTTTGGGGGCATCAACAAGAAGAGTTAATTGCAAACGCTTGGAAGTATTATGACGGCACTAAAGATTCTTACATTTTCAACTATGAAAAAAACAATAAAGTTAGAGATTGTAGAAATGTACACGGAGTTTTATCTAATGAAAAATATCCCCATTTATTTACGAACATAGACAGGTTAATAACAAAAGGCTGTTTTAAATTAACCGATGGTACAATGTTGGTAGATAATGGAATTTTAGAGTGTAAAACAGGGTCATCTTGGGTTGCCAAAAAATGGCAAGAGGGTATAGACCCCATGTATGTAATGCAGGTCCAGCAACAATTAATGATAATGGGTTTAGAATACGCAGAAATAGCCTTTTTAGAGCTTGACAATAGGGAGTTGTGGGTTTACCCAGTCGAAGCCAATAAGTCGCTTATATCTCAAATAGAAGAGCAATCTTATGTGTTTTGGTATAAAATGGTTTTACCTGCCAAAAAATTAGTAGCGGAACGAGAGTTAGAACTCAACAGAGGAAACATGGATGCGGTAAGGAAGATAGAGTACGAAATACAAAAATTAGAGCCTTCTGCCGATGGTTCTGAACGATATAAAGATTTTATGAACCAAAGGTGGTTATCTGAACCTGATATTATAAAAGCGGATGAAAGTCAACTTATAAACGCATTAGAGTTGAAATACTACAAAGAATTAATAAAAGAGTTAGAAAGAGATGTAACACTAAAAGAGAACATTATAAGGCAGTTTATGGGCGACAATATCAATATATCTACAAACAAAACGCCTGATACATTGGATTTTGATGAATATGGTAAAATAACATGGAAAACAGAGGGTAAAAATTTAGACAGAAAGGTATTAAGAACTATTTCGTTTAAAGGCGATGTTTCTGATAGTATTTTGAAGTCAAAAGAACAAATTAACAATAACAAACCAAAAATTTAATTATTATGGAGTTTAACTTAGAAAACAAGGAACAAGTCTATATTGGAATAGATGTAGGAGGTTCGGGTGCTATTGCGATAACAAATGGTAGAGAAATACTTAATGTTATAACTAATGATAATACAGATGCAGATTTATCTGAATTTATACAAGAAGCTAAAGATAGGTATGATATAGTTAAATGTATGGTTGAGAATGTACACTCAATGCCAAAACAAGGTGTTTCATCTTCTTTTAAGTTTGGAGAATCAAAGGGTTTTTTAAGAGGACTTATAGTGGCACACAAAATACCATTTGAAGAAGCCAGTCCTCAAAAATGGATGAAACATTATGGATTATCAGGAAAGGGTTTTGATAGCAAAACAGAACATAAGAACAACTTAAAAAATTATGCTCAACGGCTGTACCCAAATATGAAAATAACGCTTAAAACTGCCGATGCAATTCTTTTAGCACATTACTCTTTTTTAATTAACAACAACCTATACAATAATGAAAGATAACAATACAGCAGAAGGATTGAATGTAAAAACCATAAATGGTAAGCATGGGTCATTTCAGGTATTAAGGGTTTACATACCAAAGTTCAGTAAATGGATAGAAGAAAACAAAGATAAAAACGATTGTATTACTTTGGCGTTATACCCAAGAAGGGAAGCCGATGAATACAACAATACTCATACTCCAAAGAAATTCACTTCTAATAACCAATAATGGGTAAAATATCACAAAACACTATTAAATCAGTTTCGTCTATAAATATTGTAGATGTGATAGGTTCGTATATCCACCTAAAGAAACAAGGTGGTATATATAGAGCCTGTTGTCCTTTTCACAATGAGAAAACGCCATCTTTTATAGTAAATCAAAACAACAACTTCTATAAGTGTTTTGGGTGTGGCGAGGGAGGGGATGTTATTTCTTTTGTAATGAAATATGAAGCATTATCTTTTTACGACACAATAACCACACTTTGTGATAAATACAAAATCGAACTAAAAGAAGATGGAGGTAATGAGTTAGATGCAACCCAACTTGAAACCAATAAGATATTAGAAATAAATAAAGTTGCTACTGAATTTTTTACATATAAACTACCAAACAGTTTGTCTCATAGACTGATAAAAGAAAGAGGGTTAAGCGATGAAGTGATTAGTTTATTTCAAATAGGACATACATCTTCTTTATACTCACAACTTTATAAGTACCTTATAGAAAAAGGTTTTACCAATGAAGAAGTATCTAAATATGGATTATGTAGAATTAAAGCCGATAACACTTATTATGATACGTTTAGGGATAGGACAATATTTCCTATACACAATAGCATAGGAAAGGTTGTTGGTTTTTCTGCAAGAAGAAATATTGAAACAATGCAACCTAAATATATTAATACATCAGAGAATAGAGTATTTAAAAAATCAAAAGAGCTTTTTGGGTTGTATTTTGCAAAAAAACACATTACAGAAAAAGACGAAGCCATAGTAGTAGAGGGCGCAACAGATGTTATTTCTTTGTTTGACAATGGTGTAAAAAACACAGTAGGAACACTTGGAACTGCTTTTACCACAGAACACGCTACAACACTAAAGAGATACACACAAAATATTGTTATCTTATATGATGGAGATAACGCTGGATTAAAGGCAACATTTAATGCTTGTGAAGAATTATTAAAAGCAGGTATGAATATTTATATATGTCCTCTACCTAAAGATAAAGACCCTGATAATATTGCAAGGGAATTAAAAAACAAAACCAATGGTTATATACAGTCCAATAAAATAGAATTTATAAAACATAGAATATCTTTATTAAAAGACTTTAATATAATAGACAAAGTTAAGTTGGCAAAAGAATTAATTAGGATGATTAATTTACATCCCGATAAAATTACAAGAGACATATTACTTCAAACGTACAATAAAGAGTTTGGCTTTAACAATACAACAAAACCAAAAAAACATCACACTGTATTAGAAATAGAGAAAGAAACAAATATAGAACTCCATTTAATTCGTATTATTTTGATTTACCTAAATGAGTGGAATATATTAAACTACTTTAATAATATAGATAAAAATTTTTATCCTGATATGTTTGAAAACAAAAGATGTCTATTGTTTTTTGAGTATATAAATAGTGAAGATTGCGAAAGTTTTGAACTATCTGATTTCATACACAATAAAGATGTTGCTGTGCGTGAAATATCTAATCTTGCATTAGGATTAGATTACAATATAGAAAATACAGAACAATACGACATAGAAAGCACATTGTATTCTTTTGAACTTAAAGTTGCAGAAAGGCTTAAAAACAAAATACTACTAAACCCCACATTGGACTATAAACACAAATTAAAGGTAATAACTAAACACGAAAATATTATACAACAAAACATAATTAAACTAAGTGAAAATAAAAACCAAAATATACTTGCATAATTAAAACACTATACTTATATTTGCACACTATGAATAAAGTTACAAAAAAAATGAACGTTGCACACAAGCATATTGTAGATGCAATAAAAGAAAAAAATATGAGTGCCTACAAATTGGCACCCATATCAGGGTTGACATATCCGACAGTTAGGAGGTTTGTCACAAAGACAAACATCAACATAACGCTGGAGAGTTATTTCAAAATGTGCGTAGCGTTGGGAGTTGATTGAAAAAATTAAATTAAAAACAATTACAATTTAGATGCACAATGAAAGTAACACTAAAAATAAACGGAACAAAGGAGTTGAGCATCACTCCTGATACGCCATTGGAACACGAGTTTATGGCGTTGATAAAAGAAGCAGAAAAGTATGAAGTGGTCAAAGAGCCGAACTCAAACACATTTATTTTTAAATTAATAAAAGAAATCAATGACAATCCATCCGGCAACATTCGTAACGCTTAATCCTATCGGAAAGATGGAGTATTTGGAGAGCCTAATGCTTCTTGAACGGAACAGACAAAATCCTCCACCGGATAAGATAGATATAGTTAAATTGTCGTTATTTTTAAAAGAAGCGTATCCAATGATATTTACGTTACGAAAAACACGTGACATCGTAGCGTATCGTTTCTCCATTGCTTCTGTCCTTTACAACCTTAAATCTGTTATAGGATTAGGATATAGTGACATAGGCAGGATGCTAAGACGTGACCATGCCACTATAATTTATGCGGTAAAAACTACTGCTAAATGGTACGAGTGTGTAGGTTATGATTATGAGATAGGAATCTATGAAGATGTAAATGCAAGTGTTACTGGTTGGATTAAATCATTTATGTATGGAACAATTTAATGTACTTAGCGTTTGTGATGGAATGTCTTGTGGTCAGATAGCACTGCAAGAACTCAATATCAAGGTTGATAATTACTTTGCAAGTGAGATTGATAAGAGTGCTATAAAGGTTACAAGACATAATTTTCCTAATACGTCTGCGCTTTATGCTGTGGCGAGTATGAAGCAACAAATTAAAAGTAGGTGTCCAGCCATAGCATAAAACGCTTTGTTGGCTGCTGCTAATTAGAAACTTAAAATTATTTTATGTCAAACGATTTTAGAGAAGCTACTGAATACTATCAGAGTAATACAACTCTCTGGTTTGGGAAGCATAAAGGAATACCACTTTCAGAAATACCAAAACATTATTTGGTGTGGTTAAAGTATAAAACAACATGGTATAGTCAATTTAGTAAAAGCCTTAAACGAGCAATAACAGCAAATATTCCAGTTGAAATGAGAATTAAAAAATCAAATAAATGAGTAAGATTATCGAAAACATTCAACCTATTGTAAAATTTACTTACAATACAAGAAATAGCCCAAATCAAAAAATGTCATTTACAAGACAACAAATGATGGATTTGTTCGATTGTTTCAATGTAATTATTCAACAGGTGTCAGAGTGTAAATGTAGCAAAGAAAGAAAAGCTGTTTACAGCTACTTTAAAGAATTGGGGTGTGTCAAAAAGTAGCAGCCAACGTTGAAGCATTTACGCAGGTTGGGATTTGAAAAACAAAAGTTTAAATTATGTACAAAAGTTCAATAGAATTACAAAAGCCGAATAAACCACGTCAGCCCAACTTGCGTAAATGCAAT
>Ga0073900_10000563_pt1 | contig 23454 bp, 20 predicted proteins | sample KloWWTmetKNB5Kit_FD_66666 | JGI IMG/M metagenome (GOLD analysis project Ga0073900, IMG submission 66666) | Active sludge microbial communities from Klosterneuburg, Austria, studying microevolution and ecology of nitrifiers - Klosterneuburg... | ecosystem: Engineered > WWTP > Aerobic digester >...
CAGCCGCCCGAACTTGTTACTGTAATAGTAAGAAATGCTGCTCCTGTTATATCTGCTGTAACCATGCTAAATGTTGCACCAATACCACTCATAGGTGATCCCATATATGCTCCTGATACAGACCATGCATATCCGGTATATGCTTGCTGTGTTTTAAATGTTATTGTCGAAACATCTGAACACGCCTCAAAGTAATTATTAGATACCTCTGTTATCCCTTCCTGTCCCTCATTTAGTATAATATTGACAGGCGTAATTCCTGTAACTGTTACACTAATGCTTTTAAACTCTGATACACACCCTAAAGCATCTGTCGCAACAACTCCATATACCGTACTTTGCGATGGGACATATCCCCTTGCTGTATCTGTTGTTGGTGACCCATCTGAAGAACCATCAATAAAATATTGGAAAGTATAAGGAGCTACACCACCCGTTGCTCCGACTGAAATTGTTACCCCATCACCCAAACAGATAGATGATGAACTGCTCGTTATTGTGCTTTCTACTATAGGACAATTACAACTATTTACTGAATGACTTAATGTAGCGGTACACCCACTTGATGTATATGTAACATCTACAGTAGTTACCAAATTAGGATCGACTGTAACAGAATTTGCCAATATTGTTAAATTGTTTCCAGATTGATCTTTAGCTGTGGTTATATGATTAAATGTAATCGTCCTTGCTGTTAAGGTATTGTTGCATACATCAGAGACAACTGTTATTAAGGAAGCGGAATTAACAATAGCTTGTCTTGCCAACCCAACACCCTGTGTTCCTGAACAACCACCATTTGTAACGGAACTTATCGTATAATTAGTTGTCGTTGTTGGCTTAATCGTAGTCTCTCCGTAACCAGATGCTCCAATAGTTATTGATAATGCACCAGAGTTTAACAATACTACCGAACCTGCTGTCCCTTCTACTCGGATAACAACATCGTCTCCTTGACATACTGTTACATTTGATGCGACACCATTAAGCTTTAATGCAGTTACTTTTGGACTCCCGTCTCCAAGATTTGACGGTAATGTTATGCTATCTGGGATAGGTGATGGGATAACCTCTATCCAATTAATACCTGTTCCTGTACCAAGTCCAAAAACCTTATACGTTGTATTTGCAGGATATACACTTGAAACATATTTTCCTGCCGATACAATACCAGCCGTTATGGCTATATAATTAGCTGTACCGTTGTTTACAGAAACCTTTAAATTCATGCCAAGCATCTGGCTTGTTATCCCTGACACAACAAATTTTCCAGAATAGATGCAGTTCACAATCTCCGCACCGAACCCAATAAACTCATCGCCTATTGGCTCTATTATAGTAAACGCCTTTTCTGCTGTCCCTAATACAACACCACCTATATTTAATGCTCTCACTTGATACACTCCACTCGTGTTGATTTTGAAATCAATCTGCGTACCTGTTGTCGTTATCTGTTTGACCCCATTTATCCACAACTCCATTTTATCAACATCTGATACATACCCATCAGCTATACCAACAGCATCTGTGCCTACCGTTACAATTGGAGGTAAAATAACCCCTCCATCACCAACGATTTGAACCATTGGTAAGCAGCTCAACGAATTATATTGATATAAGTAAGTGCACCCATCTTCGAATGTTACTGTAGCAGTAAATGAAACGTTTGCAGGAACATCCATGGTTATTGTATTGCTATCAGGAGCAAATGGATATACCCCTCCTGTTACGATAAAGCTTGATATCTTTCTACCTACTACTTGATTCTTGTTTACTACAATCCTTTTTTTACCAGTAATAGAATCGCATTCCCCTTCGGTAAAGGTGATATTTGGCTTAGCCCCGATAGATGGAATAGCGATAGGTATTGTACAAAAATCAGAATCTCCGTATTTTTGTACTAACTTAGCTGATGTTATAGCAGAATTATCAGGTGATTTGTACTCATTTATAAAGGCGGACACACCGAATACTCCATTGTTTAATTCATAGATCCCAGCAGGTGAAACTTGATATGCAAAGGTTTTCACCAAAGACTCATTTATCCATAACTCCCATGTAGCCCTGTTCTCAACAGGAATATCTGTAAACCACTGGTTCATTAAGCATGGAGCGAATGGTGGATTTAATTTCAATGATTTATTACAGCTTGTAAATGTTGGTTGTGTTATCGTGCTTGGATCACATACTCCAGCTTTCCCTATTCCAATCAATCTTTCATCTTGACATCCACAGTCAACACTAACTGCATATCTTTTATTGCCCCATAGCATCCCATCAGGGGCAACCAATGGGTAATCTTCTAAGAATTTCTTACCATTTGGTCCCTTTAGGCTATCTTTATACTTGCCACTAACTTTTGGTATGTGTCGTTTGCGAAATACATCAGCTTCTGATAAAGAATCACCATCACTGTATCCATACCATTTGAATAATGGGTCTCTAACATCGCTTGTAGTTACAACCAAAGTCTTATCAGATAATGTACCGATACTTCCCCAGTCGTTATTTTCCCATATAGCCTTATTTCTTAAGCTAAATGTATATTGTGATATTCCTAAATGTTTGCCTTGGTATGAGCATGGCAGTTTGTCGAATTTAAAAACATCAAGTTTTTTAAATGAGAATGAAGTGTTTACGACTTTTCTGTTGTATCCTATCTTATTAGGGTTTGGCAATACTGTCCCTGCATTGTAGAAAACACCATTATATACTACCTTATCTTTGTTGTCAAAGGCTATATTTGGGACAGCTACATCCTCTGTATATACTACTCCATCTATAAGCCCATTGCTCCTTAGATTTTGCCACGTTATTTCTTTTTTAACTTCTATAAAGCCACTTGTCGGAGCATCGCTTGTTGAAATATTGGGCTTAGTTAGGTCTTTTACCAAAGATAGGTTATTTGCATCTGCTACTGTAGTCGCCTTCCCTTTGCGAAGCTCAATATCTATAGTAATATTGTGCCTATCCTCACCAACGCTTTTCAGCCCTGTTATTTTAGAGACAAATGTTATAGGACTACATGCACAACCATTCTCCAATTTTAATTCAGCATTAGCGACACAATTGTCTATAGAGGCAGTGAACTTATCCTTACATGAGTCTGGGTCTCCAACACATACGTTGCTTCCATTTGGATCGCATTTACATCCATTTGGACAACCATCGTCACATGAGAAATTTGAACAACTCGTACACACACTCTCATAACATGTACAATTTACTCCTGTACATGGGTTGTCGGAACAATCCTGATTATTGCATCCATCAGCATCGTCAGCATCCTCGCACTTAGTCCCATCAGTACATTTGCAACCCAATCTCTTTTTACACTCATCACAATCTAATGCGGCACATGGGCGGCAGATATTGTCATCATCACATCCACATGTATCTGTACAATCTGTACCATTTTCACACGGCTTTGTCGAACAAGGGCAATCTCCATCTATGCAGTCTGCACAATAACATATATCTCCTTTTAAATGCTTACAATATTTATTGCTATCGCACCCTTCTCCAGAGCTACAGTCGCATATAGGAACGCATTTATCAAGTTCTGGAACACAAACATAACCAACACCACAATCTCTTGGAATACAGCCATCAGGAGAACAAACCATACATGGGCCACAATCGGAATCGTCAGAGCAATCATCAGGAACGCAGTCTCCGTTTACATTCCTTTTATACCCTTCTATACAATCACAGCCATTATCAATACATTCCTCGTTTGGCCCACAATCGCTTGTGTAATTACATTTTACGCATTTTTTCTTTTCGATGTTCCATACACCTTCCTCGCACTCTATAGGAACACAGCCATCTTTGGTGCATTGATACCCATCGTCGCATGACGTATCCGTACATGGTACGCAAACCCCATTACTATCTTTATACGGTTTAGAAGGGGGGCATTGGCAATCACCATTGACACACTGTTCACCATTTGAACACGGATGGTATTCATCGCACCCAATACATATATCTGCATCGGAACACCATTGACCATCCTCACATTCTGAAACACAGATATTCCCATCGCAATGTGAACATCCGTCACAATCCTTGTCCTCATCACATGGACAAACTTTTAGCCTTATCGGATCGCAATTTGTACAATTGTCTTCGCATGTATATGTTACCCAGAAACATTTTTCATCACAATCATCAGGGATTGAAACTTCAATCGTCCTCCCGTTGTTTTTCAAACAAGTTATCCCTGCACAGATTGTCTCATCCCATACAATCTTCGGACTGGAACATCTTGCACCACCGGTTACTTGTTCCTCAATGTTTATTGTGTACTTGCTTACTCCCATTTTACTGAACTATCCCTTTTTTATTATTAGCATCAACGACAACTCCTTTTTTTTGATAAATATCAAGACTCTCTTTTACCTCGTTTCCCAAGCAATCTAATCCTATACATCGAGACTGATTTTTGTATCCTCTCCCATTTTTTAAATCCTTGTTCTTATTTTTGTTACAACCACAAGCCATTGTCTATGAATATATGTTGTTAAATTCTTCGTTATCTATTTCAGGCATCGTCCCTCCTGCCAGTTTTATTAAATCTGACACCTTTGTTACCTTCGTTCCTATCTTAACCTGGGGTACCCCATTTTTATTTAGAGAAAACTTGCCACCACATTGTAATATAGTAGAGATAAGATTAAATGAGAGGCTACACCTTATAAGCTCCGAATAAACAGATATTGACATATCGCAGTCATGTTTGGTGACTAATGCTTTGAACTGCTTGTTTATATTTGCAGCACATGTCACACCATCATTCATGGCTTTGCTTGCATAAGCAAGTAGTTTTATAAGGCATTTGCTGTGATCATTTGATACTAAAGCATACAGTGTCCTAACAATCCCTTCATCCCTACTCTTTGTCGCTGAAATAAGGAATGATGGCGGAATGCACTTTATAAAGCCTTTTTCCCATGTGTTATAAGCAACACAGCTTGGATTGTTAATAACCCAACCATCGTATCCGCTTCTATCAATAGCAATATCGGTGACGCCACTCGTTTTGCATCTCCGTATATCTATTATTCGTAAAACCTTCTCTTTTAGCTTTTGGAATTCAGTATCACATAAGCAAGACATTGATTTTTGTCTCAATCCGTGATAGTATTGAGTAATACCATCTTTATAGACAAGCAGTTTACGTATTGATTCGTCGCTAAAAACTTTACAGGAATACCCCCAATTTATTTTTTGAGAATATTTTATGCCAAAATCAGAAATCTCTTTTTTTATCGCAACAAGCAACGTTCTAATATCGGACAAAGAATGCGTGTAACAATCTGCACACTCATCACATTTAACACAACACCTAACCGTTTCAATTGCAGCATTCACAAGTAAACTCTTTTAGCTTATTACTCAATATTTTATATATATTCCTTGCGTCCTCTATCCTTCCAAGCTCAACGTGAGCCTCTATTACCTCAATTAACATCTTCACGTCTTGGATCAAATTATAATCCGTTTCGTCTATCGCATTTGCCATCAAGGACAATAAGGTGCATTTAGCGTTTTGTAAATAAGCTCTATTTACAGACATCTTCACTCCACATGCACCATTCCCGTTGGGGCCAATTTCAAAACAAAATATGTCGTCTTTTATACACTCCCCATCCTTACCTCCGTACAGCTCTTTCGCTGTTAATATATTTCTCTTACCTACATAAAGAGGGTAAACAAAGTTTATCCCTCTTGACGTAAGCGAACGAACACTAACATCTATTGTCAAAACACTCGAAAAACCGTCGTCATCCATCCACACTGATTGGTCTTCAACAATCATACGTGTAGGTCCCATGCTTGTTACGTGCAGGTCGAAGTACTGATTTATGCAAGCACAACTCATTCTTTATGTTCGTTAATCGGCTACCAATGTTACAGTATAAACCGCACCATCTCCATCCTTGAATTTCAGTACCCCTCCAACTGAATACAGAGATACACTTTTACCATCCTCTTGATCAGGAATATTTACCACCCCTTCACAACAGTCAATGCCACATCCGCATCTCGCCTCTGCTTCTAATGCTTCACTAAGCGTTGTATAACCTTTTTCTGTCCGTTTGTTAAACAGAAAACCTTCTTTTACACCCACTTTACCTTTATAACCTTTAGCCGACATAATAGCCTCCTTATTTATATTTTATGTTAGATACCAAGTTTTTTACTCGTTCCCTATCAAGATCCGTATCCGTCTAAATCAACACACTCTATTTCCGCTCTGGAACAGAGACCTACTCCTGCCATAGCCTCAAGTACATCTTGTGCTGCACCAACTGTTACGGTATCATATCTTGGAACATTTAACCAATTGACTGTTTGTGCATTGTGCACAATACGAGAACTTGGGTGTCCTGCCAAATGGTTCTCTGTTACAATAGACCATATACAATATATGTCGTCACAATCAGCAACAGACGCTCTTGCGGCTGCCGAACTTGAAAGTGGCATAGTTATTCTACCATCTGCTGTATAACTACCGTAAGGATAATCAAAACCCTGCCCACCATTACTCTGTCTAAACTCGTTCTGCTGAACTTCATACCCTGTTCCTGATGCCAATGACCCTTGTTGAACGACAACCGTTCTGTAAGATGTGTTATTCCATCCATCACCCCATGCTGTAATTTTGGCTGTACGTCCAAAGTATGATGGAGGGTTTCCGTCAGGATATGCACAATGACAAGGCAATTCGAGAGGGTCAACATAAAGTCTAATCCCGCAACTAAATGTAGCAGTACCAGAACCTGCGCATCCTTCACACTCCTCGTTTGGTACAAATGAGGAAAATGCAGGAGTTGATGTACCTGTTGTAGTGGCGTCATCATGGTACGAAAGTGTGATACCAGTCAAGCAAGAGTTTATCTCTATTGTGTAAGAACAGCAATCAACCTTCTTAAGATACGCAGACCCTTTCCCGTTCAAGAAAATATTTATTTGGTCAACAACACTATCAAGTTGTTCAACAAGCGTTTGTGTTGGATGCGATGGGTCAACAACATTAGTAAATATATATGGTGTTTGCTCCGATGCAGTAATGGATTTAAGCCCCTTTACCGCACATCCTGACCCACAAGAAGGGGCTACATTGCTTTGCGCAATTGTAAAGCTAACATTATTTGTGAACTTTTGTACAGCCCATATACCTGTATTAGGCTTGGCAGTATTTAGTCCCAACCTGCTTGTACCGGGATAATGCTTAATAAAATCATTGTTTATTTTTGAAGCAAGTTGACATGCCAATTTAGTACAATTCTCTTCCTCTGAACAAGTAGTACACGAAGTTACGTCTGTGCGAAGATTGTACAATAATGACCCAAATGTACCCTCTTTAAAATAAGAACGTCTTAACCAGTCGTCTATATCAATAGACACCATATAGTCCTCTCCTGTAAAGGTGCAACCAAAATCAAAATCTACGATATATGGAGTTGAACAACTTGGTTGAGCAACCTTTATATCAAGACCCGTTCTACACAAATTTATGTCGTCGCCTCCTAAATGTCGAATTTCTGTCGCCATTCGACCACCCATAGGATTATGCCCTACGCCTAATCGAACCTCTTTTGCAGATGCGATACCAAGAGCATCTAATGTCTTATTCGTTGTCGGGTCATAAACAATAAGGCGTCCTGCCTCAAAATTGTATTTTTGCCCATCAACTTGGGAAACAACATCCTGTCCAGCAGGAACTAAACCTAAATTCCCCTTTGTTACTAAGTTGGTATATCTATAAAACGTACCCATGTTATTTATAATTTATTTATTTGTTCTGTTTGTATATTATTTGATAGCTGAAGTTGAAACTCTTTATAATCGCCTAAATCACGTGTTAACATCATTGCCGCTAAATTTATCCCTTCTTTAACTAAATCATCAAGCTCCCATGCGGTATCGGCTACTTGCCGGACACCATTCCAGTCCACATATTCTTCTGGAGACCTTACCAATGATGGACAGTGTATTTCACCAGGTCCCCTTATATAGTCAATAATAGCACCTTCCACTTTAAAGTCTGTACCATTATATATATATAGATAACCACCTGCCACATCGCCAAAAACTTGCTCCCATCCAAAAGAACTTTTCCAGAATGGGTTATCAAGACTTTTCCCTGTATCTTGTGTCTCCATTTTTGTCAATGGAATCTCCTTCTTACCACATCCTCTTTTGGATGCTATTATTCGTATCCCTAAATCTCTGTAAAGATTATCAGGAATTCTGATAGTAGAAACCTTATTGCTTACAACTACATCTTCTCTGTGCTCTTTTATTTCGAGTTGACGTAATTCGTATCTGTTTCTTTTATCCTTCTCAATGTGCTGTATCCTATCCTTTAAGAGATAATACTGTGCCTCCGTTAAAGCACTACACAAATCTACTATTTTAAGATGTCTCTTATTTTCAGTATTCAACCTATCTATCTTTCGGTTAAGACTATATATAAGAGATTTTGCCTCCGTCATCCCTTTCGGCCTTTATTATTTTTTTCCCTTCTCTATCATCTTTGCAAGTAGCTTGCTCTTTGTCTCAAGGTTTTCTGTACGTGACAAGTATTGAAATGCTTGCTCTGCATTGATACCCAACACCTCATCATTAAATAACAACTTTCTGCCATCCTTTGTAATTATTCCGAAACCTATTGCCTCCGTTATTTTAGCCCTTGTCTCAAGATCATCCTGCTTCATATCTGTTATTGCAAGGAACTTTTCTATGTTCCTCATGCCATCACGAGTCTTAAAGTCTTTCTCTGTCGTGATTTTTACATATATTGCAGTACGTAACATCTCAATATCTGGGTTGTCTGAAACATGAATATCAAAAGCCCTTACTACATTCATCATTTGCTTGTAGTTCCCCTTAAGAGAATGAAACACGTCCGTGGCTCTTATCCCTTCTTTTATAGCTTTTGATACCTCTTTTTCATCGTGCCCTGCCGTCGTAACCTTAAATTCCTGAACTTTTTTAACCAGGGGGTTGTCTGTCCCATTATCAATGTTGAACCTTTTTGTATCACTATTAAAAGCGTGCCACCAGAATTTACCCCATGCTGTATCTGTGTCGAACGTTTGTCCACCATTTGATATAGCCACAGTTAAATCAGGATGAGACATAAATGGATCGTATTCATTTGTGATATCTGCCATCGTGATAGTCTCCTTCTTATCACTGTCAGGCAACCTCAATTCCTCTGCAATTTTATTAAGATCATCAGTTGGTATATTTATGTCATACCTCCTTTTTGAAGAATCAAAAAACACCCTAAACGAACTACTGCCGTTTGGAAGCAATGCGTTTTGATAATCGCCTACTACCTCCCTTTCTCCTTTTGACTCACGATACATTGTCGCTAATCCTCTTTCTACAAGGTCTAAATGGCCTGTTGGTCTAACTGTATATTTCATTTGTTTTGACTTTTAATCTTATTTTATAGCTGGTTTTAGCCACATAATAGCAGCTGGATCTTTTACTACTACTGTAAATGATTCATCCCTTATTAACTTGTATTGGTTTTTTGTGCCCTCCGTTGCAACCCATCTGTTTACTAACTCTTTGTTCTTAAATGTAGCACCATAAGGAGACCACAACCCAACACCATATCCAAATCCATTTTCTTCAGGATCTTTCACGATATAGATATTTGAATCGGCACCGTTCCCAAATCCTGTGTTCAATGCAATAAATTCACCTGAACGAATTGAGTACCCTCTATAGCGTCTCTTTTCAAACTTATCATCATCAAGATGAGGCAAATAATGGACTTTTATCTTTCCAAACTCTGGTAAGAAAGCTCCAACATATTGCTTTTTGTTTACAATAACGCCTGTGTGCATACCATCGAAACCATTACCTGAAATCTCGTTATTAACCTCAAAATCTTCAAGAGACGACTTTATTCCATATCTCTTACAAGCATCAGCAAACCATTTTAAACCAAGAGACCCTGTGCCAAAGTCAACTACTCTGTCTTTTGGATCAACATTATTATGCCATCTTTGCGTCATAATGTTGGCAAGATACTCAATTGAGAACGAAGCAGGATTAAAGTAGTCAATCTTGCTATACTTCATCCATTCGTAAAACCCGGGACCTAACTTATAATGCTTACTTGTAAGCGAGTCAAGATAAGCTCCTGAGAACTTACCAGCCCCCTTCCCATAAGTCAACCACAGATCAATCTGTCTATCCGTAGCTGCCATAAACTTCATATCAAGCAGGTTTGTTGTGATCATAGGGTCACGTTTCCTTTCATCTGCATTTTGTGGAATCAATGCATAAAATTGATTCTTTTGCTGCATTGACTTCCAAGCATCATCCGTTACAGTAAATTCCCATCCCATACTTGTTTTTGGTGTAGAGAATTCAATATATGAATTATCCTTTCCAATATGAACAGACCCTCTTTGGTCAGCTGCTTCCCCTCTTGCTGAACCTATTTGTGTAACCATATCGCCAACAACAATCTCATTAGCATTTATGTACCCATCCTCTGTCAATTGAACCCTGTACTCCCACAAGTTGCCATCAGGAGATACGGATTTAATAAGCAATGGTGCCTCTTGTGCAGAGTCTAATAACAACAGGTCTCTTTCAGAAAACCATTCGACATCAAGCCAAATGGAAAACTCCGTTCTACCCTTGCCCAACTTTTCACCAATCTCATAATCGACCTTCATTACTGTCGCTCTAAGGTCGTTATCTTCGATATATAACCTGTGGCGCATGTTGTTCCCTGATTCATATACAACTCTTGCCTGATCTTCAAATATAGACAACAATGAACCACCCTTCGTAAGCATGCCCTCTCTTGTCCAATCTGCTATTCTTCTAACAGCAGGTTCAAGCATTGTATAGTCTTTTGCCTGTGGGTATGCCTCCCAAATTGTCCTATAGTCTGCCATCTTTGCGATAACATCTTTGTTCGATGCATTATATCTCCTTATCTCATAAGGATTTGCCACTTGTCTCCCGGAAATACCGCTCATTTTATTACAGTTTTTATTTTTGTTAATCAATAAATAGGGCATCATCTACTTTTTTCGACCACCCGTTCTTATTTTTAATATTTGTGTTTACAATACCACTCGCTTTAGCGATTTTGTCGAGCGTACTAAACGTACCGACCCTTTCGCTTTGTTCCTTTATTTTCGACTCATCGATGCCGAAGATTAAGAATTTTGCAATTTCAAGCTGCTTCCTTATATCTTCCTCTGATTCAAGTCTCCTTTTCTCAAATAGAGTAACTCTCCTTCTTACACCATTACCATTGTCATATATTTCATTCTTTTTTGTAATGGCGTCTTTCATTATAGATTGCTCCTTGCTACTTAACCCACTTGTTTCCAACCATTTATTGATGGATTGATAATCCTCTTTCGCTTTAGCCTCTTCCCTCTTAACTCTTTCAGCATTCTTATTTGCTATTTTATGCTCTAATGCCTTAGCCTGTTTTGAAAATTGGGATATATATTTGTCGAATGCGTCTTCATCACTTAATTTTTGAAAATCAATTTCAACAAGAGCATCAACCTCGTCCTCACTTACATTTTCACCCATCTTAGAGTAGTAATACTCTTTTCCGATCCTTCTTACTGAATCTGTTATATCTTCCGAGTTGTCATACAATTCATCAAAAGTAAGTTGCGATATAGCCTGATACTGCTTTAGAAACGCAGCATCTAAATCGTTGCTTAGATTAAATATTTCATCTGGATTCAACCCCTTTGAAATAAGACTATCTGATATCTCTGTCCTTATTTGTGCAACAACATTCTCCCTTGTTACTTCTCTATATATATCCTCCAATTCGAGAGACGTAATGTTTGGATTTAACTTTACGCTATCTGGGATTATGCCTGTCTCTTGCCAGTGCTTACCAAGTAAATAAAACTCGTTACCTTCTTCATCTAATTTAGCATTATCAGAAGATTGAATGCTACTTGATGCTTCATCATCTATATCATAAGGTAGCGAGTCATCCCCTTCGATACTGTCATCGCTATCAGCATCAGATTGTTGATGGTTGACTATATCGTCAATCTCATCAAGCAATAAATCGCCTGCTAAAAAATCGTCTTCTATATTACCCTTTGACATAAGTTATTTTTTTTCTCTATTGTTATGACAATTAATATAATTATTCGCTCGTTTTTCTAAACGTAAAATTATCACACATCATTTATCAATCACAAGATTGTTTATATATATTTTATCGACTACTATACGAATTGTTATCCTTTTGTCATAATTTAATAAAATTAATATTACAATAATAATGATGTGTAATACATGTTGTATTACTATATTTTAGTCTGTTTACGTATTTTTTCTCTTTCTACCTCTAATTTAGCCATTTCAATTTTCTCTCTCGATGCTATTTCAAGTTTCTTACTCTGAAGACTATCTGCTACATTGTTCTTGTCAACATCCGCAGCATTATACATAATCTTACTATTCAGCTCTGCCATCTCCAATTTAACCTGATTCGCCCTATCCTCCCTTGCGGTTTTTAATTGCTCCTGAAATTCTGCCATCTCCTGCATAGCCTTGTTGTTTGCATCCATCTGCGCTTGCTGTGATTGTTGCGCTTCTTGCATTTGCTCTTGCGATTTAATCTCTGCTATTTCCGCAATTTCATACATCTCTGCAACACTCTTAGCTTTCATGAACGAGATTATGTCCTTTATTGATGTCCCATTCTGTATCATACTTAATATTTGCCCCCTTATTCTTTCAACATTCTGCGCCTCACCGTAATCATCAACGACAAAAATACTCGTATTGTGACCTCTTATGTCGTCTGAATTAACATCAAGATGCAACCTACTAAAGTCATCGAGTAAAAGATCCTGCTTATCCTTGTCATCCAAAAAACAAATCATGCTGACATTGCTGAAATAATTTAACACTCGCTCCTTTAGTTGTCGCCTTTTATTATGAAACGGTAACAGCTGCTTTTGAGACCCAGAAATATTAGATTGCGTCATCGCATTGCTTTGATATTGGTTCGCCATACCTAATGAATCCCTGTTTATACCAACCGCTTTATACATCTCGTTTTCCCAAAACGCCATGTTCTCTCTATATTCGTTCATCTTAGAAGTAGAACCTGCGTCCTCAACGTAAAATGGCCTTGAGTTCTTATCCTGTCCTGTCTGATACTTAGTATATGGAACATTCTTTAGTCTTAGCATCATCGAAATATATTCCTGATGAGACCAGCCATTTGGACGCATAGATGTGTCCCATAACATAATCTTACCAATATCTGCCTTTTCTAATTCCTCTAACTTACTTGCTGTTATATTATACCTTAATTGGTATTGTATTGCGGGTCCAATTAAGGTATTATCTTGCTCAACACCATTGCTCTTAGAATACTTCCTTCCAGCAATAGTCAATTTAGGCTTATATTCGTATATTGAACCATAATATTGCCATGGGACAGGACAAACATTTACATAGAATCTATCTGCAACCTTTGTTCCATGATAAACTCTACTTATAGGGAATTGACTGAATTTGATATCTTTGGTTTTATCTCTTTTATATTCAGCGCTAAAAAAGTATTCTTTTACCTTCCCATTCTCTACCCTTTGGACATAATTCATTGTCTCCGTCCACTTAAATGTAACATACGTCTCTTTGATTCCACTACCTGTCCTATAATGAGAGGATAAATCACTATATAATCGAGCTATCTCACGCTGACCATCCAGTGTCCTCCAGTCTTGTTGTATCAACGACGGGTTAGCCCCAATAGCATCGACAAAATCCATCTCTTCTTCTATAAACATGTTCCTATCCACACCTTTATTACTCCTAAATACTCCTGGTATTTCTTTAAAGTAGTCGCCAATATCCTTCAAAAAGTCCTTGTTCTTTATCGCTTCTCTACCATACTTCTCAACAAATGTCTGTGGGGTTAAATATTGTTCATACTTTGCCATAACTCCATCCTCGCAATAATCAGTTGTATCATCACCAGCCCATGTTACCCATTTTGAATTTAGTACCTCTATTGTCGGTTTTATACCGTTCACTCCTATCCTGTAGTATTCTTCATACGCAACGACAGCTTGTTCCCCACCTCTTATAAAAACATCATATAAATCGTATGCTTCTATATCATAATTTAGTAATACCTGCCTTATCTTCTCGTCTGGCGTAGTAACCTTTTTTAAATCATCTATTATACTCCTTGGTATCGCATTATTTATACGCTGTTGCAAATCTGCTTGCACCTGCCTCTGTTCATCCGGAGTTAAGGTTAGCATATCTTGTATATTATTAGACTGCATATACTGTGCCTTTACAAGTTCAGCCTGTGGAACATATACTTTTTCATAATAGTACTCTTTTAGCCTACGCAACATTTCCTCCTCCCTATATTTCCTGCCATGAGCACTAAAGTCTTTAACAATCGGAATCAAGGGCTGCATAATAATATCACCATGAATATAATTGGTAATATTATTAATCTTAGGATGATGTGTTATAAAGTCATTCATATTCATATTAACCCCATTCCCATCTTCCTCTCTTATTACAACTCCACCATCGCCTAAATATAAATCAAGCTCTGGCCACTTACCACCATGTAGATGCCATGCCTCATTTATTTTTTCTATTCTCGATAAAGAGGGGCGGAGTAAGCCGTCAACAGTATCAATCATTTTCTTTGTTAGCTCATTATCGTTATATGACTTCTCTTTCGCAGTCAAAAACATATCGCTTGTAGTAGCACCATTTTTTGATGTGCTTGTGTTACTGTGTATCCCCAAATTTAGTGCCATAATCAATTATTTAATGAGGTCACCCTCCGTTTTATAACTTTATTTTTCATCATCGATCGAAGTGTGTCCAACAATTCTTTATCTTTCTCCGTGTTATTATATTGCGACTCAAAACCTTCGTTCGCTTTCTCCCATATCGCAAGAAGCCTAATCCCATCGTATGCATCAAAGTTTCCGCTCCTATTATATGATATTAACTGGCTACATAACATACTGCTATTAATAGTGTCTGCCATTATAACCTCCTTCCTCAAATACTCACCACCCTTTATCTCTTCTGAAACACTAATAACCTTCCTTAACCACTCATTTGTTAACCGCTCAAGAGAAGGAATCATATTTGGTGCAACATAAAAACCAATATCATACTCTTTCTTATTTTGAGATTCCAAGCCATCAATATATCCTAAATTCGGTTGCAACCAATCATATTTCTTTATACGTCTTGCCATCCCCTTTATGTTATCATTGTTTATTTCAGTATATATGTTACAATCGTAATATGCTGCCATGGCAAACGTTCGCCTTATGTTGTCATCATTATTATTGTCATACCTTCCAAACCATTCGCATACTATGTTGTTTTGCATCCTATCAGGATTAGCAAAATCATTAAACTTCCATACACAGCTATATACAAAAGAAGAACCAGTATCGTTCCTTACAGGTTCAACAAATAATAAATACATAGGGTTGCGATCATTGTATATCCTCTTTGGCCTATCTTTATTTGGCGCTTCATACTGAACTATTGCCCCTTCTTTATTTATATTATCATCGCTTAAATCATCTATGTCCATCAGCGGCCTTTTGCTAAAATCCTCTATCCAATATGCATCCTCATTAAGAATATCGTAATATGCTATATTCCCTATAGAATATGGGATAGCTCCACTCTTAAGCGCATTAAGCCTTGATTCTAAATTGGATATTGGGAACGAGTTCCCGTCATATTTTACAAATATCTCGTCGGGCGATAAGGGGTAAGACGCCTTATGTCTTAAGTATTGTCTTGTGTCGCTTTCCTCTTTTTTCTTTCTCTCAACCATGATATCCTCAAAAGCCTTCTGTATATCTTGGTTGCCGTTTTCATCTCTGAACTGATTCTGGCTATATGTCGCAGGTATAAACCTTGCGGTTGGCTTCCCTCCAGGACTAAATAAATTGTCACACGGAAGAAGATCAAATACACCAGGGTTATAAAACATCTTCTTTGAACCCTCAATAACGTCAAAGTCACCACCAGTACCTATATATATAGACTTACCAAACTTGTAATCTGACTTCTGTGCAGGCGTATTCTCTCCGTGTATATCCTCAACATTCTCCGTTAATCCTACCTCCTCTATAATAGCATTATTCAATGAAAAACCAGCCCCCTTAGACGCAGACCTACCATACGTCACATGCCACATCCTGCTGCCAGGCCCATCATATCCAGTACGACCTTGTATCTTGACGCTATTTGTTAAGTACTCGTTCTCCTTCCTTACACTACCCTCGTACTTCCACCACCAAGCTCCAGTTTCATTTATCTTTCCATCATTATAGGAACCCACATCAGTCCTTAAATAATCGTAGGACGTCTGCCATTTAGCAAAAAATTCTTTTGTCTTATCAGAATTACCCGACCCAACAACAGTAGTTGTCTTGGTGCTCTGATCAAAAAACTCATTCAACGTCCTCGCTCCATTGAAAGTGAACTCATATACTGCAACCCCATTAATTACTAAATAAGACTTCCCCAAGCGACGTGTGCTTAATAACATGTAGTTTAAACTCTCGTTGAACCACAATGGATTACCAAGCGGCTCGTATTGTGTCTCATACATTAGAAGCCTTGAATCAACGTACTTCTTGTACACACCACTCTTTGTAAACAAGTGATCAGAATACCTGTCTATCAAAATCTTCTCCCCATTCGTTAATGGCTCACCTCTTTCTATTTTTTGTATAGGCCTAAAACATGTCCTATCTCTATCGTCTGAAAAACCAGAAAAACCATCACAGGTAGCAAGATCATATCCCACCAACCACTCTACATCACGAAGAAGGGGCAATGCAAGCCCCTTGTTCTTTTGTCCCTCTATTTCTGTCTCAATAGGCGTATGATGTGTATAAAACACAATATTGCCGGGCAGCCATCTATAACCACCAACCTTTTCCCCATTTATAATCTGACTATCGTCGCCCCATATACCATATATACACTCTTCTGTACGCTTTTTCCAATATTCACTATATGCCATGCTCTTTGGATGCAGAATAGGATATTCAGCATCAGGCAAAAAGTCTCCTATATTCCTCAATTTAAACGGAATAACGTCAACAGGCTTATTGTGTTGCTTAAAACTCATTTTTAAATAGGTTTAGATATCGAGTGCCTAAACTTTCTTTCTCCCTTTTTGATTGCTTGCCCAACCAGACTGTATCTCACCACTCGACCTTACATTCTCTCTACTCAATAAGTATTTTGACTTTAACTTGTCTATCTCATTACCAGCCTTGCTTATAGCATTTATAAATGCAGCCTTGTCTTTAGCCGGCAATAACCTCGCATCCCTTATGCTCTCCTCGTACAACATAACCGCATCATGATACATCCGCTCCTCATACTCCATGGACACCTTTGGAAATACACGTATCACATCTGATAATGAGTCCCAGTCCATAACAAGGTCTCCTACATACTCTTGAGACACCCACTCAATCCTATCCTCTAATGGCAAATCAAACAAATCACTCTTTGGATGATATACCAAATATATCGCCCACATATACCTGCCAGCCTTAGCCTCCCCATACTTCTCTATTAACTGAGAAATCTCTGGAACATACCTGTGCCCATCGTTCGCCTCAAAATAAGCCTCATTTGGCCCCCCTTTAATCATCTTCTTATAGATTCACTTAGACAATTACAGTTTGACATACTATTCCTTTATCCAGCCAGAAAACTCAATCCTAACCCTCCTCTTTTCAGGAGGCCACATCATGCCACCCCTACCAGCATTCGGAACCTTGCTTATCCCATCTTTTAAATATACAGTCAACGACATACTAATCAACTCTCCCTCTTTTGATAAACCATCCCTATTATTCGTAAATACTGCCGTTACGCCATCGCTGTCCCACGACTTATTCGTACACCCACATCCAGTAACATCTTCTACAATGTCCCCACTTATTCCGTCCGCAAAATTCCACCGCAATGTATCACTCTCTCCAACCCTTAAATGCTTGCCAAATGTAGCCTTAAGGCTACGAAAAATCTCATCGTCCCCTAACGAGGTTATATCAATTGTATCTCCACCATTTACCATTTTTGCCACTTTTTTACGCAATTTAGAAAAATATCCCATATTATAATGTTTTTTTTGCTATTTAATTATTTTTTTTTCCATTGAAGCATCTTCGCTTTAGTAATTTGGGGGTTAACACTAAGACCCCTCTTTCAAATATCTTACCGTAATATCAACAGGATACTCATCTCGCATCCTTTTATACTTACCTTCATCCTCTATCATTGGTCCCCAATTACCCTCACTGCAACTATCAAACGGTGTGTAAACCTTACTCATGTCACATCCACAATGAATACAACTGCCACGCAAAACACACTTCCGACACTCAACATCATAGACACGTAATAGAATCTGTTCCAATATATGCATCGGAAATAACCACTTCGTAAAAACAGCAAATAATACACTACCCCACTTAAGAGGATTGACCCAATCCCGAAACCTCGTCCCTCTTAATTGCTTGTTCTTCACTATAACACAATATACACAAAATGTTATAGCAAAACATGTAAATAATCGTAAACCAAGTATATGATATACACCTACTATACTCAATATACACAAAATCATAAACTTTATTACACGACTATTGTCTCTTATTACATTTATCATAACCATTTTCCTATTTAATATCACCAAACCAAACCTCCCAATCAACAACCTTCATTAAAACATTGGGAGTATCTAAGTAAAATATAGCCACATCATCACCTCCAGAACTAAATGGATTTAAACAAAAAACACGGCTACCTAAATTCTTCCATAAATTATTTAACTTAGCAGGAGGAGATCCTCCTATCTGCTTTAAATTGCTCTTACTGTACTCATTGTTTACCCACGCCTCATATCTCGGATTACTTATTGTCATAGCATCATAATCCTTCATCCTTACCAAATCCCCAACTTCATATCCCCCACCAAAACCAACACCAACCTGCAATACCTTGCAAATTGGAAATATCGTCTCCTCAACTAAACTAACATCACTCGTCCCTATTAGACCCGAAGGCTCCCTCTGTATCCTAAATACCTCAACTATCATATAACTATGATTGTTGCCGTATCCTCTAATGTCTGAACTTATACCCCTCTTTATAAAAGCCTCAAACTCTTTCTTAATCTCTGCTTTACTTAATACCATATATACCTTTTTTTTGTTTTTTAACCGTTCTTTGGATGCAATGTACCACCTATCTTATCCCCAGGCCGCCACATCCTCGACTTACGCCTACTACGCATAGGCTCAACCCAACTGTAACCCTTGCCACCACTCGGTCTCCCCCTCCCCCTTTTAACAACCTTCTCCGCTTCAACACCCGAATCAATACCTCCTATAATAACATCACTGTCAGGATACCTCCTCTCTAACATCTTCCGCAATCTGTCAAACCTGTCAATACTCCCACTATCAACACCCTTAAACACATCTGAAATCCGTACATTACGGTCAGATATCTCTTTGTCTATCCTAACCCAACTACTACGCAAACGACCCAAATGATTTACAATCTTGTCCATCCTGTCTTCACTCATCTCCCCACGCCTATACAACTCCTCAACAACTAAACCCATCTTCTCTATATAATTATATAACACGCCCACACGTGGATATATCACACCCAAATATGGCATACGTATCTCACACATCACTCCATTACCCATAACCTCACGCACAAACCACCACCAACAACTATTTATTCGCTCAACATCAGCGTAACTTATTTCAACCTCCTTTGATACTTCACGCATTATAGACTCCCATACTCCATCATACCTCGCCTTTATCTCTTTGCCAACATCCCATTCCGTCTCATAACCCATTAAACCACTGTCCCACATCTCCTTCATTCGCCTCGCCTTCCAATCTAAACCCCGTACCTTAACCTCTATCTTCTCTCGAATAACTCCAATAGCCTTAGCCTCCTCATCACGAACCCTACTCTCTATATCAGATATAATAGCCAACTCCGCCAATAACTCCTCTGTACTCGACTCGTGATCATCATCCAAATATCTTATGTACTCCCAAAAATTACCCCAGCTCAATAAACGTGCCTCCCAAAATAAACGCCTCTCACAATATTTCCTGTACTGATCCTCCGTCACTTCCTCTATATCTCCCAACTTCCCACCAGCCAAACGACCTATCCTATTCCCCTTGTCCAATATTGCAGGAATAACACTATAATCACCAGATGGCATCAAACTCTCTATCGCAATACTCTTGTAACCCTTTCCTGACATAACTAATTCACCTATTTATCTCAATACCAATTCGACCACGACCAACAACATCAGTCAATATCCGACATAACACCACACTGCCACCACTCTCAACTATCCACCCTCCTCGCTTTAAACTACTCTTGTAATTCCGAAATACACCATCACTTATACAACCTATAGTACTCCTACATAATCTATCCATTATTCCAATATTGCCAGTTAAATCACCACCATCCTCAACCTCTATACACATACAACAAAGTATCCCAACCTCCTTGTCGCTTATATACCCACCAATAGGACGCAAACTCATTACAGCCCGAATTACCCTACTGTAAAACTCATACCTATCAGCATACCTTACCCTACTTATATATCCACACTCATCAATCATCTCTCTTTTTATGTAATACTACTGCAGTTACCTCACAACAAAGATAAGTAATGTTTTTCTTATTATGTATATTTTTTTTCCATTAATCCATAGATATACCTCGTTCCTAATATATAACCCTCCTCTCCGCCGCCGGTCGCCCTCTTTTTTTCTACCCCCCCCTATTCATTTTTGGGATTTCGATTTCGCAAACTAATATCAGCAAAAACAGCGTTCATGGATCTGGCATTATCTCAAAGTAGGATCACAATAAACATATTAAACTATTATTACATATAATACAGGTAAGACATAGGACCAACAAAACAAACGAGGTTCAGTTTATAGTATTCGTAGATTCGCTATGTTGTGAGTGAATAGATGATTGACCTATTGCCATTGCCATTTGGATGTAACTATTTTGCGTAAAAGTGTCACTATTTTGGTTACATCTTGCGGAATCTGAAATTATTTTACAGATATATTAAAAATAATAGGCAAAAAATTATGATAGTATAATGCACGGTATTATCTTTACAGTATTAAATAACAAAAAAAATAAAAAAATGAAAAGAATTTTTATTGTATTGGCGATAGCTTTTGCAACAAGCTATGCCGTTTCAGCTCAAACCTGCGGAGTCTTAACTCAAAAAGGCGTGCCTTGCAAGAGGCACGTAAAAGTGGCCGGTCAAAAATGCTATCAACATAAAGACGGGTTGGTCCCCGTCAAGAATGAGGAAAAGAAAGAGGCCGCTGAAATATGCGGCAAGAAAACGGCAGATGGGACGCCATGCCGGAGAAAGGGCAAGTGCCCATTCCACAGCAAATGATCCCTTAGAGGCGGGGCAAACCTCTTAAAAAACCTCCATTTTTTGCGGGGTGACGGCAAACGGTCGAGGAGACAATGGCTTTATCTTATGCGAGTAAAAAAGTAAAAGACTTAAAATCAAAGTACGAAACTGCCGTGAAACTCTGGGCTTAATTGCCGATAACGTCCAACCCGGAGGAAAATTCGTCCATCCTGCCGGAAAATTCGCAAAATAGTTACAAAGTGTAATTGTTTTGGTTATATTTTTGGTTATTATGAAAATAATTACATATATAGTAATAATAATTGGCAAAAAGTTTTGAGATATGGGCCTGCATGTATTATCTTTGTGGTATTAAATAACAAAAAAATGAAAAAAGAAAAAACAATCAAACTCTACGCGGTATCGTGTGGACTTTATGCGGAAGACAGTCTATTCCCACCATTCGCAAACGTATCAGGAGATTACGTTACAGATTTGAATTTAGCTTTAGAAACCTACAATTCAATTACTGCACAATCTTTTGATAAAAAAGAAGTATTACTTGCAAGGATGAAAGGTTATAAAACTTATAACAAAACAGTTCTTTGTGCCGAAATGCCAATATCTATTTATGAGGATTTGTGTATAAGAGATGATGACCAAGAATTACTATCTAAAGAAGAAGCACAAGAAAGAACAAATGAATACGTTTGGCATCAATCAGTGAAGTTTTTAGATAACATAAAAGATGAAGTTTTTGAAATTGAAGGTGGAATATCTTCATTACACATAACAAATGTCCGCAAATGGACAGAGGAAAATACAATTATGCAGCATGTGTAATTAGAAAAAAATGAACGGCAAAAATATTAATTAACAAACAAAAACATAAAATATGAAAAAGCAAATTTTAAAAGACTACACACCGGCTTTTAGCCTTACACATCTACAGTCATTAAATGAAAAAGTGGATAAACGATGGTATGATGAAGTGACAAAAAAGCAAATTTTAAACAACCTTGAACAGGCAAAAGAAATTGAAAAAATGGTCATCCCTGCGGGTTCATTAGTTGAAATCCTTAATGAAGGATATGAAAGCGATTACAATAAAAAACACCAAAAAGATTTAAAAGATAGATTTATGTATCAAGTTAAATGGAACGGCGTGCAGTTTCTTATTGATGCAGAAATGTTTGATGATAAAACTCCTGCAAAAGATGGTCAGAATTTGTATCAAGATGCTCGCATAAACAGCACAAAAAACAGCAACTAATGAAACGCAGATTATTTCACTTAACAATTAAAGCAAAACGAAGTCGTGAACAGGCTAAAAACTTGCCGCCAAAAGTCAGTGCGCGCGGCAGCTCCACCGGGAATTTCACCGGGAATTTTGCAGTTGCCGGAAAATTCGTCCATCCTGCCGGAAAATTCGCAAATTGTTGACAAAGTGTAACTATTTTGGTTATATTTTGGGTTGATCTGGAAATAAATACATTTATATTAAAAATAATTGGCAAAAAGTTTTGATAAGAGGGGGCAAGGGTATTATCTTTGTATCAGCAAAACAGCAATAAAATGAAAAAAACGTTATTGGAAAAACAAAGGTTGTTTTTATCTTTAGTTGAGACAATGAGTCTCTTCAAAGATTCAGAAAATGAAAAGGACAAAATATTTTATGCAAGAACCTTTGTATCTGCAACAGACATTATGCTCTCTTTGCATGAGCAAGGGGTAAAGGAAGAAACTCACCCGGTATTTAAATTAGCTATTGAACAATATCGTTATTGGGCAAAACCTATTAATGAATTAATTTAAAAATCAAAAAACACAGGGATGCAGCAGGTTAAAGGTGGACTAAGTAGCTACAAAGAATTAATAGACTTGTCCTTAAAACTTCTTTCGCCTTACTGCAAGAATATAACAAA
>Ga0073900_10000565_pt1 | contig 23428 bp, 15 predicted proteins | sample KloWWTmetKNB5Kit_FD_66666 | JGI IMG/M metagenome (GOLD analysis project Ga0073900, IMG submission 66666) | Active sludge microbial communities from Klosterneuburg, Austria, studying microevolution and ecology of nitrifiers - Klosterneuburg... | ecosystem: Engineered > WWTP > Aerobic digester >...
CTGCAGGCCAATATTCAATTGTCGTTACCGATGTGAATGGTTGTCTGTCTATAGATTCAATAACGATAACACAACCTGCTGCATTATCAACTGTAACGAACAACACTCCTGCAACTTGCAACGGTTCAGTAAATGGCAGCGTTTCTGTTGCAGTTAGCGGCGGAACAATTCCATATTCATATTTATGGTCACCGTCAGGAGGAATCAATGCAAATGCAACGTTGCTTTCTGCAGGAAATTATTCAGTAACAATAACCGATAACAATGGTTGTGTGCAAACAGCTTCAACAGTTGTTGGACAACCTTCTCCATTAAACATTTTGCTAAATTCAATTCCGGTAGCATGCTATGGAGGAAATGATGGAAGTGCAAGTGCTATTGTTTCCGGTGGTGTAACTGGATACACCTATCAATGGTCGCCTTCCGGCGGCAATACAGATATTGCAATTAATCGCACTTCAGGAAATTACACAGTAACTGTCACCGATGCTAATGGTTGTACAAGTACATCTTCAATATTCATCGATCAGCCTGATCCGCTTTCATTGATTGCAAACTCTTCACCTGTATCATGCAATGGTGGAAATTCAGGAAGTGCGAATGTTGTTGCGAGTGGTGGAACACCATTTTATTCTTATCAATGGTCACCGACAGGTGGAACAAATGCCAATGCAACATCGTTGGCAGCAGGAAATTATTCTGTGACAGTAACCGATGTGAATGGTTGTACTTCCATTGCAGCAACAACAGTTTTACAAGCTATACCATTGACCGTATCAGTTGCAAGTGTTCCAACGATTTGCATTGGACAAACAACAAACCTTGCTGCAGATATCGCAGGTGGTGCATCACCTTATTCAGTTTTATGGAGTACAGCCGATACTTCCGCACTAATTCAAGTTTCACCGGCAACAACTACAAGTTACACTGTGAATGTTCTGGATGCGAATAATTGTCCGACAGCACCTGCAACAGTAATTGTTCCCGTTTATCCTCCACTTGGATTAGCAACAATTGGCGCACCACCAATTTGTGAAGGCGGAACAGCAAACATTCAAGCAAGTGGATCAGGAGGAAATGGCGGACCCTATACTTATTCGTGGAACGATAGTTCAATTTTCGGCGCTAGTCCTGTCGTTGCTCCTATCAATGATTCAATATTCACAGTTACTATCAGCGACGGATGTTCGCCGGAAGTAAGTCAGTCAATTCCATTAACAGTTTATCCATTACCGGAAGTGGATTTCACTCCTCATGTAATTTCAGGATGCACACCGGTAGAAGTAAATTTTCAAAATTATTTTATTCAGTCACCAGGTACTATTTACCAATGGGATCTTGATGACAATTCGCTTAGCAATGATCCCGCTCCAATTCACACTTACATAACACCGGGAGAATACGATGTAACGTTAATGATCATTTCTCCTGAAGGATGCACTGCAAGTCAAACTGTAAATAATGCAGTAACTGTTTTTGGTTTCCCTGTTGCTGATTTTTTACAAAGTGCAGACCAGGTTTCCATTTTTCAACCGGTTGTAACTTTTACCGATAACAGTACAGACGCTATTACATGGGACTGGAACTTCGGTGATGGAAGTTCTGTCGTTGACATTACACAACCAATACATGAATACAGTGATAGCGGAACTTATCAGGTACGACTTATCGTGATGAATAATGGTGGTTGCATTGATACTTCATATGGAACAATAAGAGTAGAACCTGAATTTACGCTCTATGTACCAAATGCTTTTACTCCGAATGGCGATGGCGTGAACGATTATTTTTTCGGAACAGGAGTTGGCTTTGTCGATTATGAAATGTGGATCATGGATCGCTGGGGAAAAGAAATTTTCCATTCCACAGAACAATCACGTCACTGGGACGGTTCATTCTACGGCAACGATACTTTCTGCCAGAATGATGTCTACGAATTTATCATCAACGTTCAGGACTACAAAGGCAAAGCGCATAAGGTGATTGGGCATGTGTCTCTTGTGAGGTAGGAAGTTGATTGTAGGTTTGTAGGATTGCAGGTTTGTAGGATTGCAGGTCAAGGGTCAAAGGTCAAAGGTCAGTTCGGCCGCGCTAACCTTTGACCTTTGACCCTTGACCTTTAATAATTTTTGATCTACTCCATAGACAACGCCCCACTCGGACACTTCTTCACCTGATCAATCATTTCCTGCGTCGTCGCACCATCAGGTCGGATCCAAGGTCGAACTCTGGGATCAAAAACAGAAGGCAGCCCTCTAAAACAATTGGCGCAATGAATACACAATTTTGGTTGCCATAAAATTGTGACCTCTCCGTTGGTATACCTTTTCTTGATTTCCATAGGCCTAAAATTATTAAATATCTTCCAATTAATTAATTTGTCTGTTTAATGGGTTTATTGATTTAAATGGTTTCAAATAGTTTAAAAAACACATATAAATTCCGTGGTCTTCTTGTGTTCTCGTGTTCTTGTGTTTTATTTTCTCCATGTTTCTCCCTTTTTTCCTCCATGCCCTCTGTGTTTAATTTTAAACCCATACTCTAGTTTAGGCCAAAAAATCTTACTTAACCCTTACAATCCCCCAACAAAATTCCCTTATCTTGCCCCTCTAAAATCAAAAAAAAGCAATCCCGTGAAAAAACTTTTATTCTTCATTGTATTCCTCTATTCTGTTGCCATAATGGCATCCCCATTCAACGGAAAAATCGTCCCTTTCAAACAAGCCGATGGCAGCAGCGTTGACGTCAAATTATTCGGTACTGAATATTACATGCGTGCCGAAGGACTGGATGGTTTTACGCTTATCCGCGATAATTCATCGAATAATATTGTTTATGCGAAATTATCGGATGACGGAACTGAGTTGCTTTCAACAGGAATCATTTATACTGGCACAAAAAGCAATGTAATTACTCCAGTTGTTGTTTCTCAATTTGCAAAACATCAAGACATCACATCGAAAGCTCGACTTGCAATTATAGAAAAGAACAAGCAAGCATTGAGTGGAAACGAAAAAGGAATCTTCGAACGTAATAGCAAAGGCTCAAGTGGAAGCAATCAGACTGACGGAACACCGATCAATCCGGTTTCGGGAAATATCACGGGACTATGTATCGTAGTGGATTTTTCTGATGAACCGGGAACATTGCCTATGAGTGAATTTGAAGACTTCTGTAACGATCTAACATATTCAAATTTCAGCAACAATGGGTCACTACGGACTTACTACAGTGACATATCAGGTGGACTGGTCGATTATCAAAATGTTGTTTATGGTTATTATCGTGCACCATTGACATTTGCTGATTACGATGCTATGGGTTACGCTGTTGGTGCGCAAGAAATTCTTGGATTAGCTTTGGAATGGATCGATTCATTGGGATTTGATTTCAGCACACTTTCTACTAATCCTGATAATAGCATCAAAGCGATCAACCTCATGTATACAGGCAATCCACCTGTATGGGCACAGGGCATGTGGCATCACAAAGGAAATTACAACGGCTTCTCAGCAGATGGTGTGCATTCAAACGATTACAATTGTTCACCTGCTAACAGTCCGCTTGAACTTGCTGTTGTTGCTCATGAGAATGGCCACATGATCGGTCAATGGCCTGACACCTACAAATACAATAGTTCAACAGGTCCTGACGGAATTGGTTCATTCGATCTGATGTGTTGGTATGGAAATTCATTCAACCCGACTCCACCGAATCCGCTTTTCAAAAATAACTGTGGATGGAATACTATGATCGATGTGACAAATTACAATGGCATCATCAACGATACTGCAAATTCATTGACATGTTATCGTTATAACAACATGAATGACACAAATGAATTCTACGTTCTTGAAAACAGAATGATGACTGATCGTAGTCTGTACATCGACGATGAAGGATTAACGATCTGGCACATCAATCGCAATGGCGACAATCAATCATTCGACCATGAAGTGTATCTGGTTCATGCCGGAAACGACAATCAGGATCATTCTACAGCATGTTTCAATCTGACTTTCAATAATGAATTCAGTGAAACAACAACACCGAATTCTAATTTCTACAATGGCGATCCAAGTGGATTACGCGTTTGGGATATCGGTAATGAAAGTACGATCATAGAATATAAATTAGGAACAGGTGCTCCCGGGCCTTCATTACATCTTGCTTACAATTCACTTTCGGGTGATGACAATGCAAACGGATTTCTTGAGCCGGGTGAATCTGCGAACGTTGATTTAACTTCGACTAACAATGGCCAGCTAAGTTCAGCTGCTGCAACTTTATCATGTGTAGCCATAGGAGCAAATGCTTCATTGGTAACTGTGAATACAAATCCAATCAATGTAGGAGTGATAAATGTTTCACAGCTTATCAATTCAACGTTCAACATTACTGTAGATCCAACATTGACAGCAGGTCAAAGTATAACACTTCGTTTTACGCTTTCCGACGGAACAGATTCAACGTATATTACAAAAACAATTCTGATCGGAGTAATTGATCTGATGAATGATGTCGATCTGACAACATGTTCAGCAGTCTTCCTTGATCAAGGTGGCGCATCAAATTACAGCGACAATACTGATTTCACAAAAACAATTGCACCGTTAACAAGCGGACAATTTATCACTGCAGATTTCCAATCGTTCGATGTTGAAGATGAGATAAATTGCGGATACGACTATTTACAAATTCACAATGGACCAACAGCATTTACCACATTGATAGGAACCTATTGCGGAACCAATTCACCGGGCGCAGTTACATCAACGCATTCCACAGGAACATTGACATTCGAATTTCATTCTGATGGAGGTGCTACAGCAGCAGGTTGGTTAGCAATGATCACTTGTAGCGGCCCTACAGGAATCAACAGTGCAAACCTGTTGAATACAGTAGAAATTTATCCAAATCCATCGAAAGGTCTTTTCAATATCAGATTGAACAGCAACGAAAAAGTAACTGTGACCGTTACTGATATGCTAGGAAAAATAATTGCAACAAGAGTAAACACCAACCAAAGCAATTTCGCATTAGACTTATCAGAATATTCCAACGGCACCTACTTCCTGAAATTCCAATCTGACTTAGGAACGCGAACGGAACGAATCGTAGTGAGTAGTAATTAGTAAGTGGTAAGTAGCAGTACTTTAATACTGCAACTGCGAATTTAAAATCAGTGAAAATTGATTACAAAAAATTTGATTTAATTAATATACTATAAAATTAAGTATGTAGTGCTACTTACCACTTACCAATCACTACTTACCATTTTGCTACTCACCACTTACTAATTACTACTTACTAATCAAATAAACCACCTTCCTAACGAAACAAATGAGTTCCCACGAAAGAGCCCAACACGACGAAGCAAATAACGTAACCTACCAACGTTGTCAGTATGCATATGAATATGCAAAGCCATTTATCACAGGAAAGAAAGTACTGGATGTTGGTTGTGGCAATGCATATGGAACAGCACTGATGGCAGAATTTGCTAGTGAGATCATGGGACTTGATTATGATCAAGCGACGATAGACGACAACAAGAGCAGATATTCAACGATAAAAAATCTTTCATTCAAGCGAGCAGAAATTCCGCCATTGCCATTCGAAGATAATTCATTTGATATGGTTACTGCATTTCAGTTCATCGAACACATTCATGCTCGTAAAGAATTCATGAAAGAATGTCTGCGTGTTTTGAAGCCCGGCGGAAAAGTGATGATCACAACACCGAATGTAAAAAAGTCATTGGCAAGAAATCCATTTCATGTTCATGAATACACCTTCGACGAGATCAAAGGCGAGATCAGTTCATTGACAGGCGGCTATGCATTGCAAGGCTTGAATGGAAATACTGTTGTCAATACGTACTACGAAGAGAACGGCAAATTCGTACGTATGATCCTGAAATGGGACATCTTCAAATTGCATCAAAAACTACCATCAGCCTGGCTTGCAAAACCTTACAATCTGATCACCAACATGATGCGTAACAAGCTAAAAGAAAAGGTAGACACCACCACCCAAATCACCACCAAAGACTTCTTCCTCCAACGCGAAAAACTCGACGACTGCTGGGACATCTACTTGGAAGCAAGTAAAAACTAAGTACTTATCTTTTATTTAAGCATTAAGAATCCTACAATCCTTAAATCCATAAATCCCGGTCCTTTTTTCTGGCTTTTGTTTGCAAAACTCAATCAAATCACTACTTTTGCCGTCCCAAAACTGTCCTATGGTGTAATGGTAACACTGCAGATTTTGATTCTGCCTTTCTAGGTTCGAATCCTGGTAGGACAACATTTTGCGAATAGAACGCCCTGTAGGTCAATGACTTACGGGGCGTTTTTGCATTCCAGTGGAAGGTACAGTGGAAGGTAAAACGGGTCTTGCCTTATTAATTTTGTTGCTGGTTTTCTTTGGTTTCTTTTATTCTAATTTATAATGTTCCTTGCGTCTCTTGGATATTTAATAAAGTACACTATCTAACTATTATTTATGTGTTACAATTAACCTTGCAACATCCCGATATTCATTTCCGGAAAGTTCAACAATAAAAACTCCTGGTCCTTCTATATTAAATTCCACATCACTCAAATTGCTAATTTCTTTTTCCAAAACAAGTTGACCAACCAAATCATAAACTTTTAATTTCGTCGATGGGGAAGTTAAATGCAAATGAAATAAACCACTCGATGGGTTAGGAAAAATTTCAATATTATTTATCTGATCAAGGTCTTCCATCCCAACTACTGATTCATGTATTTTTGCTAAGTAAACATTGTCCGAACCAAATGCATAATTGTCGACATGAAGCGTATCGAAATATAGATCGGAGCTGCGAAAATACCCAGCAACATATAAATCTGAATTACCATTTGAGCTAATTGCACTACTAACTACTGTATTGTTTGCAGTAATCCTTTTAGCCCAATTACAATTCAGGTCTGCATCAGCTTTACAAAAAAAAAGCCCTCCTGCCGGAATGGTTATATTTCCCAAAATTAAATTAAATGAACTAGACTCTCCAGAAAAGTATATTCCACTTCTGGGATTAAAAGAAATTGAGCTCCCTATAGCACTATAATTTAAAGAAGGAGTAAGTACTCTTAGTCGATTTCCTAAAGAATCGAACTTAACTAAAAGGAATCCTCTATAACTTTGATTAATAAACAATGTGTCATCTAATCCAACATTATCATAATAATTAACACCCCAGTAAACATTCAAATTACTGTCAACAGCTACTCCAAATTGTGCGTCAAAAAATTCACCATTTGCATTTTTAGACCACATAATATTTCCTAAAGAATCAAACTTCGCAAGAAATGAATTATCCAGAAATCCTGTTGTAAGTGAATAGTAATTAAATAAAGTATCGCTATCAAGGACTAACAAAGAATCAGAATAATCTCCACTCAGATAAAAATTATGAGCATCATCCTCTGCAACAGAAAGAGAATATAACAGATTGTAGGATTCAAATTTATGAGCGAGTAAGTAATTACCATTTAAATCATATTTCGCGAAAAAAAAGTTGCATCTATTGTTCTTGACAAATAAATTACTATTGTCAAAATACATGCTATCACTTGTAAATTCTCCGGTAATTAAAATCTCATCATTTGAATTAATGTGAATCTCATGCGGAAGTTCGAATCCTTCCCCACCAATAGTTTTAGCCCAAAGGACAACACCATTTGATTGCATTTTAATTAGACAAATATCAATTGAACCTTTTGAAATCAATTGAACTGATCCGACATCCATTACTGAATCTTCAAAAGACCCTAATAGGTAAACGTTGCCAAATCTATCAGAAGCAGTTCCCGATGAATAATTATATCCACCATTCCCAAAATTTTTTCCCCAAGTAGCTAAACCATCTTGATCATATTGTACGATAAAAATATCACATCCCGGATTATTTTTTATTAAATGAACACTTCCATAATAGGCATCAAGACTGTATTGTCTACCTGAAACATATTCATGTTCAAAACCATCTACTGATAAAGCCTGACTATTATCAAACTCTTCACCGCCACCGCCACGGGCCCATTCCCAATTACAACTCTGTGCTGAAGCACCTGAGCAAAACAAGAAAACTGCAAGTTTTATAAATGATTTTAACATTCTGTAAAACTAAGAATAAATCATTCCAATCGGCGAAATGTTCAACCGAATTATAAATGTAATATAAATTCCTCCGATAAGAGAAGGCATTAAATGAAACAAATTCTAGTTGACATTTCTTCAGACTAGCATGTCCTTCTAAATAAATTATCGTTATTGCTTTTGCTCGTTAACCAATTGTGTACCTTAGCCCCCCCGATTAGCGAAATGCGCAACCGAAATATAATGTAAACTAAATTTCCTCACTATCAAATTCAATCGATTAGAGGATTTTCATTTTAAATAATTTTAAGTCTATAATTTATTCCTATTGAAAACACTTTACTATCAATTTTATATGGCTCAATAAAAAATCCTACTGCTGACTTTATTTTACCAATCTTGAAATTATATGCAATTGTTAGTCTGAATAAATATGGTTGAGTTAAAAACCAATGAGATCGAACATCGCTTTCTAAATAAGTAGAATTGTCTTTAAGATAATTTTCAGTTTCACTGTTTAAAAAAACTTGCCTTATTAACTGTCCGCTAAAATTCCAGTTTTTAAGATGATATCCAACACCTATTCCTATGTCTAAAAAATTAAAATCATAGTCTATTTGACTATAAATATTTAAGTCATCTTGAAGATGCTCTTTATAGACATGACCTCTTCTAACCAATTCTAAATTTACAATAGCATGAATTGGCGAGTTCTTCTTGATTCTATACTGACCAACTATTCCAAATTGAGGTAATAACTTACTGTAATATTTCATTCCACTAACTTCAGGAACATATATGGTTCCCGGTGGAGAAAGAGGCGGGTTAATAAAATGTGTAACCGGAACTACTTTTTCCGAATATTTAAAATCCATTCTCAATCCAACAGATATATTTAGTTCGAAATTATTTTGCTTTGCTATACATTGAACAGAATAATTTATGGAAATAACAAATAGAACAATTTTAAGTTTTCTCGAATTAGAAAATAAATTACTTGTCGACATTTTAGAAGCGATTTAAAATAACCAATGACTTAACTAGCATCCTTGTTTTTAAACAAATACACTAGCTTAAAATCTCCAGCTCAAGGTAGTCTCCAAAAATTCACATACCCTTTTAATTATTTACCCCACTTGAAAGATAATTAAATAAAGTAAACAAGTGAATTGGGAAAATGTCTTTTTGAAGATTCCTTTGAGTGGGGAACGCCCTGTAGGTCAATGACTTGCGGGGCGTTTTTATTTTATTGCATTTAAATTAATCGACTATTTTTAGTACATTGGCTTGATGAAAATCACTCTATTCATTTTTTTACTTTTTGCACTATCGGCAAATTCTCAGCCTGTTATAACTTCAATGAATGTTCCGGACTCTATGACAAGCAATTTGTTTAATTCATGTAGTAACCATCCACAAATTATCATCTCTCCTCCAGGTTCAAATCAAGTTTGGAACTATTCTATCTTAGATACTTGTTCTAACCAGGCTCCCGGTTTGAATACTTATTATAGTGCATCAATAACAACTACTCCGAACTATTGGGATTCAGCCAATATTGCATTTGGAACAGGTTGGGTTGCGTATTATCAAGTCAACTCCAATGTTTACAGAGAGCTTGGTTCGAATTATCAAAATTATACTGCTTATTCATATTTTGGCAATCCGCGTGATCTATTAAGATTTCCGGTGAATTATACTGATTCATTTGTTGATGAATTTTCAGAGTATTCTTCCGCTCCAACTCAGAGCGGATCGCTTTACGGTGCAGATACTGTAGTTGCAGATGCATGGGGAACGTTGATCACAGCAGCAGCGACTATTCCAAACGTAATGAGAGTTAGAGATCATCGATATTCAGATGGAAGTATCCTCTCATCTTCCGGAACTCAACCGGTGCATAATAATTATATTATTTACACATTTTATTCTCCTCTTTATCATGATAAACTTTTAGAAATACAAACTGATTCAACAGGCCTACCAATTTATCTTAAATATCAAGACTTCTTAAATCCGATCAATAAAATTAGTTTCGATTCTTATTTCGAATTATCACCCAACCCATCTAATGGCAGATTTATTTTAATCAATACAAGAAATGAAAATATTGAGATTAACATTTATAATTTAGAAGGAAAAAATACCTACAGTTCAGTTGTTGAAACTTATCAAAGCGAAATAGATTTAACAAATGAATCAAATGGAATATATTACTGTATTATAAAAGACGAAAGCAATTCAATTTTTAGAAAAAAAATAATTGTCCAGAATTAAACTTCTTTACTAGTTTCATCGTAATTTTATTTCCATCAATTCTCCTGCTCGCCGGAATGTTCAACCGAATTATAAATGTAGAATAAATTCCCATCTATCAAATTTATTTGTTGAAAATTGCAAACTGTACGACGATAGGCGGAATGTTGAGCGGAAGTTAGAGACACACTTTCATATTAGTAACCTGTCAAGCGACATTCCTGCCGGGGTAATAGGTACACAATTTACAAGAAAGCAAATGCAATTACAATTTATTATTTTCAAAGCACAAGTAAAACTAATAAAATAAACTCATTTGTATTAATTACCTCGAGCGATCGTTTCATTTAATCGCCTACTTATAGTGGTTGTAAAAAATAATTTTCGAAATTATTTTTGTTGCATGTCACACGCATATCAAATTCACAAACAAGATTCAGCTTACTTTTTGACATTAACGGCAGTAGAGTGGGCAGATGCATTTATGAGGAAAGAACATAAACAAATTTTATGCGACAGTCTCAATTATTGCGTAAATGTAAAAGGATTAGAAATATTCGCTTATGTAATAATGTCAAGTCATATGCACATGATTGCAAGAGCTAAAGAAGGTAACTTAAGCGACATCATCCGCGACTTTAAAAAATTCACAAGTGCAATGTTGATCAAAGATTTCCGTACATCAACAGAGAGCCGAAGTGGATGGATGCTTGATCTATTCAAAGCCGGTGGCAAAAAACAAAAGAAGAAATCATCAATGCAATTGTGGCAATATAATAATCATGCAATGGAAGTTTTTAGTCCGAAGTTCACTTTATCAAAAATTCTTTACATTCATAATAATCCAGTTGAAGCAGGACTGGTTGGAAGGGCAGAGGATTATTTGTTCAGTAGTGCACAAGACTATTCGGGACAAAAAGGGCCTGTGGGGGTTTCAGTAATTAATTTACATAGCTTGTTTTAAAGATAATAGCGGTAAATTTTTGCACTTAACAAATTGTGTACCTAAACCCCGGCAGGAATGTCGCTTGACAGGTTACTAATCTGAAAGTCTGTCCCTAATTTCCGCTCAACATTCCGCCTATCAGCATACAATTTGTAATATTCAAATGTTGAATTTGATAAGGCAGCATATCTAATTAGCATTTATTATTCGGCTGAAGAGCCCACCGAACAGGAATGTTCCTCTAATAAATTATTGTTATTGCATTTGCTCTTTAATCAATTGTGTACCTTTGACCCCGGCAGGAATGTCGCTTGACGAGTTACTAACCTGAAAGTGTGTCGCTAATTTCCGCTCAACATTCCGCCTATCATCGTACAATTTGCAATTTTTAACGATTAAATTATTTGGCATTTCATCACAATTCGATTTCAGAAATAGTTAAGAGCAGTTGTAAAATACGATTTTTAGTTAAAAAAGGAGGATTACCAACTGCTATATATTAGAGAATAATAAATGAAACAAGGAAAATTTAAAAATTTAATTACATTTGGTATTGCTATCTCAATGATGAGTTGCACGAATCCCTTAGGCAGAGGAACCTGGACACCTCTTCCATTTAAAAAGAAACAGATATTGAATGCTCCGGCTGATTCAACAAAAATGAAAGTCGAGAAAAATAAGTGAAATGTTTTAAAAAATTAAACACCATGAAAAAACTAATTCACACTCCAAAATTTTTCCTGCTTATTGCATATTGTTTACTTTCTACATTTAGTGTAAGCGCACAGGATACTATCTACAAACGCAACAAAGAAATCATCCAAGCCAAAATTATTGAAATTGGATTGGACGAAATAAAATATAAAATGCCCAATTATGAAGATGGGCCAACGATCGTAATTGCAAAAGATCAGATCTGGAAAATTGTTTTTGCAAGTGGTGTTACACAACTTATGACGCCGGAAATGTTTAATCCGGAAACCTATGCTTCGCAAAAAAAGAATGCACTAAAGACAGATTTCCTTGCACCGATGTTTCACCATATCACTTTTATTTATGAGCACAGTTTAAAACCCGGACAAAGCATCGAAGCGAGTTTAGGGATAATAGGTGTTGGATATAATCCGGATAAGGGTGTAGAGCAAACTGGAGCGTTCGTGCGATTTGGATTCAAGTTTATTAAAAGCCCTGACTATTATTTGAGAGGAATGAAATATGCGCATATCCTTAAAGGAAGCTACATCCGCCCTGAAATTATTTTTGGTAGTTATTCTGAAAACTATACGATTCAGGAATATACATATAATGGCATTTTCGGATACCCTTCAAATAGGGTCACTACAATTAATGACAGAATCACTTACGGATCACTTCAACTTTCATTCGGAAAGCAATTTATTTTTGACGATTCGTTTCTTGTAGATTACTATGTTGGGTTAGGATACGCATTTATTAATCATAGTGGAATCGATAATAACGAAAGTGTGCATTATCTTGGAATTTCAGGTGGCGGTTCCGAATCTCCATTATCTTTTAGTGGAGGATTACGAATCGGATTTTTAATAAAGTAACTATTTCACAAGGCAAGCCATTTTGAAATATTTATTTGAACCTGACACAAGCAAATACCCAATGAATTAGCAGGATTTGACAAGACTAAAGAACAGTTTTATCGTTACTTTTGGTAAAATTTATTCCCAAAATTTCAGATCCAATGCATTACCTAAGAACAATTCTACTTGTTAGTCTACTTTTTAATTCAACAAGTGGAACCGCTCAAACAGTTCCATTTATACTAGATAGTATACTCGATCATACTCTTGACAGCATGCGCTTATCAATGGGAGCAAAATCATTGAGCGGTGCAATTCAATTTCCTGATACTGCCGTTTGGGCTCATGCGGATGGAATTTCTTCTGCAAGTCCTGCAACATTTGTTGATATCGACGATGCCTATCTGATCGGAAGCGTAACAAAAACACTTACCGCCGCTTGCATACTACAACTGGTCGATGACGGCATAATGAATCTGGATGATAGTTTATACATGTGGATGGATACGATTCAACATATTAATCCAAACATTACCATCCGACAATTGCTTCGTCATCAAAGCGGAATTTATGATGTATTAGGTAATCCGGCCTGTCAACCGGCACTTATCTCCGATCAGGATTCTATCTGGTCAGCTGAAGATCTGGTCAACACTTTCATTGGACCACCGATCTTTCAACCCGGTGCAAATTGGTCTTATTCGAATACAAACTATTTTCTTTTAGGAATGATCATAGAACGTGCAACAGGAAATCCATTTCATCAAGAAATCCGTACTCGTTTTCTTTCAGCACTTGGCTTAAGTTCAGTAGCGATCAAAGCGTTTGAACCGGTTAACTCTCCGGTTGCTCATGTTTGGATGGATCTTAATAACGATCAAATTCTGGAAGACGCACATAATTTCTACTTCAACTATCTATCGCTGAATTCTGCTGCAGGAGCTGCCGGCGGATATTACTCTACACCCTCAGATATAACAAAATGGATGCGTACATATATGAGAGGTGATCTTGTTTCGCCGGCACTAATGGCAGAGGCTAAAACAACAGTCACCTCTCCAGGTGTTCCGGGTGGAACCTACGGACTTGGATTGATGAAAAAACCATTTTTAGGAATTCAAGCATACGGACATGGTGGAGATTTGGCTTACGCTGCAAGCTCATGGTATTTTCCGTCATTAGATATCAGCATTTCTGTTTTAATGAATGATGGCAGTAAAAATTCATGGACATTAGCTCCTGTTATCGTTGCGCTATTGAGAACCTACACTAATTACATTGCCTCTACGACTGCCATAAACGAAATTGATAATTCAGTCCTAGGTTGGTCTGTTTATCCAAATCCTGTCTTAGATAAACTGAATCTAACTATCACACTTAACAAGCACGCAGAAAATATTCATGTAACGCTGACGAATATCTTAGGCGAAACTATTCGAACAACTTCTTTGTCCAACATAACTCCGGGACAGCATATACTTGAGTTCGAAAACATCGAAACCATTTCAAAAGGTATATACATTGCAACATTGTATTTGAATGGAACAAAGGTCGGTTCAGAAAAAATTATCAAATAATCCTGCGAAAGTGCATTTACCCATGTTGATTTGATTTCCAATTGGAACGACGTGCTATTGTCATACTATTGCCAAAATGCAATCAATTTCATGGTATTTTGCACCATTTACTCCAATAAATTTATATAAAATATAAATATACATTATATTTAAGCTTCTCTAATCAATGTTGCAATTGTAATGAACAGAGATCGCTTTAACAAGGAGTAAAATGTATACAATATTTACAGACGATAGTATAAATACCAAGGTCCTTCCTAAAAGAAGTAGCCTTGTTAATTTTTCATTGTATAAAGAACTGTACTGCCCTATTCTTTTCAGAAGCTTTTCAATTAAATATGTCAGCGAAGGTTGCGAAAAATATACCGTTAATGGAAACAAATATCATGTTAGAACAGGAGATTATCTTCTGGCTAATCACCATTCAGAAGGATATGTTGAAATAGAAAGTACTAAAGCTGTGAAAGGAATTTGTATTGATGTTGCTCCGGATCTATTATCGGAAGTAGTTGCAAGTTACCGCAGACCGGACACACCTTTTTCCGATTTGGATCTTGATCCGTTTTTTAACAGCTCTCAATTTTATGAAAACAAATATCAGTCAGGCCAAACTCATATTGGAAAATTTCTTCATTCTTTGGATGTCGAATTATCAAAAAATCCTTTCGAGAAAAAGGAGTTTTCAAAAGAGTTTTATTTTTCTCTAGCCGAGAATATATTATTGGACCACATCCCGATCTACAAGCAACTTCAATCTGTTCCAAGTCTTAGATCGGCAACCCGTAAAGATCTATTACGAAGAATCACGAAAGGCAAAGAGTTCATTGACGCTCATTATACCAAATCAATAAGTGTTTTAACTGTTGCAAATGAAAGCAACATCTCTGAATATCATTTCTATCGGCTCTTTAAAACATTCTATGGTATATCACCAAAACAATACATCGTTGAGAAAAGATTAAAGTATGCAATTTCAAAACTCAAAAAAGGAAATTCAACCGTTACACAAATAGCAATCGAATCAGGATTTTCCGACATACATGCTTTTAGCAAATCCTTTAAAAATCATTTTGGTGTTTCACCATCAACTTTTCAAGTTTAGAATATAACTACTTTGATGCTCCATTGATTTGGAAGTAAGCCCCCTTTCCCTCGCCAACGGAATATTCAACCGAATTATAAGTGCAGATTTAATTTCCTCTCTATCAAATTTTATCGTTGAAAATTGTAAACCATACGACGATAGGCGGAATTTAGCGATACACTTTCAGAATAGTAACTGTTCAAGCGACATTCCTGCCGGGTTATAAGGTACACATTCGGTTAAGAGTAAAACTCATCGCTCTTATATCTAAAACAAATTATGCAAATTAAGGTAGTGGGTCAATTTGAAATTTGTACTATGTGTTCTATGTGCCTATGTGGTAAAATAAAACCACATAGGCACATAGAGCACATAGTAATGAGAACTGGAGAAGATATTTAATATAAAACAAAACCACGACTGGCGAAATTTTCTCCCTAATTCCAAACATAAATTTTAGCACAATCAAATTTAACATTTGAAAATTGTAAACCGTACGACGATAGGCGGAATGTTGAGCGGAATTTAGCGATACACTTTCAGAATAGTAACTGTTCAAGCGACATTCCTGCCGGGGTATAAGGTACACATTCGGTTAAGAGTAAAACCCATCGCTCTTATATTTAAAACAAATTATGCAAATTAAGGTAGTGGGTCAATTTGAAATTTGTACTATGTGTTCTATGTGCCTATGTGGTAAAATAAAACCACATAGGCACATAGAGCACATAATAATGAGAACAGGAGAAGATAATTAATATAAAACAAACCCCTGGTCGACTGAATATTCAACGAATCAGGGTCAATTAAATTAAAGCTCTCCCAAATCTCGCTTCAACCTATCTTTTTTCCCATTCAGCCACATTTACTTTCACCTTCTCAATTATTAATGCTGCTTTGAATCGTAATTCAGAAGGGCTTTCAACTTTTGTATTACTGTTTGAAAAGTTAATTGAACATGCTACACTGATTTGTAAACCCGCAAATAGTTATTCATGTAAATTAATCTAAAAAAACACAAAATGAAAAAAGCACTAGTACTCACCACAATTATGCTTTCTGCCCTTATTACAAGGTCACAATCAGTCTGGACAGTATGCAATTCGCCGGTAACCGAAAAACTCCAAAGCGTTTCAATGCCTGACATGAACAAAGTTCTCGTTGGCGGGAAATCCGGATTACTTCTAATGAGTACCGATTATGGAAACACCTTTACTTCCATTAATCTTGGAATTTCCGATGATGTAAATGCTCTTTATTTCTTCAACACGCAAAATGGAATTATGCTTTTAGGTGATCACTTTATGAGAACAAGTGATGGTGGAAACAATTGGACTCTGATCTCAGATGTACCGGGGAAGCCAAAAGGATTCTTCTTCACCAGCCAAGATACCGGCTATGTTGCTTGTGATTTTGGTTTGACTTTCAGCACGACAAATGGTGGCAATAGCTGGAACGCTTTAACGACAGGAGTAACTGAAAGACTTGAAGCAGTATATTTCAAGAACTATTCGGAAGGATTTCTTGGAGGCCGTAACCAAGCAAGTCTCCAAACATCAAACAATGGAAACAGTTTTACTTCGAATGTAATTCCGGCAAATGGTGATATTAAAGACATTCAATTTGTAAGCAATACAAATGGATATACTTGTGGCGACAACGGTGAAATACTGTTTACAAGCAATGGCGGACTCTCTTGGTCTCCACAGTCAGCGCCTCTAAATAATGTGGACATGGACGCCCTTCATTTTGTTGATGCCAATAATGGTTGGAGCAGCGGTGAAGTCGGTGCTATGTTTCATACTACCGATGGTGGCAACAATTGGTTTTTAGATGTTACAAATACAAGTCGCGAAATAAACAATGTTCATTTATTTGATAATCTACACGGCTTTGCAGTATGCGATAGCGGTACTATCATTCGCCTTGGAAATGGATCAGTTTCAATTGACGATCAGTCATTGAATAATACATCCCAACTCTCAGTATATCCTAATCCGGCGACCAATAATTTTACTTTCAAAAGCAACAACTATGGAAGTGAATCAAAAATATCGATAATGGATGTAACAGGAAAAACTGTTTACACATGTGCAATGGTGAACTCTTCTCTTGCAATAAATACAGAATCGATTCAATTAAGTCCGGGGATATATATGTGCAAATTGGAATCTAAAAATTCATCTAATACTGTTAGATTAATAGTAAAATAAATATTGTCTGTAAAAGGTTCTGTAAAACCGAAAAGACTTGGTTAGCGACTGCTAATGTCCAATGGAAAGAAAGCAACGTACTCCTTAAACACTGATCATTTAGGGTTGCTAACCATTCTATAATTTAATTCCAAACAAGATGAAAAAAACAATTATCCTTGCAGTAATTATGCTCTCTGTTCTTGTTTCAAGATCACAATCACTTTTAAAAAGCGGCACTTCATCAATAAAAATAAAAAACCTGTCAATGCCTTGTAAAAACAAAATTCTTGTCGGCGGGAAATCAGGAGTACTTCTTATAATTACAGATCTGTAAACTCATCTCCCTCACAACTATCAAAAATAAACCATGAAAAAACTCCTACACATTTCACTTTTCGTAATCGCAAGCATAGCCACAAATGCACAAATAACATTTCAAAAAGCCTATGGCGGAACATTTTCTGAAAATGCTACTAGTGTTCGACAAACATTTGATACCGGTTACATCATTGCCGGTACAACTACAAGTTTCGGCTCCGGAGGGCGAGATATCCTTGTCATAAAAACCGATGCATTAGGAGACACCACTTGGACGAAAACGTTTGGTGGCGCTATGGATAATGAATATGGATTTTGTGTTCAACAAACCAGTGATAGCGGTTATATCGTTTCAGGAGTAGCATCGTCTTTTGCAGATGTTGCAGGTGATATGTATTTGATAAAGTTAAATGCATCAGGCGATACCATGTGGACAAGAACATATGGTGGTATTGGATATGAATGGGGATCGTACGTTTCACAAACTACTGATGGTGGGTATATACTTACCGGACAAACTCCTGCATTTGGCGCAGGTGGATTTGATGCTTATCTGGTTAAAACAGATGCTGCAGGAAATCTCTCCTGGACGAAAACGTTTGGCGGCGCCGGACTAGAAGTTGGATCAGCTGTTCAACAAACAGATGATGGTGGCTACATTCTTACCGGTCAAATTGATTCATATGGTGCAGGCTTTGGCGATTTTTACCTCTTAAAAACAGATAGTATAGCAAATGTGATCTGGGCAAAAGCAATTGGAATTCCGGGCGAAGAATCCGGTGTGACAGTCAAGCAAACAACGGATGGTGGTTATGTTATTGGAGGAAGCTCAGAAAGCACAGGAGTACTTGGCAAAGACATGTGCCTGATAAAAACAAATTCACTTGGCGATACAATGTTCGCCAAAACCTACGGTGGTTCTTTAATTGATGAATGTTACGAAGTCATTCAAACAAATGATGGTGGTTATATATTGTGTGGCCGGTCATTTAGTTTTACTGCTTCTGCTGACTATGATGTTTATGTTGTAAAAACAAATAGTCTGGGAATATTACAATGGTCTAAAACCTACGGCAGTACAGGAATTGCATCTGCAACTGATATTGCATATTCAATAGATCAAACCAATGATGGTGGGTACATCATTGCCGGCGAAACAGCAACTTTGGGTGCAGGATTTAAAAATGTTTATCTGATCAAAACAGACTCTTTAGGAAATAGTGGTTGTAATGAATCTATTCCTGCTACTGTTTCATCTGATTTCCACCCCCAAGTGATCGCAGCACCAACACTTACTTCTGTAGGCGGAATACTTTCTTTTCCCGCAACGCAAGTAAATTCAGGTAGTAGTTCTACTAATATCTGCTTGTCGAATGATATTGCAGATACTCATTCTGATTTTGCAGCAACTATTTTCCCTAACCCCTTTTCGTCTATCGTTTCTTTAAGCTTCAATATTGGCAACGAAAAATTAATTTCGATTTCAATTATTAATGTGACAGGCAGAATTGCGAAAAGTATACTTACAAACAATCTATCTTCAGGAAACAATTCCATCGACCTGGATCTATCTGAATTGAAAAATGGAATGTATTTCTGCAAAATAAATTCAGACAAGAATTCGCAAACAATTAAGCTTTTAAAGAATCAATAAACTTACGAAACAAAATCGCTTATTAGAATAATCCAAAACTTCCTTAAATCGTCAGTTTGGAAATTTATAAATGTAAATATCCAAACTGACAATTTACAATTTAACATGAATCCTATTTTTTCGTTTTTTCATAGGGAGAATAAATAATTTGCTGAATAATATTTCGCTAAAATAAATTTCAATCCGAAATTATTTTCGTTTCAATTCTGTTTCAATTTTGGATTTTTAAATTGAACTGCAATTTATTTTCAATTCAATTTTGTTTTCTCTCTGAAGATTTTTGCCTTTTGTTTCAAGGCAGTAAATATGATATAGTTTTGAAAACTCAAACAGGAGTCATTCAACTAGTACTCCATTTGTCACTGCGCCGACAATTAGTTTATCAAAATTCTGCGATCCTTAATTAATTAGTCAAACAAATATAATTCTACCAAAACAATGTTAAAAAAACTTACACTACTCGTGTTGTCTTTGACTACAGCTGTATTTTTTACAAGTACAATGATGTCAGACAATGGTAAAGCAGGAAAGACCGGATCTCCCGGAGAACTTACCTGCATCGATTGCCACGGGGATTTCGCTGCCAATTCCGGCGGTGGATCAATTGCAGTTTCCGGTATCACCGGAGGAACGTACACTCCGGGTACAACTTATAATTTAAGTGTTGTAATTGCGAGAACAGGCTCATCTTTATTTGGACTTGGTTTCGAAGCGCTCACTGCTGCGAATGCAAATGCAGGCACACTTACTATTACCAATGCGACACAGACTCAATTAAAGAGTGCAACAGTTAGTGGCGTAAGTCGTCAAAGCGTAGTGCACCAATTGAATGGTGGCGCAACAAGCAATACGCACACATTCACATTCAACTGGACTGCTCCTGCAGCCGGTGCGGGGAATGTTACCTTTTACTTTGCAGGTGTTGCATGCGATAATGACGGCAACGAGAGTGGCGATTATGTTTACAACAGTTCACTAGTATTAACAGAAGGAGGTGGATGTCTTCCGCCAGCTCAACCGGGAACCATAACTGGTACTGCTGCTGTTTGCGCCGGTTCTACTCAAACATATTCTGTTGCCGCTGTAAGCGGAGCAACTGATTATATTTGGACAAAGCCAAGTGGGTGGACCGGTACTTCAACTACTTCTTCAATTACAGTTACTGCAGGTTCTACAGGTGGAGCAATAACAGTTGCTGCGCATAATGCATGCGGAACAAGTACTGTTCGTTCTATGACTTTAACTGTAAATCCAAGCGCTGCTCCGGCAGTTAGCATTGCCACTAATCCGGGCTCAACTATTTGTAGCGGAACCAGTGTAACATTTACTGCCACACCAACCAATGGCGGAACAACTCCGGCTTACCAATGGAAATTGAATGGTGCTAATGTTGGAACAAATAGTGCAACATATACAAATGCAGCTCTTACAAATGGAAACACAGTAAGTTGTGTAATGACATCCAACTCAGCTTGTGCATCTACTCCAACAGCAACGTCTAATACAGTTACAATGACTGTAAGTTCATCAGTTGCACCATCAGTAAGTATCGCTGCTAATCCGGGTTCAACTATATGTAGTGGAACCAGTGTTACATTTACTGCTACTCCAACAAATGGTGGAACGACTCCTGCATACCAGTGGAAGTTGAATGGTACAAACGTTGGAACAAATAGCGCTACATATACAAATGCAGCTCTTACAAATGGAAATACAGTAAGTTGTGTGATGACATCCAACTCAGCTTGCGCAACTACTCCGACTGCAACGTCGAATACAATTACAATGACCATTGCTGCCAGCGTTGACCCAACTATCAGCATTGTTGCGGATCCGGGCAATAGCATCTGTACAGGAAGCAATGTCACTTTCACTGCTACTCCAACGAATGGCGGAACGTCTCCGGCTTATCAATGGACTCTTAATAATGTCAACGTCGGAACAAACAGTGCAACATATTCAAACAACGCTCTTGTTTCAGGTGACCAGATCCAGTGTACGTTAACTTCCAACTCGACGTGTGCTAGTCCAAATACTGTCATTTCTCAAATAATCACAATGACAGTTAACAGTAGCTTCACTCCTACTATAACTCCGAATGGAGCAACAACTTTCTGTGCAGGTGGCAATGTAATTCTAAGCGTATCAACAGGATCGTCTTACTTATGGAGTAATGGTGCAACAACACAAACGATCACTGTTGCTTCAGCAGGCTCTTATTCTGTTGCTGTTACCAGTGGAACTTGTTCAGGAACTGCAACTGCAATTGATGTTACTGTTAATCCACTTCCAACTGTTACAATGGCATCGTTAAGTCCTGTTTGCGCAACTGATGCGCCGTTTGCACTTACAGGCGGAAGTCCTGCCGGTGGAACGTACAGCGGCAACGGTGTAACAAGTGGGACTTTTGATCCGGCAGCAGCAGGGGTAGGTACTACAATCATTACTTACACTTATAGTGATGCATTGTCATGCTCGAATACAGCAACAACAAATCAGGTGGTGACTAATTGCGGTGGTGGTGGTTGTACTACAGCACCAAACAGGCCGAGTCGTATAAGCGGACCATCATTTGTGATCTGTGGTTCCACTGGCATTGTCTACTCTGTAAATCCGGATACGGCAGCAACTTCATACACATGGACAGTTCCGGCCAATGCAGTGATAACAGCTAACAATGGAAACTCAATTACAGTAGATTTCATCCAAGGATTCACAAGTGGCAGCATTTGCGTAACAGCGACGAATGCATGCGGAACAAGCGATGATCGTTGTAAATTCGTTCATCAGGTTCCAATGCGCGTACCTCCTATTCATGGTCCAAGAGAAATTTGTCCTGACAATTATATTGGTCAATATAGTATTCAGCCTGTAGTAGGTGCTGTAAGTTATGCCTGGACAGTAACAGGAGGCGCATCGCTTACTTCAATTGACAACAATGCAACTGTTGACTTTACCAATGCAACAAGTGCATGGGTATCAGTTTCAGTAAGTGTTACAAATGCCTGCGGAAATGTAAGAAGCAGAACGTTCTTAGTACATGTTCAAAATGATTGTGATGATGACGACGATGATGACGATGATGATGATGACGACAGAATTGCAAATAGAATAAATTCATTCGAAATCTATCCAAATCCGAATGCCGGTGAATTTGCGATACAGGTTTCTTCATCAGCTGATGCAAATGCAGAAATTTCAATTGTTGACATGATCGGTAAAACTCAGTTTACATTCACACAAGTTATAGATCAGGGAATCAATACGATCAATGTAAATGCTTCTCACTTATCGAAAGGAATTTACTTTATGAAAATTTCAATCCCGGGAATGCCTGTTGAAATGAAACAAGTAGTAATTCAAAACTAATTTTTCCTAAACAATAAACAAGAAAGGGAGGCTCGAAAAGGCCTCTCTTTTTTTGTGCCTAATCCTAACATCTAGGTTTGAACCTGCTTATTCATATGTTAGCTGATGCATCACAGCTAATAATTTTGAAGCGCAATTCCAATAAAACAGAACAAATTACATCAGTAAAAAAGACATGGATCAGTTTTTTTTAAATCTTCGGAACAAGTTTCTATCGCAACATTTTAGCTAAATTAATTAATTTCTATGATAACTCATTAATTTTGTCTTGTTAAGTAAAGCGGAGTTGAGCAATGCTGGAGAGCAACTCAACAAGGAATAGCTTAATCCGATAGCGTAACAGAGG